>ENA-OZGC01000445-OZGC01000445.1-human-gut-metagenome-genome-assembly--contig:-NODE-445-length-31720-cov-8.049550_pt1 | contig 31720 bp, 33 predicted proteins | sample MGYA00245109_ERZ653643 | MGnify/ENA primary metagenome ERZ653643 (study PRJEB26926, sample SAMN06165107) | human gut metagenome | biome: ENVO:00009003; feature: ENVO:2100002; material: ENVO:00002003... | reverse complement strand
GAGATGCAGCGTAGTCTCGTGGGCTCGGAGATGTGTATAAGAGACAGGTCATGTAAATCCCAATAAAGGAGTAACTGATTTAATAAATGCATTCATTAAATACAGACTAGAAGGTGGTAAATTATATTTGGTTATCGTTGGTTTTTATGAGAAGTCATATAAAGATAAATTAATCAGGCTCTTAAATATGCACGAATTAACTACTTTTGTTCATTTCAAAGGTCAAATCGATAATGTTAATTTATTAATGCAAGAAGCTAAAGCTCTAATTATACCATCTAAACATGAAGGCTTTGGAAGAATTACTGCTGAAGCTATGTTTAATGGGTGTCTCACTATTGGAAGAAACACAGGAGGCACAAAAGAACAATTTAATTTAGGACACGATATAACAGGAGACGACGTAGGACTAGCCTTTTTGAATACAATTGAGCTTAAAAATATTATGATACGTGTTGAGAATATGCCTAAACACACTTATGATCGAATTATTTTAAGAGCACAAAAATTTGCGAGTGAATACTTTTCTATTGAAAAAAATGTAAAATCGACGATCAATTATTTGTATGAGATAAAAAATCACAATACCTAAATTCCATATCATATGACTTCTCGCGTACTAAAACTCATATTTCAAATAGCCATTTTTAAAACTTTGTACGTAAATATGTGCTATTTCAAAATAAAAACTGCTTTAAGATTACCTATAATTATATTTAAAAAGACTTCTATTAAACATATAAAACGAGGCAATATAAAACTATCAACACGCCCATTCACTGCCATGATGATGATTGGAATACCATCCGTTGAATTTTTCACAGGAAAGACGGTACTTGATATTGACGGGAAACTGGAATTAGGAGGGAAAACGCGAATTGGAAGTGGATGCTACATTGTAGTCGGCAATAATGCCTCTCTGCAAATCCTCGGAGACTTTGAAATTAAAGCATCCGGAAAATTAATGATTACTCACAAAGCGGTCATTGGTAAAAATTGTCTTTTTTCATGGGATGTAACTCTTATGGATACAGATTGGCATAAAATATACTCATCAAATAATAATAAAATAATAAATCCATCTAAACCTATCATAATTAATGACAATGTTTGGATAGGATGTAATAGTACAATTCTTAAAGGTGTTCAAATAGCTAAAAATGTAATAATTGGAGCAAATTCATTGATTACTAAGTCTATTTTGGAGGACAACTGTATTGCCACAAGTGAAAGAATTTTAAAATCAGGAGTCTATTGGACAAAGTGAATACGACTTATGACACGAATAAACAAATATAGAATTGGAGAGTTTTTGCTTCTTGCAACTACGGTAGAACTATTATTATGTGGTAGCGGTCAAATCATACATATTATTGGAAGCCTAACTGCAAGAATGATATTTTTCCTTCTTATATTCATATGTTGCATACTATATATAAATAGGATTAATGCTTATCTCAATAAGATTGATATTTATATTCTTACATTTTATACGATTGTTTTTTCTGCAAGCATCAGCATTGCTTTAATCTCAAACTCAAAAGCATCCTATATTTTTGAGGACATTAAACCTCTGTCATATTTTTTTATTCTGCCATTTTTTCTCAGTTTTATTACAAATCAAAACACAGTTAATAAGATAAAGTTTGCCATAAAATATGTTAGTCTTTCCATGGCAATTATATACCTTATATATATTGCCTTGATAAAATTTCTTGGATTGATTGATTTCTCTATTTTTTATCAGTCAATGGAAGAAGAAAGCGATTTTATGTTTCGTGGAGAACAAGGAGAAATGTTTTATAAGGGCTTCGTTTTTTTACCAATAGGATTAATATTTTGGTTTGCTGAAAAGAAATGGGTACCCTGCATTTTGCTGATAACCGCTATTTATTATACAATGACTAGAGGTTTTTATGTGATGTCTTTTCTAGGATTAAGCTTTTATTTATTCAGCCAAATAAAAGATGCTCGCATAAAAATCACTTTAATTCTGTTATTGACAATATTAGGATTGCTTCTGATATCTTCTGGTTTATTTGAAATGGGAGAAGATAGAGCCCACGGAGATGAAATGAGAATTGTAACTTTCTACCAGGTTAGAGATAAAGTCACACTTTTGAGCTTTTTTATTGGACATGGTTTTGGCGAAGGCGTAGATTTCAGACCAATACACATGGAAAACTCATTTTTAGAAATCTTCAATAAACAGGGACTGTTAGGTATTGCATTTTGGATTTCTTTTCTAAGTACAATAATCTTCTATACAATTAAATCTGAGAAAAAACAGACGCCAATTATTTTTTGTATTGGAGCTACAATAGTTTATATACAATCCCTTTTTAATCCATATATCACCAATCCTATTGGAATCGGATATCTCTTAATTGCTTATTCAGTGTGTAAGTTTTATTATATAAAAACTCAAATTTCTCATGGAACAAAATCAGATACTAATATGCTCAGTAATATATAATGAAACAATTGATTCCACTATAGCATATAAAAGCCTAATATGTAGAAAGCTTAATAATACCATTCTCTATGACAATTCTATAAATGCTGAATTTAATAACTCCTATTCATCATACGAAGGTTATATTTGGGATTCGAACAATTCAGGTTTAAGTGCCGCTTATAATTTCGCGGCTAAATATGCGCAAAATAAAGGATATAAGTGGCTTTTAATATCTGACCAAGATACTTATTTCCCCAATAATGCAGTTGAGGCTTATGAACATGCAATCAAAACAAATCCAGATATTAAATTATTTCTGCCCAAAGTTGTAACTGCGAACGGTAAAATTATGTCACCCGTAAAATCAACACACTATTTCAGCAGATTAAGTCATCATTCTCCTTCGGGAATAATTAATCCTGAGAAATATGCAATCATAAATAGTGGATTATGTATAAATGTTGAAGCTTTCTTTGAAGTTGGAAAATATAATGAAAAAGTTTGGCTGGATTTCGCAGATATACAGTTCATAGAGAGATTTGCTAAAAAATACAAAGATGCATATGTCATCGATTTAGAGTGTACTCAGTCTTTTAGTAATGAGGGGCAAAACATCAATCAAAAAATAAACAGGTTCAAATCATTTTGTGACTCTATCAGGCATTATGAACCAAATAACCGATTAAATAAATTTTGGATTTTTTGCGTGACATTAAAACGAGCATTATCACTAAGCAAACAATCCAAAAGCATTGAACCACTTTCAATTTTTGTAAAATATTACCTATTATGATTTCAGTTTGTATGGCAACATACAATGGAGCGAAATATCTCCGTGAACAAGTTGATTCAATACTTTTGCAACTTAAAGAAGATGACGAGCTAATAGTCTCAGACGACGGCTCTAAAGATGCAACAATAGAAATTTTAAAATCATATAACGATTCTCGAATTAAAATTTTTTATAATCGGCAAAATCATGGTGTGAACGGCAATTTTGAAAATGCACTTATTCATGCAAAGGGAGATTATATCTTCCTCTCTGACCAGGATGATGTATGGCATCAAAACAAAGTAAACATTTGCGTTGATGCATTAAAAGAAAATGATTGTATAATTCATGATTGCCAAATTACCGATGGTAGCTTAAACATCCTATCCGAGTCCCTATTAAAAGAACTCGGAGCAAGAAACGGTATCATAACCAATATTTTAAAAAATGGATTTACTGGCTGTTGCATGGCATTTAAAAGAGAGGTATTAAATTCCGTGATTCCATTTCCAAAATCCACAAGATTTTATCATGACCAATGGATAGGTCTTAAGGCCTCACTAAAATTTAAGACAACATATATTAATCAAAGCTTAATATATTTCAGGCGTCACTCAACAAACTCCTCTTCAGCTGCCACCAAAAGCAGACTAAGCTATCTTGATAAGATATTCTATCGACTTTTATTGTGTAAAGCTCTTATTTTTAATTGAATAATTTCAACAAATGATTACAGCATCTATCGTCGCGTTTCATACCGGACATCATGATTTGTCGCGGTTAATTGAATGTGTGATGAGGTCTGCAATCACGCGGTTATACATTGTTGACAATTCGACAAATGATGAACTGCGTGATTTTGTTATAGACATCCCGGGCATAAAATATATCCACAGTTTAAATCTTGGTTATGGCTCAGGTCATAATGTCGCAATAAAAAAAGCCATTGAAGAAGGCAGCGACTATCATGTAGTGTTAAATCCCGACATATATTGGAATGAGGAGGTGATTGAGGATTTGACAATGTTTATGGATGAAAATCGAGATTGCGGGTTGGTAATGCCCAAGATTGTTTATCCGAATGGTGACACTCAATACTTGTGCAAGCTGCTGCCAACGCCCATGGACTTGATTGGTCGGCGTTTTATCCCATTTAAATCATATCAAGAAAGGCATGATCATAACTATGAACTCCATTGGACCGGATATGACAAGATGATGGAAGTACCGTCTCTCTCGGGATGCTTCATGTTTATGCGCTGCTCCGTGCTTAAAAAAATTGGAGGATTTGACGAGCGGTATTTCATGTATGCCGAGGACCTTGACTTATGTCGTCGTATAGGTGAGGTGTCAAAAACTATGTTTTATCCCGGAGTATCTGTGGTACATGAATATGAAAAAGGTTCCTATAAGAGTGGCAAATTATTAAAGTATCATGTAGCCTCTATAGTCAAGTATTTTAATAAATGGGGATGGATTTTTGACCGTAAGCGCATTGAGAAGAATCGCAGCTGCATCGAGCAACTTAAGCGAATACATCGAGAATGACTTGTGGTTGTGTGAAATTGGGGTGGGGAGGTGTTTGTTATCTAAGGAAATAGCATTATATTTGCAGAAAATTCATTGTGAATCGAGCGGGATCGGGTGTCGCTTAGGCTCCTCCCGTTGCATTTAATCATTTTTGATGAAATGAAAGGAATAGTTTTGGCAGGAGGATCGGGCACACGTTTGTATCCGATTACCAAAGGGGTTAGCAAGCAGTTGCTACCGATTTATGACAAACCGATGGTGTATTATCCTATTTCGGCATTGATGCTTGCCGGAATTCGTGATATTCTGGTGATATCAACTCCGCAGGATTTGCCGGGGTTCAAGCGCTTGCTTGGCGATGGCAGCGATTACGGCGTGAATCTTAGCTATGCCGAGCAGCCGAGTCCCGACGGATTGGCTCAGGCATTTATTATCGGTCGTGAGTTCATTGGCGATGATGCGGCTTGTCTTGTGCTGGGCGATAATATATTCCATGGCGCAGGATTTTCCGGTATTTTAAAGGAGGCTGTGCGCACGGCTGAGAGTGAGGGTAAGGCTACGGTGTTTGGATATTGGGTTGACGATCCCGAGCGTTACGGTGTTGCCGAGTTTGATCATAACGGTAACTGCCTGTCGATAGAGGAAAAGCCAGAACATCCTAAGTCAAACTATGCCGTTGTTGGATTGTATTTCTATCCCAACAAGGTGGTGGATGTAGCCGCTACAATCAAACCGTCGGCACGTGGTGAATTGGAAATCACCACTGTGAATCAGGAATTTCTTAAGGATGGTGAGTTGAAGGTGCAGACTTTGCCCCGAGGCTTTGCCTGGCTTGATACCGGTACTCACGATTCGCTTGCCGAAGCTTCAATATATGTCGAGGTGCTTGAGAAGCGTCAGGGACTCAAGATTGCCTGTCTTGAAGGTATCGCTTATCGACAGGGCTGGATTTCACGCGATAAAATGGCTGAGCTTGCCCGCCCGATGTTGAAGAATCAGTATGGTCAATATCTTCTGAAGGTAGTAGAAGAGGTTGAGCGTACCGGATGTAAAAATTTGGATTGATAACTCTGATTTTAGTTATTGTTTTTCAATTCCTGCAAATTATAAAGCGATGGAGGTAATAAAGACCGATATAGAGGGCGTGGTAATAATTGAGCCGCGCTTATTTAATGATTCTCGAGGATATTTTTTTGAGAGCTACTCAAAACGCGAATTTGATGAGAGGGTTCGTCCTGTGGATTTTGTACAGGACAATGAGTCATGCTCGACACGTGGCGTGATGAGAGGACTGCATTTCCAGCGTCCGCCATACACTCAGTCCAAGCTTGTGCGTTGTGTCAAGGGACGGGTGCTGGATGTGGCTGTTGACATACGTAAGGGCTCGCCCACCTATGGCCGTCACGTAGCTGTTGAGCTAAGCGAGGAAAACCATAGACAGTTCTTTGTTCCGCGAGGTTTCGCCCATGGTTTTGCCGTGTTGAGCGAAACTGCAGTGTTCCAATACAAGTGTGACAATTATTATGCCCCTCAGGCCGATGGAGGCATATCTATTGCCGATGATTCGCTTGGTATTGATTGGCGTATCGACCCTGCATGTGCCATTCTGAGCGAGAAGGACACGAAGCATCCTTTGCTTGCCGACTTTGATTCGCCGTTTGACTACGATGTTGATCAATATAAGCAATAGTAAAAATTTCAGCTTATTTGACTAATTGGTAAAAATAATAAATACAATAAAGATAATGAAACGAAATATACTCATAACCGGCGGTGCCGGATTCATAGGCTCACATGTTGTGCGACTTTTTGTCAACAAATATCCCGATTATCACATCGTAAACCTTGACAAACTCACCTATGCCGGTAACCTCGCCAATCTCAAGGATATAGAGGATAGCCCCAACTATACATTTGTCAAGGCCGATATCGCCGATCTTGACGAGATGCGACGCATAATCGTAGAGCATAAGATAGATGGCATTATACATCTTGCCGCCGAGAGTCATGTCGACCGCTCAATCAAGGATCCGTTCACATTTGCCCGCACAAATGTTATGGGTACACTCGCTTTGCTTCAGGCGGCCAAGGAATATTGGGAGTCGTTGCCCGAGAAATATGACGGCAAATTGTTCTATCACATTTCGACCGATGAAGTTTACGGAGCACTTGAGCTCACCGACCCCGAAGGTATTGAGTCGCCGTTCACTACCACAGCTTCGTCGACCGAACATCATCACGCCTACGGTTCTGAATTTTTCCTTGAAACAACCAAATACAATCCTCACAGTCCCTATAGTGCCTCAAAGGCGTCGAGCGACCACTTTGTGCGTGCCTATCACGACACCTACGGAATGCCTACAATTGTAACCAATTGTTCCAACAACTACGGCCCTTACCAGTTCCCCGAAAAGTTGATACCGTTGTTTATAAACAATATACGCCACGGCAAGCCGCTGCCAGTCTACGGCAAGGGTGAAAATGTGCGTGACTGGCTCTTCGTTGAGGATCACGCTCGCGCAATCGATTTGATATTCCATAAGGGAAAGATTGCCGACACTTACAACATCGGAGGATTCAATGAGTGGAAAAATATCGACCTTATACGTGTGATCATACGCACTGTCGATCGTCTGCTCGGCAACCCCGAAGGTCACAGTGAGCACCTCATAACCTATGTCACTGACCGACTTGGTCACGACATGCGCTATGCCATTGATTCGCGCAAACTTCAGCGTGAGCTCGGTTGGGAGCCGTCGCTTCAGTTTGAGGAAGGCATCGAAAAGACCGTCCGTTGGTACCTTGACAACCAGCCATGGATGGACCACATAACCTCGGGCGACTATCAGCGCTACTACGAGGACATGTATGCCAATCGCTAATTACCAACTACTACATCACATATACTACTACGGCGCACCGAAATTCCGGTGCGCCGTAGTAGTATAATATATATTGTTAAGCCTTTATTATTTTTCGATTACGAATCTGATACTTGTCTTTTGACAATATTTTGGCTGTTCCATAGAACAATCCTTCAATCAATCCATATTCATCTTTACGGTATGGCACTCCATTCCAATAATTTGAAATGCATTCCGGTAATGTTTTGTTGTGAGTAAGCACGATATTGCCAGGCGCTAACAACTCGGCTGCGCCTTCATACCATTCGGTGTCCAGCCAAATAAGTTTGCCCTTTTCTAACAGTATTTTGTATAGCACAAAATCGCAATCATCCCTATATTTATAATGAATCCACGCGTCCATATCTTCACGATTTCGGGCAACAAATATACAATCTTTTCGTGATGGATATTCAGGAAATTCATTGAGCCGTGCTTGCTCAAGTAGATTCTCCGCTTCTTGTTTATAGGATGGTGCCGATGAAAAATCTCTTTCCGAGATGGGAAATTCAAATGGTTCATTTACCTCGTATTGCCGTTTCGGAATTCTTACGACATGATACACTATTACTCCGCTTACATCGTTCAATACACCCATATTTAATTTAGGTTTATTATTGCAGTCGGCTTGTGACATTGTGATCAATTTTATTATTCAGATACAAATGTATAAATTTTTATTGTACAATAATGTCCGTTGCAAAAAATTGCCTTTTAATTGAAGTATTGCTCGGGAGATATTTATGATTTTATTTCATAAACTCGGGTCGGTTTAATTTGTTATCCAATATGAAGGGAATAAATAATTGTGTCATACAATATGTTGATTCCGGTAAATTAAACGTTTAAAATTATATACTAAATATAGCATAAGTGAATAAAACAGACATAGCATTCGGACGAAATGTTCACAAATGCCGATTGGCAATGAGCATTTCTCAGGAAGAGCTTGCATTTCGCGCAGGTCATCATCAAACTTATATAGGAATGGTTGAACGTGGCGAATGTTCAATCTCGCTTTTAAATGCAAAGAAAATTGCAGATGCGCTGAATGTAAAATTAGATTACTTAATTGGGAATGATGATTAAAAGAGAATACTAAATGTAAATACATCCTACCGGCTTGCACGTATGTCAATGTCGTGGAGAGGCACGGAGTATTGCTAATGTTATCCACAATTTTTAAAAAAAGCGTATGACAATACAATCAGCATTATCAAGCCGAGGTTTTCACCGTAAAAAATGAAGGCATTGCCGATAATGATGTTGTCGCAAGCTCCCAAATACATAATCGTTTATCGGTCAGCTTCATAATTATCAAGATAGGCCGTTAGTCGTGTAAATGAAGATTTCATTTCTACTGTAAAATTTTCCCGTTTCACAATTTGCTGATACATTTGTTTAACATCCTCGTAATCGCTATTACGAGATAATTTGGCTGAAATCAGTCCAACCATGCAATGAGTATCAAGTCCGGAACAATATGGACAATAGAGTTCTATCGGTCTTGTATTATATAAGGCATCCAAAGCAGCGATACTATTGTATTGTGACATAAAATCCACAGCAAGAGGTAAAATTGGCAATAACTCATTGTTAAGGTCGAGCCAGTTGCAAGCAAAATTATTGTCAGTAAGCACAAATCTATCCGTATTTTTCACTTGCATCTGCCAATGCAAGTCCGGATTAAAGCCATTAGATTTTATTGCCTGAAGCAATCTCAGATTTATAAATGCTGAATGATTCAAATGGAAACCATAGGCATTGCAGATGGCAGTTATATCACTAAAATCCACACTGACATAAGGAAAGAGATGTATCTCAAATCCCCAGGAATTTGTAGTGAACCATATTTCTTCACTTCTGTTGCCAATTCTCCTGCTTAATGCAAATCTACTTTTGACAATCTTAAATCCATTGGATGTTGCAAAAGGCTCCAATTCCGAAAATATGCGATTTTTAATGTCTTGTATTTTCATAGCCAGTTATTTTTAAGTACGCGACGTGAATAGAATGGTGCGTAAATGAAGAATAGGCATACATTCAGCAATATATAGCCGGGAGTGTCATGCCTTACGGCAATTGAAATGTTCTTTTGTATAAAGGCGATTATCGCAATTATCAATCCGAGATAAAATATCTCGCCAATTTGTGACTCAATCAGCGGGGTATAGAACACTGCCGCGAATGTGTATAGCAGCCAAAATATCTGCACATTGCGAAGGAATAGATATACATTGCGCTTTGAAAATGCCGTTGATGTCTGTTTGCTATCTGTTTTACCACTCAAGAAATATAAGCTCAGGAAGGGATTGATAAAGAAGTTCCCGCATAAAATCAATGACAGATACCTGCCGCCATATTGTTCCCGACTAATACGAATGTTGGCAAATAACAATCCCATCGCCGATGCCATGAGCAGGAGTTGTGCAACTTTAGCCACATCGGAATGTAGCCACAATTCACGATCAAGCCAACCGCCACTAATTCCGACAATCAAGATAACGGCGTAAATCAACAACAAGAAATTGCCGACAATGGCAGATATGTACAATAAATTCTTCATTCAAAGCCTATTGTTAATGCTTTAACGGTATAATTCCAGCTCCAAATATATATTACCCACATCAGCCCAATACCAATGAGAAGGCAGACAAGTAATGCGATTCCAATATCTTTATGCCTATTTCTAAACGCATAAACCACGTTTGCCAACTGCGCCATTATCAGTAAGACATTCGCTACCAACAGACACCTGTTGACAACTGCTGTTTCTCCTACAAAAAGAACTGCAAAAGAAGCCACGAATGTGATTGCAAATAATATGACAATCGGCCATTTTGCTTTGTATATCAGTTTCATCGCTTGCCTCCTTTCTCTTGATTCCTGATTGACTTTTTCGGAGCAGGTCTGACAGCATCATTCGGCATCATATTTTCAAGCATATCCCTGACAGACTGCTGAACCTTGATTTTTAGGTATACCGATTCTTGACGGTTATGGTCGATGGTTTTCAGATACAACGTATTATTGTCATGCCAGAAGATAGTGCGAAGCCCGGACTCTTCTGCCTGACAGTATAGTGGTTCACCATTATATTGAGTGCTCTTATATGACTCAAATTCATAAAAGTCATTTCCTTCTCGGCGAAAAAATCTCAAATCTAACGGCCAATCGCAATCATAGCCGATCTGCGATACATACATCCCGTTGGCGTTTATAACTGTTGGATAGGCCGCACTACATATATACTTTCCACTCTCGGAGTCAAACCACCATATAGAATCGTCATGCGGACTGTCCGGGATTACAAAACCATACAACTTCAATTCCGGAAGATATAATAACCGTTGTTTGTTAAACCCAACCCCGTCTGCTTCTATCACGTAATATATTTCTTGTCGGATGACAGAATCAATCCGTTCAAACTTAGCCTGCGATTCTTTTAACACCATACTTACGATTTCGTTGTCGGCAATGGAGTCTGTCGGAATTACATTATAGCATGAAAACTCCTTTTCAGCATTGGCATATTCAACGTAGCTTATTTGCTCTACTGAGAAAACAGCTTGGGCGGATGCAACAGCAGCACTTGCTATCACAATCAGCATTATCCAAAATATACGATATACCGGTTTCATATCACTATTCTTTCACCGATATCTATTTTTATAATCTTGTTGATTGTATTAATCCATGTTTTCATCGTTGGCCTCCTTTCAGTACCTCTATGAAAGTTCTGACTTCTTGCGGTGAGAGATTGCCAATAGCATTTTTAGGGAATGACAACTGGGTAAAGTCGTTATTAAAAATCGTCACACTCAAACTATCTTTTCCAAGAAAATCAATATTATAAGTTATGGAATCTTCATACACTATTTCTCCTCCTTCGTAATTAATTTCAACGAAGTTGTCTGGGAAAACAAATGTACCGTAATATTTTTGCGACAACAACGGCTGGACTTGATACAGACTGTCAATGAGAACCGATATGTCACTGGCATGACGATGATAACGTGCAGAATCAATAGGAATAACCCATGCGGTAGGCGATGCCCCGTACTCCAGTCCATACATGCAACCTTTCAGTGTGTCGACTTTGAAACAGTCGACTTTTCTGTTTCCATAATCATACAGTCTGATGCTATGTGACAGTTCGCGAATGAACAGACCCTCTTTTTTGCCTAATCTAGCCATCATAACACCTCTACTTTCATAAAGCACATAATCGCCATCTTCAGCCACAATAAAATGTCGGCCACAGTAAAATAACAGCGGCAATATAAGAATGGCGGGAATGATCGAAAACCAGGAATCTATTCTCAACCACCATTTCAGAAATTTCGGTTTTTCAAGACCTCGGCTGACAGGTAGGACGAGCAGACCGAGAATATAACCTACAACTAAAAGGTTGTTGATTAAATTCCATCGCCACATCACGCCGCTATTCGTCACGTTTATCATCAAGATGACAACAGGTAGGAGCGCGATCTGCACCCACACCATCCACAGCACTATCTTATATCGGAGAGAATCGGACATAGCGGCTATAAATTGAGATTTGCGATACTGTCATTCCATTCAATCACTTCGCCGTCGTGAAACATCTTGTTTCCGGAAACAGCATAGCCATTGCCAATATATTTGAATTGTGACGGTTTTGCACCTCTAAGCACTATCTCCTCTGCGACAGTTCCAGCGCAATCTAAGCCGTCAAAGCATACCTCATTTTGCGGATAATATACATGATACTTGTCTTTGGCGTACTCCGAGCCTTTGCACACACGGAATGTTTCACTATCCGCGCCGACATTCTCTTTTTCAGTGAAATCCGTTCCGACTATATATCCCCAATAAACCTGTCCGCCAATATTATTGTAACCTTCTGCAAAACTATCGACAGGCACGCTTACCCACTCGCCTTTATCGGAAATATTATCACTGCGATAAGAGCAAGAAGAAATTAAGGCTGACATTATTATCAATAAATATATCTTCATCACTATTTCTGCTTTCTATGTTTGAACTTGATGGTTTTCTTGGCGTTGCGTTTGGGATATTTGACCTTGATTGTTACCGGGTCATCGTAACCCTCTGCCTCGATGCGGAGAGTAGCTTCTTTCAGCGGCTTGCCATCTTCGTCTTGCAATCCATAGTCATAATCCCAATAAATACGGCATGAATGTTTCTCGTCAAGGCATTCCGGTGAAAGATATTCGTAATCTTCCTCTCCGTCCTCATCAATCCAAATTCTCGAAATATCCAATTTATCTCTTTCCATCAGATTGCCATACTCATCTTTCACATTGAGGTCAAGATAATGATTTTCCTCCCTTTTAACTGAAATAGCACCACCAAAAACAAATTCGCCCGGTAACGCATTATAATCCGGAGTAAGTGTGATTTCTACGGTTCTCATATTCTCGGTTACGACAATCGTCTGCGGTTCATAACCGACATATTCCACTTTCAATGTATCGCCGATGCAGACCGGTAATCCGAAATGACCATCTAAATCGGATATGGCACCTAACGCAGTGCGTCTATTTGAAATAGTCGCTCCGATTAATGGCTCTTTTGAAATAGTACCGTCGGGCAACGTGTCGCCACTCAGCACAATGCCTTTGACGGTTATTGTATCTGTCATTGCCGGTATGTTCCCTTTCAAAATGTTCTGCGGTTCTTGCACGTTCTGGGCCTCAGAGGTCATCGGCATGAGCATGGCGATGGAAGCCGCCGATATTCCGGCAAGGGCTACGGCTTTCCCGGCAAGTGAGCGGGCGCGGAGTTGTTGCTCAAGGTAGCGAACCTCGGACTCACATTTGGGGCACGTACCGAGGCAGTCGCCCTTATAGCGACATTCTGATGTCACGAACTCAATGCCGTTAGCCTCGGCAATCTGTCGGCGTATCTCTTTCAGTATCTTGCAGGTCTGCTTTCCTCGTGCCATAATCAATCTGGGGGTAATTTGAATGTAATGGGAAGAGTAAAATATGTGTTGACTTTTTTGCCATTAATAATGCCGGGAGTAAAATTAGGGAATAATCTTACTACCCGTAAAGCCTCACGGTCAAGAGCAGAATCTTTACCTCGTACTATTTTCGGCTCACAAACACGACCTAATGTGTCAACATAGAACTGTACTACCACACGACCTTGAATCTCCTCCATTAATTGCTCTTCGGGATATTTCAAATGTTGACCTATGAAACGTAACATTTCAGCGGGACCTCCCGGAAATTGTGGCAGCTGTTCAACACAACTGTAAATTCCACTTTCATCCGGATTTTTCGGCCGCTCTTCCGGCATTTCACCTTGTGTTACTACTTCATTAGGATCATGGCTTATCTCACCTTCTTTGATACCTGAAACTTCGATTGCAGAATTGAAAATTGTATCTCTGGTTTTGGATAATAAGCATTCCTCATCAATTTCGCCCTCGAAATCCAATGTATCAGCTATTTCGATCGGTTCGCCCTGCAATGTTTCGTTTGACTGATTCGATGATGATGTGCCGCTGCACCCCGACATGATAATCATCCCTGCTGAGATTCCGGCAATGGCAACGGCTTTCCCGGCAAGGGAGCGGGCGCGGAGCTGCTGCTCCAAGTAGCGGACTTCGGCTTCGCATTTGGGGCATGTGCCGAGGCAGTCGCCCTTGTAGCGACATTCCGATGTAGCGAACTCGATGCCGTTTGCCTCGGCAATCTGCCGACGTATCTCTTTCAATATCTTGCAGGTCTGCTTTCCTCGTGCCATAGTCAGTGTTTGCGGATTTGATAGGTGAATAGATCGAATCGGTTGAAGCCGAGTGCTTCAAGAGCCTTGCGGCTTGCCTCGCGGTCGGTATCGGTGTTATAGTTGGGTATCAGCGGTATGCGGATTATGCAGTCGCTTTGGCGTCCGGACTCCGCAATCAGGCGTAGATTGTCAAGAACAAGGTCATTGCTCTGCCCCGTATAGTTACGGTAAATGTCGGGATTCATATCCTTGATGTCGATAATCAGAGTATTGACAACCGGGAGCAACGCCTCGATGTTGGCCGATGGAACATTAAGCGATGTTTCAAGATTGATTTGCCAGGCCGGACCGCAAAGCCCACGAAACTCACTGATGAAATCGGGGCGCAGACAAGGCTCGCCGCCGCCGAAAGTAATGCCGCCATTTGTGGCGAGAAAATACAATTCATCAATCCTCACTTCATCATAAAGCGACTGCGGCGAATACTCTCTTAATCGGCTTCCGTCGCCCAGCGACTGCGGATTAAGACAATATCTGCAACGGAGAGGACAGCCATGAAAAGCCACAAGCGTTGTCACGCCGTCGCCGTCGGTGGAAAGACGGTGACGCGCCACGCCTATGATCTTTGAGAGGCTAATTCCCATATTGCACTATATTTTAGGCAGTCATTCTTACTTTGCTATCCAATAAGATGATAACTGATTGTATACATTGCAAATTTAGTGAGAATATTTGATTTTAAGTGTGACAAATGTCACACTTATGCTGATTTCTTCAATATTGAGAATATCTTATGGCATAACATCATAAAGAAAATGATAAATTTGCACTATGGAGAAGTTTAACGACTTTGAGCGAGATATAGACTTCGCTTTTTGGAAAAATATATGCGAAAGTCATGGTGAGCTTCGGCATTTCCGTCGAGGTGAATGTTTCGTGCATTCCGGCGAAGAGTTGAAATTCTGCGGCTGGATAAAGACCGGCGGCTTCAAGCATACGTTGACTGACAGCGAAGGTAATCATAAAGTCGTTGGCTTAGTATTCAGAAATGCAGTGTTGGCAAACTACTCGGCAACAATGTTCAACCGGCCAATAACCACTGATATCATAGCACTGGAAGATTCCGATGTGATAGTAGTCCCGACAAAACAGATTCGCATATACATTGAGAATAATCCGGAACTTCATCTGCGGCTTGTCCAGTCCTTGTTCCTACAAGCGCACCAAACTATACTTAACAGCTACTATTATTCACTCATCAAACGTTACCGACAACTGATAGAGCGATTTCCTAATATCCATAAACTTGTATCTATGGGTGAAATCGCCTCATACCTCAATATCTCGCGCCGCCAGCTCCACCGCTTTCGTGAGATTTTCACGGAGCATACAGATTGATATAATGATGCCGGCGCACGGTGACATGGTGGATTTGCTGCTGATTGCGGGGTGGGGGATAAAAAAATTGCCCGTCCCTCCTTTCAAACAAGGAGGAACCGGACTAAAGCCAAAAGGCATGATTTTGTGATTCTAAAGATAGTTGTCTTATAGCGATTTAAAGTGTTGAGAAAGAAAAACTTTCTTCACTTCATCTCCTGCTATTCGCTTCGCAGCGTCATTGCCGGGAGGATTGTTGCCTTTTCCTTAGTCCGATAAATCACATTGATGAATTAGCGTAAAATAATTATACAGTCTAAGGTAAGTTCAACAAGTGTCTCTATTCTTTGGCAAAGGTAGTGACTTTTTGTCAGTCTTCAAAGCAAAGAGATTAAAAAAATGATGTTTTTTGATAAAACATTAGCATTTTGCAAAACTTTTCACGCTCAATGTTTGTTATTTCGGCTAAAGAGATTAACTTTGCAATGCTTTTAAGCATATATCACTCGCGGGATGGTTCTACATCCCGACTCCTCACAAAGAGTGAACTTCACTAACTACTATATGATGTTTCAACTTGGTTTAGTCGCTAAAAAGAGGCTTTTAGCCTCGGAATGACTATAAAATAGCGACCTGCCATAAAATGATATATAAAATCTAACAGTTTATAATGTATAATATCGCCGATCTCAACGCAATGACTGAGAGCGAACTCAAGGGCATTGCTGAATCTATGGGTATGAAGAAGGTCGACGCATTGTCCCAGGAAGACCTTGTGTATAAGATCCTTGACCAACAGGCCGAGGACATTGTCGCCGCCTCAGCAGTAGAGAAAAAGAAGAAGGCATCTAAAGAGCCCAAAACTCCTAAAAATAATGAGCCTAAAAAGAAAAAGAAGCAACCGGCACAGCAGCCTGTAGCCGAACTGTCGGCACCTGTAGCGCAGGATTTAACCGCCGATGGCGCTGAAACAGTTCAGTCACAACCGTTGGCGGAACCGCCGCGTCGCCGTCGTGGGCGCCCGTCAAAGGAACAGTTGGCGGCAGAAGCGGCTGCTCTACAGAATCAGCCTAAGGATCAGGATGCTACCGATGAGAAGGTTGAACCGGTTGTAGAGCCTGAGCGCGAATTGCCTCCTCATGTTGAAGTTGTCGATGACAATGATCATCGCGACATTATGACGCTGGTTGCTCCGCTTCCCGCTACCGAAGTTACCGTGTCGGGTGAAGAGCCGTCGGCTACCGACGAGCCTAAGGCTGTTGAAGAACAGGCTCAGGAACAAGAACTGCCTGTTGACGAAAACCAACCTGTAGCTCCTCAACAAGGCAAAAAACGCGATTTCCGTCCCGGAAAGGACTGTTCATTCGGCTCGTTCTTCCGTACCGAGCGTAAATTTGTGCCACGTTCGCAGCGTGAGAAGGAGGAAGCTGCCGCAGCCGCTGCAATAGCCGCAGCAACAGCCCCCATTGTCATTCGTGAGCCCGGACAGGAACCCGCTCCGCAACCCAATAATAATCAGGGCGGCAAGAAGAATAAGCGCAACCGCAATAATAACAACAATAATAACAATCAGCCTCAGCCGGTTCAGGAACCGCCAATGCCGCAATACAACTTTGACGGCATATTGATGGCTACCGGTGTGCTTGAGGTGATGCCCGACGGATACGGATTCCTTCGTTCAAGCGACTACAACTACCTGTCGTCGCCCGATGATGTCTATGTCACTCAGGCTCAGATAAAACTTTACGGATTAAAGACCGGCGATGTCGTTGACGGATGGATTCGTCCGCCTAAGGAGGGCGAGAAATATTTCCCGCTTAGCTCGGTTCAGAGTGTAAACGGTCGCTCCCCCGAGTTTATACGTGACCGTGTTCCATTTGAACATCTCACGCCTCTTTTCCCCGACGAAAAATTTGACTTGACCGGTGGTCGCACCTGCAATCTGTCGACTCGTGTCGTAGATATGTTCTCGCCCATAGGCAAAGGCCAGCGTGGCTTGATTGTGGCTCCTCCCAAGACCGGTAAGACCATATTGCTGAAGGATATAGCCAATGCAATCGCTGAAAATCACCCCGATACATATATCATAATATTGCTTATCGACGAGCGTCCCGAGGAGGTGACCGACATGAGCCGTAGCGTAAATGCCGAGGTCATTGCTTCGACATTCGATGAGCCGGCCGACCGACATGTCAAAATTGCAAGTATCGTTCTTGAGAAGGCAAAGCGCATGGTAGAGTGCGGACACGATGTTGTGATATTGCTCGACTCGATAACTCGTCTGGCACGCGCCTATAACACGGTTTCCCCTGCATCGGGCAAGATTCTGTCGGGAGGTGTTGATGCCAATGCGCTTCAAAAGCCCAAACGCTTCTTCGGTGCTGCCCGTAACATTGAAAACGGAGGTTCGCTTACAATCATCGCTACGGCGTTGACCGAAACAAGCTCCAAGATGGATGAAGTGATATTTGAAGAGTTCAAGGGCACCGGCAACATGGAGCTTCAGCTCGACCGCAAGCTATCGAACAAGCGAATATTCCCGGCTGTCGACATTATGGCGTCGAGCACTCGTCGCGACGACCTGTTGTTGCGTCCCGAAACATTGCAACGAATGTGGATTCTGCGTCGTTACCTCAGCGACCGCACATCCATTGAGGCAATGGAATTCATGCGCGACCAAATGGAGAAGACTCGTGACAACGATGAACTCCTGAGGTCGATGAATGCCTGATGAACTACATCGATGATTTGATATAATGAAAGCCCGCGTATGTATTTCGTGGGCTTTCTCGTTCTATTTGCTAAAAATCGCGGTAAAATCTTTTCAATGCAAATTGCTTGCATTAACTTTGTAAGTGAAATGAGCAAGTTATCGGGAAAACTACTGTTTAGGATTATAGGATTACTGGCTGTTGCATCACTTTGGGGATGTAGCTCGACCAAGCATGTCCCCAAAGGAGAGTATCTTGTCGAGTCGGTCGACATCAAGATAGAGGACAATAAGGACATTTCACCCGTCGAACTGGTCAACTTCCTGCGACAGACTCCCAACCACAAAGTGCTCGGATTTCTTAAACTTCAACTTGCCACCTATAACATGTCAGGCAGCGACACCACCAAGTGGTTTAACCGCTGGGTGCGCAAGCTCGGACAGCCGCCCGTGATATATGATCAGGCACTTACCGAGGCATCGGCCTATCAGTTGCGACAGGCTTTGGTCAATCGCGGTTACATGGGCACAGTTGTGGAAATCGACACGGTTCGTCGTGACAACAAGAAGAAAATCGATGTCACCTATCACATAACCACTGGAGAGCCGCATTATATATCCACAATCAACTACAATCTGCCTGATTCGGCGATAGCCGGGATTGTGATGAGCGACACTCTTTCGTTTACTGTTAAGCCCGGTGACCTCCTCGACCGTAACAAGCTTGACGAGGAGCGCATAAGAATCACCGAACTGTTGCGCGACAAAGGCTATTACACATTCAACAAGGAGTACATAACGTTCACTGCCGACACTCTTGCCGGAGCGCGTGATGTGAATCTTACGATGAATCTCCGGCGACCTCATCTGTCGGGAAGTGATGCCGACTCCACGGCTCTGCACAAGATATACACCATACGCAATATAATATTCGTGACCGACTACAATCCGGGGCAAAACTATGGCAACTATGACTTCCATGCTCTCGATTCGGTGCGTTACCGCGACATTACGGTGCTTTATGGCGAGGACCGTTATCTGCGTCCGCAGGTGCTTTACGATGCTTGCTACATGAAGGCCGGAAGCCGTTATAACGCATCGGAGGTCGACCGTACCTACGAGGCTCTCGGGCGGTTTGGCATATTGCGTTATGTAAATATCGACATGCGTCAGGTGGGAGCTGTGGGCGATGATGTGATGCTCGATGCCTACGTGTTGCTTACGCGAGGCAAGAAGCAAGGCATTTCGCTTGAACTTGAGGGAACCAATTCCGAGGGCGACCTTGGCTTCGGTGTAGGGCTCACTTATCAGCACCGTAACCTTGCACGCGGCTCGGAGCTACTTACTGCCAAGTTCCGCACAAGCTACGAAAGCCTTTCGGGCGATTTCAACGGACTAATCAATAACCGTTACATGGAGTATGCCGGTGAGGTTGGCATAACGTTCCCCCAGTTTGAGGCTCCGTTCCTCTCCTATAACTTCAAGCAGAAGGTGAGAGCCACTACCGAGTTTGCCGTTTCGTTCAACTATCAGGAACGCCCCGAGTACACGCGCATCATTGCCGGTGCCGCCTGGAAATACCATTGGGCCAGCCGTCAGAACAATCTGCGTCATCGGTTTGACCTCGTGGATATCAATTACGTTTATCTGCCACGTAGCACTATCGACTTCATAAACCAGATAGCACCGTCCAATCCGCTTCTCCGCTACAGCTACGAGGATCACTTCATAATGCGCACCGGCTACAGTTACTACCGTACCAACAAGCGCATGATTGCGTCAGGTGCATTGCGTCGTTACGCTTTGCAGCCTTCGGTATTCACAATCAGGGCTACTTTTGAAGCGGCGGGAAATCTGCTTTATGGAATATCATCGTTGACCGGACAGAAGCGTCACGAAGGCGCCTATAAGGTTTTCGGCATACAGTATGCTCAATATGTCAAGGCCGATGCCGACTATACGTTCACTCGCAATTTCAATGAGCGCAGCTCGATTGCGTTTCACGCCGGCCTGGGCATTGGGGTGCCTTACGGAAACTCTTCTATGTTGCCTTTTGAGAAGCGATTCTTTGCCGGTGGTGCCAACGGTGTGCGCGGATGGGGAGTCAGAACACTTGGTCCCGGTAGTTATGATGCCAAGAACTCGGTTACTGACTTCATCAATCAGTGCGGCGACATCAGGCTCGACCTCAGCGTGGAGTACAGGGCCAAACTGTTCTGGGTAATGGAAGGCGCATTGTTTGCCGACGCCGGCAACATCTGGACGATACATAACTATGAGAATCAGCCGGGAGGTATGTTCAAGTTCAATAAATTCTACAAGGAGCTTGCTGCCGCCTATGGAATAGGCTTGCGACTTGACTTCACTTATTTCCTGTTGCGACTTGACCTTGGAATGAAGGCCTACAATCCGGCGCAGAATCAGGAACGTTGGCCGTTGCTGCATCCTCGCTGGGGACGCGATGCTACATTCCACTTCTCGGTGGGTTATCCGTTTTAATTAATGAACTAAAAGAAAAAATCGATTACACTTATGAAGGAGTTGGTTATATTTGACCTTGACGGAACTTTGCTGAATACGATAGATGACCTCGGCATAGCTACCAACTATGCGCTTAAAAAGATGGGATTTCCCGAGCATCCGCTGTCGGCTTATCCTGCCATGGTGGGAAACGGAGTTAAAAAACTGCTTTGCCGGGCTCTTCCGTCGGGGTTTGACAATGAAGACACTGTAACGGAACTGCGCACCTATTTTAAAGAGTATTACGATGAGCATTCAGCCGATCATTCGGTGCCTTATCCCGGGATTCCGCAATTGTTGGAAAGCCTTCGTGAAAAAGGCGTGAAGATCGCTGTAGCCTCAAATAAGTATCAGGAAGCGGTAGAGAAGCTGATAGGACATTTCTTCCCTAATCTCGAGTGGGCTGCCGTTGAGGGGCAAAAAGAGGATGTCCCGGTAAAGCCCGACCCTTCAATTGTGTTTGACATCCTGTCAAAGTCGCCGACTCCTAAGGCTGCCGTGCTCTATGTGGGTGACTCGGGTGTCGACATGGAAACGGCGCGTCGCGCCTGTGTCGAATCAGTAGGCGTGACCTGGGGATTCCGTCCTATGACAGAGCTGAAAGAGTATCACGCCGATCATATAGTCAATACGGCCGACGACATTTTCGAGCTTGTCAACAGGGAGTATTAGTCTGTGTCGGCCCTGTAGGCCGCAGTTAAAACTCGCTTGTAAAGTGGAATTTTATCTTGGGGAAATCGGACTGAGCCATCTGCAACACATAGTTTGAGTCGGCGAGAAATACATCGCGTCCGTCGCGGTCTACAGCCATGAACTGGTGCTTGCGCTTCTTGAATGCTGCGAGAGCCTCCTCGTCGTCGCTTTCAATCCAGCATGCCTTGTAGAGCGATAGCGGTTCCCATCTCACCGTAGCTCCGTATTCGTGGAGGAGTCGGTATTGGATTACCTCAAATTGCAGCTGACCTACGGTACCTATTATCTTTCGTCCGTTGAACTGGTTGACAAACAGCTGGGCCACACCTTCGTCCATGAGCTGCTGTATGCCCTTTTCAAGCTGCTTTGCCTTCATAGGGTCGGTGTTTTCGATATATTTGAACATCTCGGGCGAGAAGCTTGGCAGTCCCTTGTAATGAAGGTTTTCGCCTTCGGTGAGAGTGTCGCCTATCTTGAAGTTTCCGGTATCGGGAATACCCACGATGTCGCCGGGAAAAGCTTCGTCGACAATGTTCTTTTTCTGAGCCATGAATGCGGTAGGAGCGGCAAATCGCATCATTTTGCCCGAGCGTATGTGCTTGTAGTTGGCATTGCGTTCAAATCGACCCGAGCACACCTTGACGAATGCTATACATGAGCGGTGGTTGGGATCCATGTTGGCGTGAATCTTGAATACGAATCCGCTGAACGGTTCTTCCTCGGGATTAACCTGACGCTCCTCAGCCTGAACGGGACGGGGTGAGGGAGCAATCTTTACGAAGCAGTCGAGAAGCTCCTTTACACCGAATGTGTTCAATGCCGAGCCGAAGAACACCGGTGCCACCTTTCCGGCAAGATATTCGTTGACATCAAGCTCGGGATACACACCTTCGATTAGCTCCAGATCCTCGCGCAGTTTTGATGCATCCTTCTCGCCTACGGCCTCGTCGATGCGCGGGTCGTCGACATTTTCGATTTCTACACGTTCGGTGACCTGAGTCTTGCTCGGGGTGAACAGGTCGAGCGAGTGCTCGTAGATGTTGTAGACCCCCTTGAATTTGGCACCTATGTTGATGGGCCATGATAGGGGTCGCACCGCAATCTTTAGTTCGGCTTCAAGCTCGTCAAGAATCTCAAACGGATCGCGGCCTTCGCGGTCGAGCTTGTTGACAAATATAATCACGGGGGTGTTGCGCATTCGGCACACCTCCATCAGCTTGCGTGTCTGCTGCTCGACACCCTTGGCCACATCGACCACTATGATTACGCTGTCGACGGCAGTGAGTGTACGGTAGGTGTCCTCGGCGAAATCCTGGTGACCGGGAGTGTCGAGGATGTTTATTTTGTAATCACCGTAGTTGAATCCCATCACCGATGTGGCAACCGATATTCCGCGCTGCTTTTCAATCTCCATCCAGTCAGATGTCGCGGTTTTCTTGATTTTGTTTGATTTTACGGCACCTGCAACGTGAATGGCACCACCGAAGAGCAGTAGCTTTTCGGTCAAAGTTGTCTTACCCGCATCGGGGTGCGAGATGATTGCAAACGTGCGTCTGCGGCTTATTTCATCGTTTAATGTAGCCAATGGAGTGGGTTGTTGATGGGATGTTACTGATGATTTAGTTGTTGCTCTCTTCTTCCTTCAGGCGTGCGATGCACTTTTCGAGGCTGTCGACCCAATAGGGTATCTCAACGTTGTAGGTGGTTCTCAGTCGATGAGTGTTGAGCACGCTGTAGAACGGACGCGATGCCGCGGTGGGGTAGTCCTCGGTGGGAATGGGGATGACTTTGCAGTCGGTTACACCTGCTATGCGGTGTATGGCTTTTGTGAAGTCATACCACGATGCGACACCTGAATTGGTGAAGTGATAGATTCCAGGAACCCACTGATGCGACTCGATTATCTTGTAAACGGCTGCTGCGAGATCGGCTGCGTAGGTGGGTGAACCTATCTGGTCGACAACCACGCGCAACTCCTTGCGTTCGCGACCGAGGCGTATCATGGTCTTTACGAAGTTGTTGCCATAGGGAGAGTAGAGCCATGCCGTGCGCACGATTACGCTGTCGGGGGCCAATGCGATGAGCGCTGTTTCGCCCTGGCGCTTGGTGGTTCCGTAATGTGACATGGGATTTACCTTGTCGCTTTCGCTGTAGGGACGATAGGCTTTGCCGTCAAACACATAATCGGTGGAAATGTGTACAACCTTGGCTCCGGTAGCGCTTGCAGCGTTGGCGATGTTACGCACTGCATCCACATTGATTTGATGACAAAGGGCCTTGTCTTCCTCGGCTCTGTCGACAGCTGTGTAGGCTGCGCAATTGACAATGTGGGTAATCTCGTTTTTCTCGACAAAGCTTTTTACTGCGTCACCGTCGGTGAGGTCGAGTTCTTTGATGTCAGTGTAGATGGTTTTGCCGGGCATCTCTTTTTCAAGGATGTTCCGCATCTCATGACCAAGCTGTCCGTTGCATCCGGTTACTAAAACTTTCATAATGCGTCTAATGAAATTTTGCGGATGCAAAGTTAAGAATTTTTATTGAATTAAAGAACCGATTACCCTAATCGTTGTCATTCCAAAGCTTATCTTCGGAGTCGAGCTTGTAGTAGTGGGCGAGCATGGCGATGAATCGCGATATCTGAGTGATGGCCTTGAGCGTGTCGGCCGACAGCTCTTTACCCTGTAGTCGCAGCATCAATGTGCCGTAAAGGGCGGCAAAGCAGGTTTCGATTTCATCGAGCTTTTCATCGCCTTGCTTGGCTCGAAGCTCTACAATGAAGGGCAGTGTCTTGTAAAATTCGGCTCCGTATTCGGCAAACTTCGGGTCTTTGAGCAGTGCGTGATGCAGGTCATCGAGCTGCAGGATTACGTTTTTGTTTAGTTGCAGGTGTCCTTTTTGCTGCACATTCTCGCGCCTCATCATGTCGATTAGCGATTCATACCATTCAGTCATCTCCTTTATTTGCGGTTCCGACAGCTGGTATTTGTCTATCACATTGCTTTTTATCTTGTCAAGGTCAAGACCGTTAGCGCGGATCAGGTCCTCTATCTGCCACATGTATAGCAGATATTCCGCTATGTTTTCTTTTCGTTTCTGAGAAGCTATATACATAAATCGTGGATTTAAATCTTATATATCTATATAACGCTATGTCATCCGTAATGGATGTAAAGTTAATTTAAAAGCATTACATTGACAATACATTTCAGGCATAAGTTACGTGAGGCCGAATGATTGAGTCGTGTCGTTGCTCTTTAGGCTGCGGCCAATAATTGCGGCAAGCGGCATGAAAAAAGGGTCGCCGTGATGGTGACCCTTGGTGATTCGGCTGGGACTCAAACCCAGGGCCCACAGCTTAGAAGGCTGTTGCTCTATTCAGCTGAGCTACCGAACCAGCATTTATTTGCGAGTGCAAAGTTAATGCTTTATTTTGACATGGACAAAATTTTGACCCATGTCGATTAATTATTTATATGTTTTATAGTCACATCGTTTTTTAGAGAATATTTTTATGAGCAAAATAATAACCTATTCGTATGTGCTTTTAATGGTTGTGAAGAGATGTGTCTGCGGTGCAATTAGCTGATAATTAATGATTTATCGGGGGGGGGTAATTATTGTTATAAATTGCTTGTCAGATATGATTTGATTTCTTATTTTTGTGTTATTATTGGAATATTAAAGTATCTGAACGGATTGTGATAGAAAATATTAATAAACGTTTTGCAATTATCGGTATTGCTGGATACATTGCTTTAAGACATTTGAAAGCCATTAAGTCATTGGGCCAAAATGTAGTGTCAGCCCATGATTTATTTGACAGCGTCGGTGTGATTGACAGTTATTTCCCTGACGCTTATTTCACTACAAGCTTCAATTCGTTTATGCATAGTATTCATGAAAATAATGTTGATTACCTTACTGTTTGTACGCCAAACTATCTGCATTGTCCTCATACATTAGCAGGACTTGAAGCCGGAGTTGATGTTATATGCGAAAAACCGTTGGCTTTAACTTTTGAAGAATTAAATAGAATGGATGAATGTCGTAAGTCGTTCGGGCATGATATATGGACGATATTGCAATTAAGGCTTCATCCTGAGATTATGAAGTTGAAACAGGAAGTTTTTAATTCAGACAAAAATAAATTCCATGATGTGGATTTGGCCTACATTACTCCACGTGGTCGTTGGTATGCCGAGTCATGGAAAGGTGACCTGTTGAAGAGTGGTGGGTTGGTGACAAACATAGGTGTTCATTTTATAGATATGCTTCATTGGATATTTGGCCCGGCCAATAATGTCAATGTTCATTATTCGTCTGAAGATTGTGTCGCCGGATATTTGGAATTAGAAAATGCAAGGGTGCGATTCTTTTTGAGCATAAATCCACAACATAGACCTGATGTAACAGATGACAAAATGTCGCCTTATAGGCAAATTGTTGTAGATGGGAAGTGCATTGATTTTACCGGTGGATTTACTGATTTACATAGACAGAGTTACTTTGAGATAATCAATGGTTCGGGATTTTCCATAGATGATGTAAAGACAACAATTTATACACTTGAAACTATCCGTAATGCCGGAATATCTACATTGAACAGAGAGTATCATCCACTTTTATATCGTTTGCGGTTATGATAAAAATGGTTGATTTATATAGTCAGTATCTTAGTATGAAGAAAGAGATTGACAGTGCCATAATGGGTGTTGTTGCATCATCTGATTTTATAAAGGGAGCTGAGGTTGCATTGCTTGAGGAGGAATTGGCCGAATATATAGGTGTCAGGCATTGCATAACATGTGGTAACGGCACTGATGCATTGATACTTTCTCTTATGGCTATGGATTTAATGCCCGGCGATGAAGTTATTGTTCCGTCATTTGCATTTGCTTCTATTGTAGAAGGTGTGCTATTGCTTGGAGGTGTGCCTGTTTTTGCCGATGTTGATAATACAACTTTCAATATTGATGTTAAAAGCGTTGAGAGGGTAATATCGGATAGGACAAAGGCGATAGTTCCGGTTCATTTATTTGGACAGCCGTGCAATATGTCGGATTTGATGGAAATATCTCGTAGCCATAAAATAATGGTTATTGAGGATAATGCACAATCATTCGGCGCATTATGCCGTATGAACTCCGGAAAAGAAATTTATGCGGGTGGAATTGGTGATATAGGTTATACCTCATTTTTCCCGACAAAAATGCTTGGATGCTATGGTGATGGTGGTGCTGTATTTACAAATAGTGATATTCTGGCCAAACGTGTGAGAGAATTATCCAACCATGGGCAATGTTATAAATATATGCATGAAATGATAGGTTTTAATTCTCGTCTTGACACTATGCAGGCCGCTGTGTTAAGGGTTAAATTAAAGCATTTGTCACAATCTATAAGAGGACGCAGGATGTTAGCCGAACACTATTCGAAACTGCTGAGTGATATAGAGGATATTGAGCTGCCGGTTGAAGTTAATTACGGTAAACATGTTTATCATCAGTACACGATCAAGATTAAGCCATCTATGCGTGATGAACTTAAAGAAATGCTGATGACCCGAGGAATACAATCAATGGTCTATTATCCTTTGCCACTGTTTGAACAGTCGGCATACTGGGGTAAAGGGTTGTGTGATCCTGAAATGAATATTTGTCATTCTCTATGTAAATCGGTTTTATCATTACCTATGTATGGTGAACTTACATATGGCCAACAAGATGAAATAGCTTATGCAGTGAAAGCGTATTTTAATAACCATAATGTGTATAAATCATGATTGATACATATATTCATCCCACTGCTGTTATAGACAATGGCGCTATTATAGGTAATGGATGTCATATTTGGCATTTTGTGCATATCATGGAAGGTGCCGTATTGGGAAATTCATGCAATATAGGTCAGAATGTCATGATAGCCGGTAGTGCGATAATAGGTAATAATGTAAAGATTCAGAATAATGTATCGGTGTATGATGGTGTCATTTGTGAAGACGATGTATTCTTAGGCCCTTCATGCGTATTCACGAATGTGAGAAATCCGAGGAGCGAATTCCCCCGTAAAGGGAAATACGAGTCTACGATTGTGCATCGTGGTGCAACGATAGGGGCCAATGCCACTATTGTATGTGGTGTAGAGATTGGCAAGTATGCTTTTATAGGTGCAGGTGCAGTAGTGACTGATTCTGTTCCCGATTATGCAATTGTTATGGGTGTGCCTGCTCGCTGTAAAGGATGGATGTGTAAATGTGGGCATCGACTTGAATTCAACAAGTACGATGTCGCTATATGTTCAGAGTCGGGACACCGATATTGTAAATTTAAAGATAATGTCTATGTATTGTAAAGACTTTAATCTATATGAAAAGCTCAAAGAGCATAAGGCTTCAGTTGCAGTTTTGGGACTCGGTTATGTTGGATTTCCGTTGGCAATTGAATTTGCGAAGCGTTTTCGTACAATAGGCTATGATATAAGTTCGGAGCGTATAGAAGAATTGCAAGGAACATTTGAAGAAGCTATTGACATAACTTTCACATCAAATGCTGCTGATATTTCGGATGCTTCATTATATGTGATTTCTGTTCCAACTCCTATTGATGAGAATAAAAATCCAGATTTGAACCAATTACTTGAATCAAGTACCGTTGTTGGAAAATGTCTTAAGCCCGGGAATTTTGTCGTATATGAATCTACTGTTTATCCTGGATGTACTGAGGATAAATGCATACCTGTATTGGAAAAGGAGTCAGGCCTTGTTTGTGGTGATGACTTTAAAGTAGGGTATACACCTGAACGTATAAATCCAAATGACGCGAAACATACACTGACTAATACTGTTAAAATTGTGAGTGCTTGTGATGATGAAGCGTTGGATTGTATTGCCAATATATACAATAATATTGTGGATGCAGGAGTTGAATTAGTGTCTTGTATAAAGGTTGCAGAGGCATCAAAAGTGCTTGAGAATACTCAGCGTAATGTCAATATCGCATTGATGAACGAGATGGCGATGCTATTTTCTGCTATGGATATCGATATGACAGAAGTTTTGAAAGCTGCATCGACTAAATGGAATTTTGTAAATTATTCTCCGGGACTGGTGGGTGGTCATTGCATACCTGTCGCTCCTTGGTTTTTAGTGTCTGCTGCATTGGAACGGAATATTGACATGAGGCTTGTAAAAATGAGTAGTTTAGTCAATGACGATATGGCGTCATTCATTGTTCAGGAATCGCTTAAACGTATTGATACCATTGTTAAAAGCGCTGAACAACCGATAAGAGCATTGGTAATGGGATATGCTTATAAAGAAAATATTGACGATATACGCAATACGCTTGTGGAGCCTATTGTTAAGCAATTGGAAGAAGCCTCTATGGAGGTTGACATTGTAGATCCATTTGTTAATCCGACCAAAGCAAAAGCCATGTATGGTCGTGACTTGAAATTAGATCCTGAAGCTCCTTATGACTTGATAATAGTGACAGTTGCTCATGATTGTTATATAGATCTTGATAATGATTATTTTATGTCTATTGCACGTAGCAATAAATCATTGCTTGTAGACATAAGGGGAATATATAAAAATAAGGTAAAAACATTGAATTACTATAGTTTATAACTTATGATTGTCGATGTCGTTACTACAAATAGTCCGAAGAATCGCACTATGTTGACTTTTTTGTTGGCATTGGCCAATCTTATGTCATTTAGTGTAGGCATAATAACTGCCGCGATTCTTAGCCGTTATATGGCTGTTGTAGAATATGGCACATATCGACAAGTGATTTTCATATATACGACATTGCTCGTTGTGTTTTCAATGGGTTTGCCGAAATGTTATTCCTATTTTCTTGCACGTGTACCTATTGAATATGGCGCCGATATTGTTAAGCTATTAAACAAATTGTTTTTTGCCTTATCGGCTTTGTTTTCGATATTTTTGTATCTGGGAGCCGACTTTATTTCTGATATTATGGGCAATGAGTTGCTCGTTGATAATTTGCGCTATTTTGCAATAACACCTATGTTGCTTATGCCTGTAATGGGAGTGGAGAGCATATTGGTCGTTTACGGGTATGGAGCTATGTTGCTGTTCTATGTATTTGCCGGACGGCTGATGATGATTGTGTGCACGGTTATGTCAGTAGTCGTATTTGATGGTGGTGTTACAGGGGCTATTTGTGGATTTGTGGTTTCATCGGCTTTTTCAAGTATAGCAGGGTTTTGGTTATCCTATTGGCCGTTTAAGAGAGTGACATCATATAAGAGCAATATTAGGATCGGAGATATAATGTCATATTCATTTCCTGTGATGATGCAGGGAATTTATGGATTTTTTATTGGGGCGTCGAGTTTGTTCTTTGTTAGTCGTTATTTTGGAGTAGAAGAATTTGCATTGTTTTCTAACGGTTATAAGGAATTGCCCTTTTTAGGCATGGTTATTGGTGCTGCCTCAGGAGTTATTTTCCCTGAATTTTCGAGGATGTCTAGCAATGGTGATGATAAGCAGAATTTTGTTGCTTTGTGGAGGACTGTGTGGTATAAATCATCGACTATAATATATCCGCTGTCAGTGTTCTGTTTAATATTTGCAGGTGAGATTATGGCATTCATTTATGGCGAAAACTATAGAAGTGCTGCTTTTCTATTCATGATTGTGTCCGTTATTGGCATAGTACGGGTTGTTGCATATTCGCCAATAATGCTTTCATTGGGGCTTGGCCGTGGATTCGCTAATACTCATCTTGTTACGGCTATAATGATTTTGGCGCTTGATGTACTGTGTGTCAATTTTTTCCCAAGCATAATCGCTATCGCAATTATAGCCACGTGTTGTACTGTGTTTTGCCTATTTGTTATGCTAATTACAATAGCGAAGTCATTGGAATCAAGTTTATTTAAATTGATACCTTTGGGAGCAATGTCTAAGATTCTGTTTGCATCGATTATTTCATGCCTTATGGCGCGTTTTTTAGTTCATATTACAGGAATTACAAATGTCCTTGCTGTTCTTGCTATAGGAGGAGTTGTATATGCACTCATATATTTCCCTTTTGTATCAAGATTAGGAGTTGGGTATATTGATATAATTAAACCCATGCTTGATATTTTTGCCAATAAATTTAAAATGGAATCTTCTCGACAACTTATGGAGGAGAGTAAATAGACTGAGATGATGAATATTCTGATTATAAGCAAATACTTCTATCCAAGAAATAGTATTGCCTCATTTCGTATAAATGCATTTGCAAAGTATATAAGAAATGCAGGACATTCTGTCACTGTAATTGCCGAAGGTGATCAAGACATGGATACTGAATGGAACGGTTGCAAAGTAAGTTATGTTAAGAACAAGATAATGACCGTATCGTATCTTCGAGATAAAATTAAAAGACGAAAGCGATGGACGGTGCGTAGAATAACTGCGTCATTACTGAACAGAATATTTTTGGATTATAACCTGTTTTGGGGATTCCGAGTTTTTAAAAAGGCCAATAAATTATTTAAAGAGAATAGATATGATGTAGTGCTAAGTTCTTATATGCCTATATCACCGCATCTAGCGGCCTTGAATTTGCAGTTAGTTGGTCACAAATTTTTTTGGATTGCAGATATGAGGGATGAAATGTCAAAACATCCATATTTTAGTAAAAAATATAAATCGGCATATATTGCAATTTATGAACGTCTATTTTTGAAAAATGCCGACCTTGTGCTATCTGTTTCAAAACCCATATTGGATGACTTTAGGAAAATGCATAGTAGTAGCAATTATTTGGAAGTCAGAAATGGATATGATTATGAAGAAGTGTATGATGTGAATTTCCAATCAAAGTTCACTATGGGTTATATCGGACAATTCTATGATAAAATTAAGCCGGATAACTGGTTTCATGCTTTTTCAGAATTGATATCCGAAGGGCGGATTCCAAAAGACAGTATTATAAAAATTATAGGGAATAATATCTGTCTCTTATACACATCTCCGAGCCCACGAGACTACGCTG
>ENA-OZGC01000436-OZGC01000436.1-human-gut-metagenome-genome-assembly--contig:-NODE-436-length-31975-cov-7.128102_pt1 | contig 31975 bp, 29 predicted proteins | sample MGYA00245109_ERZ653643 | MGnify/ENA primary metagenome ERZ653643 (study PRJEB26926, sample SAMN06165107) | human gut metagenome | biome: ENVO:00009003; feature: ENVO:2100002; material: ENVO:00002003... | reverse complement strand
CATTTTCTTCGGCGACATGTGCGTCGAAGAAAATACTTCTCGGCCTGCAAACGTGCGCGCTGGCCGCCAAAGGTGGACGGCGCGTGCGCTGCAGCAGGCCGCAAACCCCTCTGTCAAAAAGGAACACTTTTTGACAGTCAAAAAAGACGCTGCCGGAGGCAGCGTCTTTTTTATGCACGGTTTTCTCAGCCCTTCGCGCGCTCGAGATACTCGCCCACGCGGGTGTCGACGCGGATACGGTCGCCGGGGTTGATGAACAGCGGCACTTTGATCTCGGCGCCGGTCTCCAGCGTAGCGGGCTTGGTGGCGTTGGTGGCGGTGTTGCCGGCAAAGCCCGGATCGGTCTCGGCCACTTCGAGCTCGACGAACGTGGGCGGCTCGACCTGGAACACCTTGCCCTTGTAGGAGCTGATGGTGCACTCCATGTTCTCCTTCACGAAGCGGAAGTTGCTGCCGAGGGCGCTCTCGTCGATGGGGACGAGATCATAGGTCTCAGGATCCATGAAGTAGTAGAGGTTGCCGTCGTTGTAGCTGTACTCCATCGTCTTGCGGTCGATGGTGGCGCTCTCGAACTTGGCGGTGGGGTTGAAGGATGTCTCGGTCACGGCGCCGGTGATGACGTTTTTCATCTTCGTGCGCACAAAGGCCGCGCCCTTGCCGGGCTTGACGTGCTGGAACTCGACGACCTGCATGACCTGGCCGTCCATCTCGAACGTAACACCGTTGCGGAAATCACCTGCTGTAATCATATAGGAATCCTCCTCAAGAATAATTAGAATCAAAATCTTATATAGTTTACACGATATTGTCTGGTTTGACAAGCGGATATTTACAGAATGATCAGATTTTTCGGGCTTCGTGTGAGAATTTCCGCCCCATCGGTCGTCAGATGCAGCACATCCTCGATGCGCACGCCGAATTTGCCGGGCAGATAGATGCCGGGCTCTGCGGAGATGACGGTGTGCTCCGGCAGCTTTGCGTGCGCGCCGGGCGCGGCGATGGGGTGCTCGTGGATGTCGAGCCCGAGGCTGTGTCCGAAGCTGTGACCGAAGCAGTCCCCGTAGCCCGCATCGGTGATGACCTTGCGCGCGGCGGCGTCCACACGCTCGCCGGTCACGCCGGCCTTTGCCGCGGCAATGCCGGCCAGCTGCGCGTCGAGCACGGTCTGGTATACGGTGCGCATCTCGTCGCTCGGCATGCCGACGGCGACGGTGCGCGTCATGTCCGAGCAGTAGCCGTTTTTGCGGCAGCCGAAGTCCATCGTCACAAAGTCGCCCTCGGCCACGCGCCGGTCGCCGGGCACGCCGTGCGGCATGCTCGTGTCCGGTCCGGTGAGCACGATGGGGTCAAAGCTCGTGCCCTCCGCGCCGAGGCGCAGCATGCGGTAGATGAGCTCGGCCGCGATCTCCCGCTCGGTCATGCCGGGGCGGATGACGGTGCAGATCTGCGCAAACGTCTCGTCCGTGATCTGCTGCGCCTGATACATCATCGCCAGCTCCTCCGGCTGCTTGGATGCGCGCAGGGTGCGCAGGATGCTCTGCGCCGGCTGGAGCCTGAGCCCAAGCAGCTGCTCATAGGCCGTGAATTCGGCGTAACTCGTCGTCTGCTCCTCACCGCCGAGCAGCTGCACGTTTGCCTCGCGCAAAATCCCCTGCACGAGCGTGCGCATCGGCGCCTCGTGCGAACACAGCAGCACCTGTGCGATACCGGCCAGCGCGGCACGTGCGGCCTCGATGTAGCGGGAGTCGGTGATGAAAAATGCCTGATGCACCGTCACGATCACCGTGCCGTCCGAGGACGGGAAGCCGGTGGCGAACCGGCGGTCGTTTTCGTTGGTGAGCAGGATGGCGTCCAGATGCGCCTGTCTCAGCGCGCGCTGGATGCGGGCAATGTTGTTGAGCATGGGATATCCACCTCCATGGAATGTCGGTTATGGTGTGTCTGTGGCGGGGTCTGTCAGGGCAAGCTCGTCGGCGGTCGCCGGCGCGTGCAGCACGTCGCCGTCCGCTTCGGCAAGGCCGACGGCCGTCACGCCGTCGAGCGCCGTGCACGTCAGCACCAGACAGGCCAGCGCCTGTGTGCGCGTGATGCCGCTCGCCGTCTCCGTTGCCGTCACCGTCAGCCAGAGCGTACCGTCATCGTCTACGCGGCTGCCGTCGATCGTCAGCCAGTCGCGCACGGGGTTCGTGCACGTGCTGTCGCCCGGTTTTGCGCCGAGCGCATCGAGCGCGACCTGCACCGGGTCTGTGCCGCCGGGCACGGTGACCGTCTCCGGGTGCAGCAGGGCCGTTCCGCCGGTCTCAATGCGGTATACCGTCACGGTCTGCCGTTTTGTGCAGCCCGCGCAGCCGAGCGCAAGCAGGCCTGCCAGCAGCAGGGGGAGCCATCGCCTCATGTCTCCGGCACCTCCTTTTGCGCCTCGGGCGCATCATCTGCCGCCGCGCGCGGGAACGTCACGGTAAAGCGCGTGCCGTGCGGCTCCACGCCGTCCACGGTCACGGTACCGCCGTAGAGCGCGGCCGCATCGTGCACGATCGACAGGCCGAGGCCGCTGCCGCCGTGCTCGCGCGAGCGCGCTTTGTCCACGCGGTAAAAGCGGTTGAAGATGTTCGGCCGGTCGGCCTCCGGGATGCCGATGCCGGTATCGGCCACGGACAGGATGCTCTGCTCACCGCGCGCCTCGACGCGCACGGTCACACTTCCGCCCGGAAGGTTATACTTGATGGCGTTTTCCACGAGGTTAAAGACGATGTGGTAAATGTCGTCCTCCGATGCGCGCACGGTCACGCCGTCGCTCATAAAACACGTGAGCGTCACGTCGCTCTTGGCCGCCAGCGGGCGCAGCAGATGCAGCGTCCCGTGCACGGCCTGCTGCAGATCGACGACCGTCACGTCCGACTGCACGCCGTCGTCGCGGCGCGACAGGTCGAGCAGCTTCTCGGTCGTGCGCTGCAGGCGCTCGGCCTCACTGCCGATGTCGGTCACGAATTCGCGCATCGTCTCGCTGTCCATGTCCGCGCTCTGCGAGATGCTGTCCGACAGCAGACGGATCGACGCCAGCGGCGTCTTGAGCTCGTGCGATGCGTCGGATACGAACCGGCGGCGCTGCGCCTCGGTCGTCTCAAGGCGCTCGGTGAGGTTATTGAATTCGCGCCCGAGCTCGGTCAGCTCGTCATCGCCCGCAAGCGTCAGGCGAAAGCTGTAGTCGCCGCGCTGCACGGTGCGCACGCCGTCGGCAAGCTGCGTGATGCGCCGCGTGAGCATCTTGATCGAAAACCACAGCACCACGAGCGCGGCCGCGCCGATGCCGATCGTGATGGTTGCGAGGCGGCGCTGGATGCTGCCGATGAGCGCCGCGCGCTCGCTGTCGCTCTCGCACACGTACACCGCGCCGACAGTCTTGCCGCTGCTCATGACGGGCATGGCCGCGCGGCTGAGAAACGCCTCGTTTGTGTAGTGCGAGTAGAATACGGCCTGTCCGTCGAGCGCGCGCACGAGCTCGGGATAGAGCGTGTACTTGCCGCGGATGTTGTTTTCGGCCGCGGAGTCATACACGGCCAGCCCCGTGCTGTCGGTCACGACGATGCGCGTCAGGTCGCGCAGATCAAGCAGCGCGAGCACCTGCCGGGTGTTGTCCGGCGTGAGGTTGTCGAGCAGCGACAGGGAGGAGGACACGACGGCGGCGCGGTTGGTGAGCGCGCTCTGCTTTTCGGCGAACACGATGTCGCGCGAGGCGCGCGTGGGGTAGGTGTTGATGAGCGTGAGCAGGATCGCCACGAGCACCGTGAACGTCACGGCGAAGCGAAACTGCACGCTCGATACCAGCTTGCGCGGCAGCCGGATGCGAAACGGATGCCCTTTCATCCGTCAGGCCTCGGCGAAGTAGTAGCCCACGCCCCACTTCGTGATGATGTATTCGGGGGCGGCGGGGTTTCGCTCGAGCTTTTCGCGCAGGCGGCGGATGTGCACGTCCACGGTGCGGATATCGCCCTGATAGTCGTAGCCCCACACGAGATCGAGCAGCTGCTCGCGCGAGTAGACCTTGCCGGGGTTGCGCATGAGCAGCTCGATGAGGTCAAACTCCTTGAGCGTCAGCTCCACGTTCTGACCGAAGCGGTGTGCGCTGCGGCGCTCGGGGTCGATCTCGATGTGGCCGCGCACGAGCTTGCCGCTGTCCGGCTCGGCGGGCGCTGCGGGCGCCATGCTCGAGCGGCGGATGAGCGCGCGGATGCGCGCCTTGAGCTCGAGGATGTTGAAGGGCTTGGTGATGTAGTCGTCCGCGCCGGATTCAAAGCCGATGAGCTTGTCCGCATCCTCGCTGCGGGCGGTGAGCATGATGATCGGCACGGTGGAAAACTGCCGGATCCGCTGGCACGCACCGAGCCCGTCGAGCTTCGGCATCATGAGATCGAGCAGGATCACGGCGTACTCGCCGTGGCGCGCCATGTCCACGGCGGTCTCGCCGTCGTAGCACACGTCGACCTGATAGCCCTCGTTTTCGAGGTTGAATTTGATGCCCTTGACGATGGTCTTTTCGTCGTCCACAACCAGAATTTTCATCGCAGCTCCTCCGTTTCGAGTCTTTTCGCGGAAATGGTTTGCTTTTCGCCGCCGGAATTATTATAATGGATCCGGATATCGCTTTTGTTCCGGACGTGCGGCTGTGCCGTCTCCGGCCGGATGTTTCATTATATCATAGTTCTATGGAGAAAGATATGAAAAAATATCGCATTTTGCCGCTGCTGCTCATCGTCTGCCTGCTGCTGACGGCGGCCTTTCCGGCGTTTGCCGCCAACAGCTCCGCTTCGACTGCGGAGCAATCCCCCGAACCCACTGCAAACGCCGCGTCCGACGGCGTGCCGCAGAGCACGGTGCAGGCGCAGGAGGGCAGCTATGTCCTCGGCAGCGACACGGTCAAGGCCGCGCTCGATGAAAAGCTGCAGGCCAACTGCGTCATGCTTGTCGACGAGGACAGCGGCCAGTATTACTATACCCGCAACATTGACGCCAAGGCCTATCCCGCGAGCCTGACGAAGATCATGACGCTGCTGCTCGCGGTCGAGGCGGTGGAGCGCGGCGATGTCCAGCTCTCCGACTCTGTCACGGCTTATGCCGACTGCAATGCCGACATGGTCGATGGCGCGAGCAATGCCGACATCAAGGTCGGCGAGACCATGACGTTTGAGGACTTTCTCTACTGCGCCATGATCTCCTCGGCGAACGAGGCGTGCAACGTCGTCGCGGAGTATGTCTGCGGCAGCATCTCGGCGTTCGTGGAGCGCATGAACACGCGCGCGCAGGAGCTCGGCTGCACCGGCACGCACTTTGCCAACCCCCACGGCCTGCCGAAGGACGATCACTATACCACGGCGCACGATCTTTACCGCATCACGAAGGAAGCGCTCAGTCATGAGCTCTTTGCCACGATCTGCAACACGGTCAAGCATACCGTCCCGGCCACGAACCTGTCCGAGGAGCGCACGCTCTCGAACACGAACGGCCTCATCAATCCCGATTCCCCGATGTACCGCGGCTATTACTATGAATATGCCAAGGGCGTCAAGACCGGCCACACGGATGCCGCGGGCTACTGCCTCATTTCCACGGCGGAGAAGGACGGCGTGCGTCTGCTGTGCATCGTGCTCGGCGGCAAGGGCACGGCCCGCGCCAACGGCACGACGGATTTCGGCAGCTTTTCCGATACGCTCACGGCCTACCGCTGGGTGTTCTCCCACTATGGCTGGCGGGCGATCGTGAGCGCGAGCGATCTGATCTGTGAAGTGCCCGTGCGCTACGGGCGCGACGGCGACAGCGTCACCGTCCGTCCGGCGCAGACCGTCTCGGCCGTGCTGCCCGCCGCCGACAGTGACGGCGCGCCGCAGTTTGAGCAGCAGGTCACGCTCTACTCCGAGCGCGACGGCAAGCCGCTCGAAGCGCCAATCAAGGCAGGGGACGAGGTCGGCGAGCTCACGGTGAGCTATCACGGCACGGTCTACGGCACGGTCAAGCTCGTCGCCGCGGTCGATGTCGCCGTGTCCAAGGGCGCGTATATCGCGGGGCATGTGGCCGCATTTTTCACCAATCCCATCGTGCTCGTCATTCTGCTGGCGATCGTGCTGGCACTGGTCGGCTACATTCTGTGGCTGGTGCGCCGCCGCAAGCAGATCGAGGCCGAGCGCCGTCGCCGCCGCCGCGCGCAGATGGAGGCGGAGGAGGCGCGCCGCCGTGCGCTGGCGCACGAGACTCTGCGCGAATTTGACCGCGATCCTGCCGGCAGCCGCCGGCGCTGAGCGCGCACGCGCTCTCAAACGAGACCCGCTGCGCTGGGCTCTCGTTTGAAAAAGATGCAGCTCGCTGCAGCGCACGCATTGGACACCAGAGGTGCCCAATGCGCACGTTTGCGAGCCGAGCGGTATTTTCTCCGCCGTACATGCCGCCGGAGAAAATGATCGGGCTTTCTTTGCGCCTGCGGGCGCAAACTCTGCGAGGCTTTTTTGCATTTGCCCGTCTGAATCGCCTGCCGGTGTACCGGTGGGCGATTCTTTATCATTTGTTTACAATTGCGCCCCTCAGGGCGCTTCGGACACATTGACCATTGCGGCACTTGATGCTATAATACACTGTCTAAGTATCACCATTCCGGCGCACACTGGAACTGCATGTTCCCGCCGCCGGACAAGAGGAGCAGCTATGTGGATTTCGGATTCTTGGCAGGACTTTGAGGTGCTCGACTGTTCGCGCGGCGAAAAGCTCGAGCGCTGGGGCAAGTATACCCTTGTGCGCCCGGACCCCCAGGCCATCTGGGACACGCCGCGCACCGACCCGCGCTGGCGCACGGCCGACGGGCGCTACAGCCGCAGCCATACCGGCGGCGGCAGCTGGGATAAACGTACCCTCCCGCATAGCTGGGACATCCGTTATCGGGAACTGACCTTCCGCGTCAAGCCCATGAACTTCAAGCACACGGGCATCTTCCCCGAGCAGGCCGCCAACTGGGACTACGCCATGGCGAAGATCCGCGCGGCCGGCCGCCCGGTCTCGGTGCTCAACCTCTTCGGCTACACGGGCGCGGCCACGGTCGCGTGCGCGGCCGCCGGGGCGAGCGTGTGCCATGTGGACGCGGCGAAGGGCATGGTCGCCTGGGGCAAGGAAAATGCCGCCGCCTCCGGCGTGGCCGACCGGCCGATCCGCTGGATCGTGGACGACTGCGCCAAATTCGTCGAGCGGGAGATCCGCCGCGGCCGCCGCTATGACGCCATCATCATGGACCCGCCGAGCTATGGGCGCGGTCCGGGCGGCGAGGTCTGGAAGCTTGAGACGAACCTCTGGCCGTTTGTGGAGCTGGTGTCCGGCGTGCTGTCGGACGATCCGCTCTTTGTCATCATCAATTCCTACACCACGGGCCTGAGCCCGTCGGTGCTCACGTATCTCTCAGAAAGTATCTTCACCCGGCGCTTCGGCGGCCGCAGCGAATCGCAGGAGCTGGGCCTGCCGGTCACGGCATCCGGTCTCGCGCTGCCGTGCGGGGCGACCTGCCGCTGGGAGCGCTGAGCGGAAAGGAACACCATGGAACCGATCTTACGAACCGAACATCTGACCTTTACCTATCCCGGCGAGGAGCATCCCTCACTCGGCGACCTCTCACTCGAGATCGCGCGCGGCTCGTTCGTGGCCATCCTCGGGCACAACGGCTCGGGCAAGAGCACACTGGCCAAGCTCTTCAATGCCATCCTGCTGCCGACCGGCGGCAAGGTGTATGTTGACGGCATGGACACGGCGGACGAAAATAACCTTCTGTCCGTGCGCGCCACGGTGGGCATGGTCTTTCAAAACCCCGATAACCAGATCGTCGCAAACGTCGTCGAGGACGATGTGGCCTTCGCGCCGGAGAACCTCGGCGTGCCGCCGCAGGAGATCCGTGCGCGCGTGGACGCGGCCCTCAGGCAGGTCGGCATGTATGACTTCCGCCTGCACGCGCCGCACCTGCTCTCCGGCGGACAAAAGCAGCGCGTCGCTATCGCGGGCGTCATCGCCATGCAGCCCAAGTGCATCGTGCTCGACGAGCCGACGGCCATGCTCGACCCGTCCGGACGGCGCGAGGTGATCGACACGGCGACAAAGCTCTGCCGGGAGCAGGGCATCACGGTCGTGCTCATCACGCACCATATGGAGGAGTGCGTCGGCGCCGACCGCGTGATCGTGCTCTCCAACGGCGCTGTCGTTGCCGACGGTGCGCCGAAGCAGGTCTTCCCGCAGGTCGACCTGCTGCAAAAAGAGGGGCTCACCGCGCCGGTCACGGTGCGGCTGCTCGATGCGCTGCGCGCCCACGGCATGGACGTGCCGATCGATGCGCTCACGGTCTCCGACTGTGCCGACACCGTCGCCGCCGCCCTGAAAAAGTAACTACCGATCTTCACCGATAAAGGAAACAAAATTATGACGCCAATCATCCGGGTGGATCACCTCCGGCACGTTTACAGTGCCGGGACACCTTTTGAAAAAGTCGCTATCGACGATATTGATCTCGCCATCCCCGCCGGACAGTTCGTGGGCATCATCGGCCACACGGGCTCCGGCAAAAGCACGTTCATCCAGCACCTCAACGGGCTGCTCGCGCCGACATCCGGCACCGTGTTTTTTGATGGGGAGGACATTCACCGCAGCAAGGAGGCCACGCGCGACGTGCGCTTTCAAGTCGGGCTCGTCTTTCAGTATCCCGAGCACCAGCTCTTTGAGGAGACGGTGTACCGGGACATCGCCTTCGGCCCGAAAAACGCCCGCCTCTCCGCCGAGGAAGTCGATGCGCGCGTGCGTGAGGCGGCGCGCTTTGTGGGCGTCGACGAGTCGCTGTTTGAGCGCTCGCCGCTCGAGCTCTCCGGCGGGCAAAAGCGCCGCATCGCCATCGCGGGCGTTATCGCCATGCGTCCCAAGGTGCTCATTCTTGACGAGCCCACCGCAGGCCTCGATCCCGCAGGCTGCCGCGGCGTGCTTGAAAACATCGCGGCCTACCGGCGCGAGACCGGCTCGGCCGTGCTGCTCGTCACGCACAGCATGGACGATGCCGCGCGCATCGCCGACCGCCTCATCGTCTTTCACGACGGGCACGTCGCCTTTGACGGCACACCGGCGGAGGTCTTTGCCCATACGCAGGCGCTGCTCGACATCGGCCTTGACGTGCCGCAGAGCGCGCGCATCGCGCAGGCGCTGCGCGACCGGGGCATCGCGCTCCCGCCGTCGATCTACACGCTCGAGCAGCTCACAGATGCGCTGCTCGCCGTCGGGAAGGAGGCGGGCGTATGCTGAAAGACGTCACACTCGGTCAGTTTTTCCCCGGCACGAGCATCGTGCACCGGCTCGACCCGCGCTGCAAGCTGCTGATGACGGTCGTGTATATCGCGGCGCTGTTCACGGCCGAGAACTATGTGTCCTACGCCGCCATGCTCGTCGTCACGGGCGTGTGCATCGCGCTCTCGCGCATCCCGCTCAAGGTCATCCTCCGCGGTCTCAAGCCGCTGTGGATCATCATTGCGCTCACGGCTGTGCTCAATATGTTCTTCACCCCCGGCCGGGAGCTCGTGTCCTTCTGGAAGATCACGATCACCTACGAGGGGCTCGTGCGCGCCGTGTTCATGGTGCTGCGCATCACGATGCTCATCGCGGGCACGTTCCTGCTGACTTATACCACATCGCCCATCGCCCTCACGGACGCGATGGAGATCCTCTTCGGACCGCTCAAAAAGCTCAAAGTGCCCGTGCACGAGATGAGCATGATGATGTCCATGGCGCTGCGCTTTATCCCCACGCTCATCGAGGAGACGGACAAGATCATGTCCGCGCAGAAAGCGCGCGGCGCGGATTTTGAGACCGGAAACCTCATCCAGCGCGCCAAAGCGCTGCTGCCGCTGCTCGTGCCGCTGTTCGTGTCGGCGTTCCGCCGCGCGGACGAGCTGGCCGTGGCCATGGAGTGCCGCTGCTATCACGGCGATCAGGGGCGCACGCGCATGAAGCAGCTTGAGTGGCGCATGCGCGATACGCTCGCCCTGCTCTGGGGCGCGCTCGTGCTCGCCGGCATGATCGTGCTCTCGAGGTTCGGGCTGTGAGGCGCAACATCGCCCTGCGCCTGCAGTATGATGGCACGGCCTATCACGGCTGGCAGGTGCAGAAGACGGACGTCACCGTCGCCGAAACGCTCGAGCGCGCGCTCACGAAGGTCTGCGGCGAGCCGATCAAGGTCGTCGGCTGCGGCCGCACGGACGCGGGCGTGCACGCAAAGCGCTACTGCGCCAATTTCCGCACCAATTGCACGATCCCGATCGACCGTGTACCGCTCGCGGTCAATGCCCGCCTCCCGGCGGACATCGCCGTGGTCGCCGCCGTCGAAGCGCCGGAGGACTTCAATGCCATCGGCTCGTGCATTCAGAAAGAGTACGTCTATCAGATCTACAATTCCCGCATCCGCGATGCATTTTTGCAGCATCGCGTCTGCTTTTATCCTCAGCCGCTGGACTTTGCGCGGCTCGAGCGCGCCGGCCGCGCCTTTGAGGGTACGCACGACTTTGCCGCCGTGCGCTCCGTCGGCACCGAGACGCGCACGACCGTGCGCACGGTGCACTGGTGCCGTGCCGAGCGCGACGGGGCGATGATCTCCATCGCCGTGTGCGCCGACGGCTTTTTGTACAACATGGTGCGTGCCATTGTCGGCACGATGGTCTATGCGTCCTACGGCAAGATCGAGCCGGAGGATATCCCGGCGCTGCTGGCCACGCGCGACCGGCGGCTCACCGGACCGACCATGCCCCCGCAGGGGCTGTATCTCAACCGCGTGTGGTACGACGGCGTCGTCGGCGATATGATGAATCAGGCCTGACGTTGCGTCCGCCGTGCGCGGACAGGGGAGGAATGTCCATGAACGATCGTGCAAAACCAAATCCCAGACTGCGTCAGGTGCTCATCGTTGCGGTGTGCGTGCTGGCCGTGCTGCTGTTTTTGTATCTGCTGCTGCGCGACCGGCCGGGCTCGGCGAACGACTATCTGGACGACAGCGCGCCCTATACCTTCGACTCCAGCGCCAACCGCACTTTCCGCACGGTGGACAGCCGCCTTGCGGTCGTGTCCTCAAGCGGTCTGCAGCTGCTCGATGACAGCGGCAAGACCGTCCTGCACGAGATCTTCACGCTCGCGCAGCCGGGTATCTCCGTCGGCGGTGAGCGCGTGTGCGCCTATGACATCGGCGGCACGACGCTGTGCGTGGCGGACTTCAAGGGCAACAAGACCGACATCACTCCCTCCGGGGAGATCATCAGCGCCGATCTGAGCGAAAGCGGCTATCTCGCCGTCTGCACGGAGGCCGCGGGCTATAAGGGCGCCGTCACGGTGTATGACGCCTCCGGCAAGGCCGTCTACGTCTGGTATTCCGGTACGGGCTACCTCGTGCGCGCCGCCGTGAGCCCGGACGGGAAGTATCTTGCCGCACTCTGCCTGCAGGATACCGGCAGCGCCGTGCATACCTTCACCCTCACGAGCGCCGATGAGCGCGGCGGCGCCGTATGCGCCGACGAGCTCTTTGCCGACCTCTTCTGGCGCGGCGGCAAGATCTGCTGCGTGTCGCAGTCGCGCCTCGCGTTTTTTGACGACAGCGCCAAGCTCGCCGACGAGTATTCGTTCGGCGACCTGTACCTGTATGACTACGCCGCCGAGGGCGACGGGTTTGTCACCCTTGCGCTCAGCCGCTACCGTTCGGGCAGCGCGGCGCAGCTTGTCACGGTCAATTCCGGCGGCAATGTCCTCGGCGAGTGCACACCCACCGGCAGCGTCACGAGCCTGTCTGTCAACGGCAAGCAGGTGCTCGTGCAGTACAGTGACCGGCTCACGCTCTATAACCAGCAGCTTGATGAGATCAAGTCTGTCGAGCAGAATCTGCTCGGCGTCCGCCGCTCGGTGCTGCTGCGCCGGGGTGCGGCGCTGCTCGTGAGCGGCTCGAGCGCCGCGGTGCTCGCCTTCTAACCCCCGCAGCTTAGAGAGAAAGAACAGGGATACGCTATGAAGATCGTCTTGACAGTGGTGCTCGCCGCCATCATTCTGGCCGCCGTTTGGGGCGGCTACCGCCGCGGCCTGATCCTCAGCGCCGCGCAGCTTGCCGCCATCGTCGTCGCGTTTTACGGCGCGGCGCTGCTCGCAGGTCAGTTTTCCGACCGCCTCCTGCCGGTGGCGGAGCCGTTTGCCGGCGGATATTTTGAGGGACAGCTCGACGTTGTCGCAGCCGGTCTCCCGGATAACGACGCCGGCCTCTCGGGGGAGGACTGGGTGGCCGCGCACCCCGACACCGCGCAGGAATACGCTGAGCAGTGCTTTGCCGCCGCCGGTGTTTCCGGCCGGGCGGGGCAGCGTATGGCGCGTCAGGCGCTCGCGCTGCGCGACGCGCAGGAGCTTTCTCTGCGCACGGCCATGACGCAGCTTTACTGTGCGCGGTTGTGCTACGTGCTCGTCACGGCGGTCGGCTTTCTGCTTTTGATGCTGATCCTTTCCGCGATCGGAAATTTACCGAATCTCACCTTCCGCATCCCGAACCGGGAGCGGCTCAACGACTTTGGCGGTGCCGCCATCGGCGCGGTCAACGGCGTGTGCTTTGGCATCCTGCTGTGCTGGGCATTGCAGTTTGCCGGGCCCGTCATCGGCTGCGACACGCTTGCGCACACCGCTCTGGCAAAAGCGCTGCAGGTCATCGACGTGCTCACGCTCGGCGCGAGCGTGTGACCTGCGCGCACGGAATCTATCGAACAGGAGAACCAGTCTATGCAGCCTACACTCTGCTCCCGCTGCAAGAAAAATGTAGCGGTGATCTTTATCACACGAATCGAAAACGGCGAGTCCCACAATGAGGGGCTGTGCCTGCGCTGCGCGCGCGAGCTGCACATCAAGCCCGTCGATGAGATGATGGAAAAGCTCGGCATCTCGGATGCCGACCTCGACAACCTCACCGGCGACGTGGCGGAGATGCTCGGCAGCATGGGTATGCTCGGCGGCGACGCGGACGCGGACTCCGACGCCCCCGACACCGACGCGGACGAGGACGACGGCAAGACCGCGACGTTCCCGTTTTTGAACCGCCTCTTTAACCAGAACCCGCCTCCGGCGGCCGATTCTGCCGCCGCAGCCGAGCCTCCGCGCGCCGACGGCGCTGCTGCTGACAAGCGCGGCGCCGCCCCGCGCAAGCTCAAGTTCCTGAATAACTACTGCATCGACCTCACGCAGCGCGCGCGCGACGGCAAGCTCGATGCCATGGTCGGCCGCGCCGAGGAGCTCGAGCGCGTCATCCAGATCCTCAACCGCCGCCAGAAGAACAACCCCTGCCTCATCGGCGAGCCAGGCGTCGGCAAGACGGCTATCGCCGAGGGGCTTGCCCAGCGCATCGCCGAGGGCAACGTGCCCTATAAGCTGCGCGACAAGCAGGTCTATCTGCTCGACCTCACGGCGCTCGTGGCGGGCACGCAGTTCCGCGGCCAGTTCGAGAGCCGCATGAAGGGGCTCATCGAGGAGATCCGCCGCGTCGGCAACATCATCCTCGTTATCGACGAGGTGCACAACATCGTCGGCGCGGGCGACGCCGAGGGCAGTATGAACGCCGCCAACATCCTCAAGCCCGCCCTCTCGCGCGGTGAGATCCAGGTCATCGGCGCGACGACGTTTGCCGAGTACCGCAAGCACATCGAAAAAGACGCGGCGCTCGAGCGCCGCTTCCAGCCCGTCACGGTGGCCGAGCCGGGCATCGACGACAGCGTCGAGATCCTCAAGGGCGTGCGCCGCTATTATGAGGACTTTCACGGCGTCGTCATCCCGGACGCCATGTGCCGCCTTGCCGTCGTGCTCAGTGAGCGCTACATCACCGACCGTTTCCTGCCCGACAAGGCCATCGACCTTATTGACGAGGCCTGCTCGGACGTGAACCTGAAAAACGCCGACCTCATCCGCGCCGACGAGGTCGAAAAGGAGATCGGCGACTATGCGCGCGAGCGCGAGCTGCTGGCCTCCGCGCCGCCGAAGAGCGGCGACGCGTATGACGATCAGGAGCTCGAGCACCGCTATGCGCGCATTGCCGAGCTGCGCAGCCGCGAGATGCAGCTGCAGACCGAGCTCGACGCGCTGCGCGCCAAGGGCCGCCCGGAGCTTACGGCGGATAACCTCGCGCGCATCATCGAGCTCTGGACGAAGATCCCGGCCGCGAGCATCCGCGCCGATGAGTTTGAGCAGCTTGCCGGTCTCGGCGACCGGCTGCGCGCGCATATCGTCGGGCAGGACGCGGCGATCGATACCGTCTGCGCCGCCATCCGCCGCAATCGCGTCGGCCTGCAGGCCAAGCGCAAGCCCGTGAGCTTCCTGTTCGTCGGCGGCACCGGCGTCGGCAAGACGGAGCTTGTCAAGCGCCTCGCCGACGAGCTGTTCCACGCGCCCGAGTCGCTCATCCGGCTGGATATGTCGGAGTTTATGGAGAAGTTTTCCGTCTCGCGCATGATCGGCTCGCCTCCGGGCTATGTCGGCTATGACGAGGCCGGTCAGCTCACGGAGAAGATCCGCCGCCGGCCGTACTCCGTCGTCCTCTTCGATGAGATCGAAAAGGCGCACCCGGACGTCATGAACCTGCTGCTGCAGATCCTGGACGACGGCCGCATCACGGACGCGCAGGGGCGCACCGTGAACTTCGAGAACACCGTCATCATCCTGACCACGAACGCCGGCAGCAACACGCGCACCGGCACGCTCGGCTTCGGTCTGAGCGCGGACGATCAGAGCCGCGAGCGTGCGCAGCGCGCCCTCAATGAGTTCCTGCGGCCGGAGTTTCTCAACCGCCTCGACGAGATCGTCTACTTCAACCACCTCACGGAGGAAAACTTCCGTGTCATCGCATCCCTCATGCTCGACGAAGTGCGCACCGCCATGGCCGAGCGCGGCATGACCCTGCACTGGACGCCTGCCGTCGTGGACTATCTGGTTCAAAAGGGCTACAGCGAGATGTATGGCGCGCGCAACCTGCGCCGCACCATCCAGCGCGACGTGGAAGACGCCATCGCCTCTGCCGTCGTCGCGCAGCGCAAGGCCGCCGGAGACGTCGCCATCGACGCGCAGAACGACCGCATCGTTGTCACCATCGACGGTAAGGAGGTAACTGCATGAACCGTTTTGAGATCATTCAGGGCAACATCACGAAGTCTGATGTCGACGCCATCGTCAACGCCGCCAACTGCTCGCTGCTCGGCGGCGGCGGGGTAGACGGCGCCATCCACATGGCCGCCGGCACCGGTCTGCTCAACGAGTGCCGCGGTCTCAACGGCTGCCGTACCGGCGAGGCGAAGATCACCCGCGGCTACCGCCTGCCGGCGCGCCACGTCATCCACACGCCCGGTCCGCGCTGGCGCGACGGGCAGCACGGCGAGCCGGAGCTTCTGGCCAACTGCTACCGCAACAGCCTGCGCCTTGCGAGCGAAAACGGCTGTCATACGGTCGATTTCCCGTCCATCAGCACGGGCATCTACCGCTTCCCGCTCGATCAGGCGGCACAGATCGCCGTGCGCGAGATCACGCGCTATCTTGCCGACCATCCCGAAATGACGCGCGTGCGCATGGTCTGCTTTGACAGCCGCACCTACGCCGCATACGCCGCCGCGCTGGCCGCGCAGGAATGCGCCGGCTGACGCTCACCGTCACGCCGGAGCAGGCAGGCCGCACGGTCAAGAGCCTGCTCCGGCGTGAGCTGCATATGGCCGACGGTGCGATCGCCCGCGTCAAGACCGTGCCGGACGGCATCTGTCTCAACGGCGCGCACGCCCGCACCGTTGACCGCGTCGCCGCGGGGGATGTGCTCACCGTGCGCATCGATGATAAGCGCTCCGGCGGCAAGTTCACGCCCGTGGCCGTGCCGCTGGACATTTTGTATGAAGACGCCGATCTGCTCGCACTCAACAAGCCCGCCGGCATGGCCGTGCACGGCGGATATGACCGCGGCGAGCCCACGGTTGCAAACGCCCTTGCCGCCTATCTCGGACCGGACGCTGTGTTTCACCCCGTCAACCGGCTCGACCGCGGCACGTCGGGCGTCATGCTCGTCGCCCGCAGCGGTTACGTGCACGACCGGCTGCGCCGCGTGCTGCACACCGGTGATTTCCGGCGCACCTATCTCGCCGTCGCCTGCGGCACGGGGCTGCCGCCGCGCGGCACGATCGATCTGCCTATCGCCCGCGCGGACGACGGTTCGACCCGGCGCATCCCTGCGCCCGGCGGTCAGCCGTCCGTCACGGACTATACCGTGCTTGCCGAGCGGGACGGGTATACGCTCCTGCGCGTCGCGCCGCGCACCGGGCGCACGCATCAGATCCGCGTGCACTTTGCCGCCCTCGGCCATCCGCTGCTCGGCGACGCGCTCTACGGCGGCGATACCGCCCTGCTCACGCGCCCCGCGCTGCACTCCGCCGCGGCCGACTTTGCGCAGCCCGTCACCGGGCAGAGCCTGCATATTACTGCGCCGATCCCGCGTGATCTGCGCGCGTTTGATTTTGAGAGGTACTTATGAAGAAACGCTCCATCACGATCCTGTATAATTCGCCCGTCATCCTCACATTTGCGCTGCTGAGCCTGCTCGCGCTCGGCCTCGGCAAGCTCACCGACGGCTGGACGACGCAGAACCTTTTTTGCGTCTACCGCTCGTCGCTGACGGATTGGCTGACCTACCCGCGCTTTTTCCTGCATGTGCTCGGCCATCCGGACTTCGCCGCCTATTGCAGCAACATCGTGATCCTGCTCGTCGTCGGCCCGATGGCGGAGGAGCGCTTCGGCGGCAAGCGCATCCTGCTTGCCATCGCGCTCACGGCACTCGTGACGGGGCTGGTGCTCTGGTTCTTTTTCCCGAACGGCGCGCTCATGGGCGCTTCCGGCGTCGTGTTCATGCTCATCGTGCTCGCGTCGTTCGCCGGCATGCGCACCGGCACCATCCCGCTCACGCTCATCCTCGTGCTCATCCTCTACCTCGGCGGTGAGATCTTTCAGGCCGTCACCGGCTCTGCCGGTCTCGCGCAGCTCACGCACATCGCAGGCGGCGTGCTCGGCATGATCTTCGGCTTCACGTGGAGCCGCGGAAAGCGCGGTGGACGATGAAACTGCTCGTCAGTGCGTGTCTGCTCGGCGTTGCCTGCCGGTATGACGGCGCGTCCAAGGGGCTCTCTGAGGATGTTCTGCGCGCGCTGATGGCGCGGCACACGCTCGTGCCCGTCTGCCCGGAGCAGCTCGGCGGACTGCCGACGCCGCGCGACGCGTCCGAGCGGCAGGGCAGCCGCGTCGTCATGCGTTCCGGCCGGGACGTTACAGACGCCTATGCGCGCGGCGCGCAGCAGGCGCTCGCCCTTGCGCAGCGCTTCGGCTGCACGGCTGCCCTGCTCAAGCAGCGCAGTCCCTCGTGCGGCCACGGGGAGATCTATGACGGCACATTTACCGGCACGCGCGTTGCCGGCGACGGCGTCACCGCAGCGCTCCTCGGCGCGCACGGCATCCGCGTCTATGGGGAGGACGACATCGCGGAGCTCCTGAACGAATAATTATGTAAACCAAAAGTCCGAAAACAGAATCCTTTTCCGGCAGTCTTAAGCGCAGTCTTGTGAGGCTGCGCTTAAGACTGTCAAAAAAGCACTGCTTTTTTGACAAAGGGGTCTGCGGCCTGACTGCAGCGCACGCGCCGCCCGCTTTCTGCGGACGGCGCGCACGTTTGCAGGCCGAGAAGTATTTTCTTCGCCGCACATGTCGCCGAAGAAAATGATTGAACTGTCTTTGCGCCTGCGGGCGCAAACTCTACGAGGTTCTTTGACAAGCTGAGCAGCGCAGCCTTGTGAGGCTGCGCTGCTTTTTTTGCGCCGATGGCACAAAAGACTTAAATAATTTGAAATCTCTGCGAAAACCGTTGAAAAATCACAGCCTTCCGTTATAATGAAAACAGTCGAAATCCGCAGAAAACAATGGAGGAGAAAACAATGCGCAAACGCTTTTTGTCCCTGCTGCTCGTGCTTGTCTGCGTGCTGACGCTGGCCGCCGCGCCGGTCGCCGCTGCAGAACCGGACGCTGTGCAGTCCCCGACATCTACGACAGAGCCTGCCGTCCCCACGACGGAGCCGACAGCCCCGGTCGAACCCAGCACCGAACCCAGCCCGGAGCCCAGCCCCGAGCCTACACCTACCGGCCCCTGGTATCAGGCGGCGATGGATTTTGCCTGTGCGCACGGCATCCTGCTCGGTGACGAGCACGGTGATCTGCTGCCGATGGGCAATGCCTCGCGCGCGCAGATGGCCGCCATGCTCGTGCGCGTGTTCGGCTGCACGGCAGGGAAGGATATTGCGTTCTTTTCCGATGTGAACCGGGATGCCTGGTACTATCCGGAGCTGAGCACCGCCGTACAGATGAATATCCTCAGCGGCTACGGTGACGGCACGATCGGCCCGAACCGCAGCATCACGCGCCAGGAGGCGATGTCCGTCTTCGCGCGCGCCTTTGCAGTCTCTGACGGCACGGCTGCAGACCTTCAGGCTTTCCCGGACGCCTCCGGTGTCAGCGGCTGGGCGGTCGCCTCCGTGGCCGGTCTGGTCAGGGCCGGCATCGTCAACGGCGATGATACCGGCCATCTGAACCCCACGGCCAGCATCACCCGCGCCGAGATCGCGCAGATGCTCTATGAGCTCGGCCTGCAGTTTTGCAGCGACGCCGACGCGCTGCCCGATTCCGGCCGCGTGATCTATACCGGCGCCGCGCCCCTGACGGCGGACGCCTTTACCGGCACGCTCTACCTCGGCGGTGCCGCCGGGCGCGACCTCGGCGCTCTGAACATCACCGGTACGCTGGTCGTGCGCACCGATCCGAACGGCACGGTCACCGTCGGCGGCGCGGTCGATGCGCTCACCGTTGCAGCCGAGGGCACGACGGTCGCGGGCAGCGGCCATGCCGGCCTTGTGCGCGTGCTTATGCGCGGCTGCACGGTCACGCTCGCAGCCGATAAGACCAGTCAGGAATATGACATCATGCTTCAGGGTGTCGGCACGGTCGTGACCGATCCCGTGCCCGCGCTCTCGCCGGAGTGCCGCGCCATCGACCTGTACGTGACCTATCGCTATTTCCCCGCGGAATACAAAGCCGCCCCCGGCAAGGCGACGCTCGTCTGGTATGTTGACGGCGTGCAGCAGCCGACGCGCAGCTACACGCTCGACGGCAGCTCCATTACGCCGGGCTTCCACATTGCCGAGTCGGTCTGGAAGCGCGATATGCCCTCGCAGCACACGGTGGAGATCCTGCTCTTGTGCGGCACGGATGCGATCCGCACGACGTTTGTCGTCCCGGTCAACAACTATTCGGACGCGGAGTATCAAAGCCTGCAGAGCGCGCAGTACCCGTATCAGCTCGAGGTCGTGCGCAACCAGTGCACGGTGCTGGTCTACGGTCTGGATAAGAGCGGAGAATACTCCATCCTCCATCACGCCTTCGTCTGCGGCCCCGGCCAGACCACGCCGATCGGCACGTTCCGCACGCCGTTCAAGGCGGCCTGGCATCCGCTGCAGGGCTGCTGGGGGCAGTACTGCACGCAGATCGTCGGCAACTATCTCTTCCACTCCTCGCCGTATAACAGCCCGAACAAGAATGACCTGTCCTACCGGCTGTATAACCAGCTTGGCACGGTCTGCTCGCACGGCTGCGTGCGCCTGACGGTGGCGGATGCGAAGTGGATCTATGACAATTGCCCGCTCGGTACGACGGTGAAGATCTACAATGCCTCGTCCCTGCCCGTGCCGAAGCCGTCGGCTCCGTGGCTGGACATCACGAGCCCGAACCGCGGCTGGGATCCGACCGATCCCGACCCGGCGAACCCGTGGAGACAATAAAACGATTCCCCGGAGCGATCAGCTCCGGGGAATTTCTGTTCAGGTCTCAAAGCGGACGATCGTGCACAGCGTGTCCGCACTGTACAGACACACAAACGCGCCGTCGTCTGCGGCGGTATACTTGAGCGTGACGGTCTTCGTGTCCTTGACCGCCTTCGGATAGACGATGCGAAAGCCGCGAAATGCGTCGCAGCGCATGGTTTCCGGCAGCGCCTCAAGCGCGAACTCGAGATATCTCGTGTTGTGCACATGACCGTTAAAATCGATGTCGCAGCGCCGCAGCGGCAGCACCGTCTGCGTGTCAAAGACATCGGGCGCGCGCAGCCGCGGCGCAGTGTCGGGGAAGACGCCGCGCGCCTCCGGCCGGTAGGACGCGAAGCGTTCGCGGTCAATGCGCACGATCTTTTCCGTGCGCAGGTCGAACAGGATCAGCCGCGATTCGGCGCGCACGAGCTCCGTTCCGCTCGTGTCCGTGATCGTGTAATCGCGGAAAACGCGTCCCACGGGGGCATTGTCGCGCACCCAAGTCGCGACCTGCAGGGGGGCTTTGCTCTGCGGCCGGCGCACGATCTCGACGCGCCAGTCGGTCAGCACCCATGTGATGCCGCGGCGGCTGCCGTCGATCACATCGTCGCCGGAGGAATCGGAGTGGCGGCTTGCGGTGTTTTCCAGAATGCGCAGGATCGCCTCATAGGCGAGCTTGCCGTCGCGGTCAAAATCGGCGACGCCGGGGCAGTAGGTCTCGGTGTAAAACATGGCGCACCTCCCTCAGACTTCCGGCAGACAGCCGTTTGCGAACATCCAGCTGTATGCCAGCGCCCACGAGCCGAACAGGTCCGTCTCGTGCAGGGCGCGCACCTGTGCGCGCGTGTACCAGCCGGATTCGATCTCCTCCATGGGGTCGCTGCTCGGGCGGAACGTCCCCTCGGCGATGCCGAACAGGCACACCGTGCGCTCGTCGCCGATGCCGACCGTGCACGCCGCCGGCGGCAGCACGTGCGTGATGGCGACCAGCCGCAGCCCCGTCTCCTCGCCCAGCTCGCGGCGCGCGGCCTCCTCGGGCGTTTCGCCCGGCTCGATGAGTCCGCCGGGCAGCCCGTAGATGCGCTGGCCGAGCTCCATGCGAAACTCGTGGTTGAGCGCCATGCGTTCGCGCTTTGCGTCCGTGAGCACCATGACGACCGCGTCTGTGCGGTGCTGCTGCAGGTGCGCGAGCGAGTCGATGTTCCGGTCACGGCTGACCATCTCGTAGGTGCGCGGGCAGCCGGTGCGGTCAATATAATGCAGGTCATAGCGGTGCAGGTATGCGCCGCCGTCTTTTTTTTCAATGTCAACGAATTGCATGGGCTTCTCCTCTTTGCAGGTGATAGTCTAGCATACCACGTTTTGCGCCGCCCGACAACAAAAAAGATCAGAGCGGCGCCGGAAGCAGCGGCTGCTCTGATCTTTTTTGGAGGAAGAAAGAAGGGGCATCTCTGACGCGAACGGTCATCACGTCCCAATGACTGTAGCACAGCTTTCTTAAAATATTGTGAGAGATCAGCCGCTTTCCGGCATGTCCGCAATGCCGTGCGCAAGCTTGAGCTGCAAAATACGCAGCACGCTCTCGTCGAGTGCCGCGCGCGAGAGCGTCCCGTCGGCGAGCGCCTTTTCGATGGCTGCGACCGTGCCGGGTACGTCGCTGATCTCGAGCAGCATATCGTTTCCGGCGGCGAGCGCAAGCACGGCCTTTTCTCCGTCTGTGTACTGCGCGAGCGCCTGCATCTGCAGCCCGTCCGTGACGATCACGCTGCGAAAGCCGAGGTCGTAGCGCAGCAGATTCGTGACGATCTTGCGCGACACGGAGGCGGGCGCATCGTCCATCGTCGGCACGGTCAGATGCCCGACCATGACCATGTCCGCTCCGGCGGCGATGCCGGACATGAACGGCTTGAGATCCTCCTGCCGCAGCTGCGGCAGCGTCTTGTCGACCGTGGCGGCGCCGTCATGTGAGTCGGTTTTTGTGCTGCCGTGGCCGGGGAAGTGCTTCAGGCAGCAGATGACGCCCCCGTCGTGAAAGCCCTTGACGGCGGCGGCGACAAGCTCTGCCGCCTCGTCATAGTCGTCGCTGTAGGCGCGGTCGCCGATGGCGTTGCTGCGCTTGTTCGTCCAGACGTCGGCCACGGGCGCAAAGTCCGTGTTGAAGCCGTAGGCCGCGATGTCGCGCGCGATGGTCTGCGCATTGTCGTGCGCGCCCTGCGTACCCTGTGCGCGGTAGCTGTACATGCTGCCGAGCTTCGTCGTGCCGACGGTGTTCATCAGCCGCGCGACGCGGCCGCCCTCCTCGTCGACCGAGATGAGCGGCGCCGTTTTGCAGCCGTCCGCAAGCGCTCCGGTGAGCGCTGCAAGCTGTTCGCCGGAGGTTATGTTCCCCGCCGAGAGCAGCAGACCGCCGACGGGGTAGGCACGCAGCGCAGCGGCGAGTTCGTCCGTCGTGCCCGTGACGGTGCCGCCGCCGGTGAGCGCCTCCGGGTGTACGATCAGCAGCTGGCAGATCTTCTCCTGCGTGGTCATGCCGTCGAGCAGCGTCTGCGCCGCATCCTTCCGGACGGCGGCGGACGTGCGGGGCGTGGGCTCCGGCTGCGCGGCAGTCTGCCCGCGGCGGACGCACACAACTACGAGCACCGCCGCCAGCACCGTGAGCACGAGCAGGTAGACGAGTGCGCGCCAATTTTGTTTTGCAGTTATCCAAAAATCATTTCGTTTCATGCCGTCATTTTACCGCAGCGGCAGCAAAAACGCAACCACATCCCATCGACGTGCCGGACTTGTTTCGTTCACAAATATGTGCTATAATAATGGACAAAATTTTGGGGTGTGACCCCAGACAGGAAGTGCTTTCTTTTATGACAAAAATTGATATTTTCTCCGGTTTTCTCGGTGCCGGCAAGACCACGCTGATCAAAAAGCTGATCGCCGAGGCGTACACGGGTGAAAAGATCGTGCTGATCGAAAACGAGTTCGGTGAGATCGCCATCGACGGCGGCTTCCTCAAGGACTCCGGCGTGCAGATCAACGAGATGAACTCCGGCTGCATCTGCTGCAGCCTCGTGGGTGACTTTGCCGACGCGCTGCAGAAGGTGCTGGCGCAGTTTCACCCCGACCGCATCCTCATCGAGCCCTCGGGCGTCGGCAAGCTCAGCGACGTCATCCGCGCGGTGCAGGGCGTGCAGTCCGATGAGCTGGTGCTCAACGGCTTCACGACTGTGGTCGATGCCAACAAGTGCAGGATGTATATGAAAAACTTCGGTGAGTTCTTCAACAACCAGGTCGAGAACGCGAGCGCCATCATCCTCTCGCGCACCGAGGGCATCCGCCCCGAGAAGCTCGACGCCGCCGTGGCGCTGCTGCGTGAGAAAAACCCGACCGCGACCATCGTGACAACGCCCTGGACAGAGCTCGACGGCAAGCAGATCCTCCAGACGATGGAGCGCCGCGACACTCTCTCGGCCGAGCTCGCACACCTGCAGGCCGAGGCCGCCGAGGACGAGCATGCGCATGAACACCATCATCATGACCATGACGATGACGATCACGCCTGCTGCTGCGGCCATCATCATGACCATGACGAAGATGATGACGATGAGCATGGGCATCATCATGACCACGATGACCATGACCACGACCACTGCTGCGATCACGACCATGATCATCACGACCATGACCACGACCACTGCTGCGGCCACGATCATGACCACCATCATCACCACGCCGACGAGGTGTTCACGAGCTGGGGCACGGAGACGCCGCGCAAGTACACCGATGACGAGATCCGCACCGCGCTCGACGCGCTCATCAACGAGCACCGCTACGGCGTCGTCCTGCGCGCCAAGGGCATCGTGCCCGCGACCGACGGCGGCTGGATCCACTTTGACTATGTGCCCGGCGAGTCCGATGTCCGCCGCGGCAGCGCGCAGGTCACCGGCCGCGTGTGCGTGATCGGTTCGCATCTGGCGGAGGATGCGCTGAAGGAGCTGTTCCACATTGGCTGATAAAAAACAGCAGGCGCCGGACGTTCCGGTCTACCTCTTCACCGGCTTCCTCGAGGCCGGCAAGACGAAGTTCATTCAGGAGACGCTCGAGGACGACCGCTTCCACAAGGGTGAGCGCACGCTGCTGCTGCTGTGCGAAGAGGGCGAGGAGGTCTATGAGCCGGACAGATTCTGCGCCGGAAATGTCTATGTGCGCAACATCGACGAGGAGCCTGAGCTCACGCGCGACTATCTGCTCGCGCTGCAGGATGAGCTGCACCCCGAGCGCGTGCTCGTGGAGTATAACGGCATGTGGATGCTCGACTCGCTCTACGGCAGCCTGCCGGAAAACTGGGCGGTCGCGCAGGAGTTTCTCTTCTGCGATGCGACGACGTTCGTGAGCTACAATGCGAATATGCGCCAGCTCACGGTCGACAAGCTCAAGAGCGCCGAGCTCGTCGTGCTCAACCGCTACGACGACAACATGGATCGCATGGAGATGCACCGCATCATCCGCGCCATCTCCCGCCGCTGCGACATCGCGTATGAGTACACCGACGGCAAGGTCGTCTATGACGACATCGAAGACCCGCTTCCGTTTGACGTCGATGCGCCGGTCATCGAGATCGAGGACCGCGACTTCGCCATCTGGTACCGCGACATGTCCGAGGAGCCAAAGAAATACGACGGCAAGACCATCGAGGTCAAGTGCCGCTGCCTCGTGCGCAAGAACGTGCCGAAGGGCTGCTTCATCGCCGGCCGCCACATCATGACCTGCTGCGTGCAGGACATTCAGTTTGCGGGCGTCGTGTGCGTGTGGGATCGCGCCGATGAGATCCGCAACGACGAGTGGGCGATCATCACGGCCCGCATGGACTACAAGTTCCACCGCGCCTACGGCCGCAAGGGCCCGGTGCTCACGGTGCTGTCCGTGCAGGAGGTTGAAAAGCCGGAAGAGCCGGTGGCCACGTTCTATTAAGCCGAAAAATGCAAAACAGCCGCCTTTCAGGCGGCTGTTTTTTTGCATATTTAGGTTTCCGTGCTCTCTGCCGTGGACAGCAGGACGCGGTCGTTGTCAAACGCCGTGCCCGCCTGTGCGGCGAAGGCATCGATGAGCCCCTGCACGGTCATGTCCGCGCGCTGCGCCCCGGAGACGTCGAGCACGATGCGCCCGGCGTCCATCATGAGCGTGCGCGAGCCGAGCTCGAGCGCCTGGTGCATATTGTGCGTGATCATGAGGCAGGAGATGCTGCGCTCGGAGACGATGCTGCGCGTGAGCGCGAGCACCTTGTCGGCCGTCACGGGGTCGAGCGCCGCCGTGTGCTCATCGAGCAGCAGCAGCTCGGGCGTGACCATGGTGGCCATGAGCAGCGTCAGCGCCTGCCGCTGACCGCCGGAGAGCAGACCGACGGGCGTGTTCATGCGCTCCTCGAGCCCCATGTCGAGCTGGGCGAGCGCATCGCGGAAGAATTCCCGGTCCTTGCGGCTGACGCGGCGCAGCTGCTTGTGCTTTTCCGGTGCGCGCAGATAGGCCACGGCGAGGTTTTCCTCAATGGTCATGTGCGGCGCGGTGCCCTTGAGCGGGTCCTGAAACAGGTGGCCGATGCGGCGGCTGCGCTTGTGCGGCGGCAGGAACGTGATGTCCCGCCCGTCGAGCCGGAGGATGCCGTCATCGACATAGAACATACCGGCGATGGCGTTGAAGAGCGTGCTCTTGCCCGCACCGTTCGAGCCGACGATGGTGGCAAATTCTCCGTCGGCGAGCGTGAGCGACAGGTCGCACAGGGCGCGTTTTTCGTTCACCGTTCCGGCGTTGAATGTCTTGCTGACGTGAGACAGCTCAAGCATCGGTCTCATCCCCCTTTCCGGACAGGGCGCGCAGCTTGCGCGCGTTGGAGCGGATCTTTGCCAGATGGACATAGTCCTTCATATTCGGCGCGGCGATGGCGACGGCGACGATGACGGCGGAGACGAGCTTGAAGTACTCGGCCGAGATGTTCAGCCGCAGCGCCAGTGCGATGATCAGGCGGTAGACGATGCTGCCGAGCACGACGCAGACGACGCGCTTGCCGATCCCGCCGCGGCGGCCGGCAAAGACCTCGCCGATGATCAGACTCGCCAGCGCGATCGTGACCATGCCTGTGCCGAGGTTGATGTCGCAGAACTTGTTGTACTCACCGATCAGGCAGCCGGAGAGCGCCGTGAGGGCGTTGGCGAGGCACAGGCCGATCGTGATGGTGACCTTGGGGTTGATGGAGGAGGCGCTGACCATTTCGAGACTGTCGCCCGTCGCGCGGATGGAAAGTCCGAGCGACGTGCCGAAAAACCGGATGAGCACGACCGCGATCACACCCAGCAGCAGCGCGAGCAGCACCAGCGTACTCCACTGGCTGCCGCCGGTGAGCGCCTTAAAGAGCGAAAAGACCGTGGCGCGCCCTGTGATGGACACGTTGGACGAAAAGCCCATGACCGCGAGGTTGATCGTATACAGGCCGGTGTTCGAGATGATGCCGGCGAGGATGCTCTCCACGCCGAGGCGCGTCTGCAAAAAGGCGGTGATGAAGCCCGAGAGCATACCAGCAGCCATGGCCGCCGGCAGCGCCAGAAGCGGATGCCCCGCGATGGTGAGCATCGCGCCCACGGCGCAGCCGAGCGTAAAGCAGCCGTCGGTCGAGAGGTCTGCAATGTTCAGGATGGAAAAGCTGATGAACAGCGCCAGCGCGACGAGGCCGTAAATCAGGCCGACCTCAAGCGCGGTCTTCAACACTGTCAGCATAAACGCCCCTCCTTCAGGATGTCAGATATCAGTTAAAATTCTGCTGCGTGGTCGTCTCGAGCACGGAGCTGCACTTGCCGTCAAACGCCTGCTTGACAGCCGCGAGATCGTAGCCGAGGGCGGTGCAGCTGTCCGTATTGATCATGGCGATGCCGTTGTCGAAGGTCGCGACCGGCAGCGTGGCGGGGCTCTTGCCGTCGACCAGCACCTGCACGACCATGTCGGCCGTCATCTTGCCGAGCGCGGTGTAATCCACACCGTAGCCGACGAATGCGCCGTTGAGCGCGAAGGAGTCAGCGCCGCAGTACTGCGGGATCCTGGCGTTGAGAAACTTCTCGTAGATGGCAAGCTCTGCGGTCATGACGGTGTTGTCGGTCGGGGTAAAGACGGCGTCGACCTTTTCGGCGATGAGCGCGTCAACGGCGGAGGTGATCTCGTCGGTGGTCGTGCCGGTCTTTTCCACGCAGCGGATGCCCTTGCCCTCGAGGTAGGCCTTCGCGTCTTCGATCGGCTGCTTGGACGAGTCCTCGCTCTTGGAGTAGAGCAGGCCGACGGTCTTGGTGTCCGGGTTCTGGGCGAGCATCAGATCGAGCAGGCCCTTGGTGTTGAGCGCGTCGCTCGTGCCGGTGATGCGGCCGCCGGGCGCGTCGAGTGCATCGACGATGCCGCTGCCGACGGGGTCAGACACGGCGGAGAACACGATGGGGATCTCGGTGTCCTCGGTGGCGGACTGCATGATCTTCACGGCCGGGGTCGCGATCGGCACGATCAGATCCACGCCCTTGCCGACGAGCTCTGCGCCGATCTGGTTGAGGGTCGTGGCGTCGCCCTGACCGTTGTAGAGCGTGTAATCGAAGGTCACGCCCAGCTCCTTGGCCTTCGCGTCGAGCTCGGCCTCGATGGCCGCCTCGATCTGGTTGAGGGACGCATCATCCACAAACTGCACGATGCCGACCTTGTAGGTCTTACCCTCGGCCTTGTCGCCTTCGGTCTTGCTGCCGCAGGCAGCCAGGCCCATGAGTGCGGTGACGGCGAGCGCGCCGCCGACGATCTTTCGGAACGTTTTATTCATAGCAAATTCTCCTTATATTTTATGAAACGGTTGGTTTGTGATGTCCGGATACGGTCTGACGCGGCAAAAATTCTCCGGCCGCCACGCCATCGCCTGTTCCTCCGTGTCATATGCATCCCTCCAGCGGTGATTTGAGCAATAAAAAAAGCCTCGTCCACGAAACGGTTCCTTCCGTTTCATGGGACAAGACTGTAACTCCTGCGGTGCCACCCATGTTGGCGCTCATGCGCCCACTTTGCACGTACGATCATACGCTCCGCCGGATAACGGCCGCGGCCACCGTCGCCCCTCATGCTGCTGCAATCGGTTTGCCCTCGCGAGTCCATTCGCCATTCGTCCGCTGCAGCGCTTCCACCGTCCGCTGCTCTCTGAAAGCTTCGTAAATGGGTACTCCTCTCGGTCATCGGTTTCTCGATGGTGCTACTCTACCACGTCCGGGAGCGGATTGCAAGCCCCATTTTCACGAAACTGCACGCCGGCGGCGAAAAAAGATTTGTGCAAGGCAAACAAACGTCCCTGACCGGCGGTCAGGGACGTTTCGGATTCCGTTAATTTCCGGCGTAGACGAAGGCGTTCGGCAGCGTCCGCCCGGCGGTGAGCGCGGGGTTGGAGCTGCGCATGATGTACTTGCCCTTGTACCAGATCATGGCGCTGGTGCCGCCGTCGAGGTTCATGGCCTGCATACAGTCGTGCTTGGCCATGATGGCCGCGCAGTCCGGCACGCTGATGCCGACCGACGTCGTGAGCCGGCCCTCGACAAGCAGAGCGATGATCTCGCCGTACTTCGACTGCCCGAGACAGGCGCGCGGCTGCAGGTCGGAGAAGCCGCTGCGGGCATTGACGACCGTCTCCCCGTCAATGATCATGGCGGGGGAGAACTCGACCGCGTCCGTCGTGTCGGACGAGACGGGGGAGGTGCTGTCGCGGATGTAGATGCGGTTGTCCGCATGCAGCTCGAGCCGCTTGTAGCCATAGCCCATGTGGTCGCCGTAGGCCCTGCCGTTGCACATGGCGTAGCCCGCGAGCGTGCCGCCGTTGCCGGTGCCGCCCGGATCGATGAAGCCCGAGCCGGTCATGCCGATGACGCCGCCGTGCGCCTGCGCGATCTGGCCGCAGTACTGGCCGATGCTGCCGAGCGTGGTCGCAGCGTGCAGACTCAGGCGCGACGGATCCTTCATCACGACAAGTACGCCGCGATAGGTGCTGCCCTTTTCGCGCACGATGAGGATCTCGTTTTGCGCATCGATCGCGAGCACCTGCTCGCCCTGGATGGTGCGGATGCTGGTGCCGTTATCCGTGAGCGCGGAGTGGTCGATGTTGATGCGGCTCCACCCGGCGGCGAGCGCGTCGGGATGCTCCTTGACATACGCCTGCATGCTCGGCACGTCTACCTCCCAGAAGAGGTTGTAAAACGTGATCTCTTCCTTGCTCATGCCCTTGGTGTCGGTGAGCGTCGGGTTGCGGGACTCGATCTCTCCCTCGTCCCACTCACTGTTGACGCCGATCTGCGCCTCTCGCGCGGCCTCCATTTCGGCGACGACCTTGTCGATGACGCTGCGCGGTATGAAAGCCGTTGCCAGCCACTGGTGGCTGAGCGTGTTCATAGCCGTCTGGATATAGGCCGTGCGCCACTTGGCGATGAACGGAATGTCAGAATAGACCGCCGTCAGATACAGCCCGGCGAGAATGGCCAGCACGAGAAAGAGAATGAGCAGCCTGCGGCCGACGCTTTTTTTCTTCTTCGGCTTTTTGGCTTTTTTGGCCTTGCGGCCGTGCTTGCCGGTCGGGGACGGGGCAGTCTGCTGCACACGCCGGCGGTCGTCCGGCGCGCTGCGGCGCGGCTGCGCGGCGGCATCCTCCGTCCACATACCGGCGTCCTGCGGCTGCCGCTGGGCAGGCCTTTGCGCGGGACGCTGTTGTGCGGGACGCTGCTGAACAGGACGCTGCTGCGCGGGTCTCTGCTGCGTGGGACGCTGCTGGGCAGGACGCTGCTGCGCGGGCCTCTGCTGCGTGGGACGTTGCTGTGCAGGATGCTGCTGCGCGGGTCTCTGCTGCGCGGGTCTCTGCTGCGCGGGTCTCTGCTGCGCGTTATCGGTAGCCGGCCGCGGAGTCCCTGTGGGGCGCGGCGGCGAGGAAAACAGCTTCAAGGGGCAATTCCTCCTTTATGTGCGGGAGATTACGAATGGCTTGACGCCCGGGCGCGGAAAAAGTTCCGCATTCGCCGAAAAAACGGGAAGGCTCGTGCTGCGAACCTTCCCGAACGTATGCGGGTCCGCTCAGCAGAGCTGCGCGCCGGCGGGTATGCTGTCATCCAGCATGAGCAGATGCGGCTTGCCGTCCTTCTCCGCCGAGAGGAGCATGCCGTTGGAGGGCATACCCATCATCTTGCGCGGCGGCAGGTTCAGGATGGCGACGACCGTCTTGCCCACAAGCTCCTCGGGGCGGTAGAACTTGGCGATGCCGGAGAGGATCTGCCGGTCGGTGCCGCTGCCGTCGTTGAGTGTGAAGCACAGGAGCTTGTCGGACTTTTTCACCGGCTCGCACTTGAGCACCTTGCACACGCGCATATCGCACTTGGCAAACTCGTCGATCGTCACATCCGGCAGCACGGGCGCGGCCTGCGGCGCGGCGGCAGCTTTCTTCGCCGCCTTGAGCGCCTCGAGCTCGGCGAGCTCCTTGGCCATGTCGATGCGCGGGAAGAGCGTCTCACCCTTTTGCACGGTGACGTCTGCCGGCAGCACGCCCCAGACGGCGGCGTTATCCCATGTGGTCTGCTCCGGAGCGGCGCCGATCTGCGCGAAGGCCTTCTCGCAGCTGTCGGGCATGAACGGCAGCAGGAGCGTCACGGTGATGCGCAGTGTCTCAAGCAGGTTATACAGCACCGTAGCCAGACGCGCGCGCTTGCTCTCATCCTTGGCGAGGATCCAGGGCGCCGTCTCGTCGATATACTTATTGGCGCGGGAGATGACCTTGAACACCTCAATGAGCGCCTGCTGCGTGCCGAAGTTATCCATATAGCCGGCGTACGTTTCGCGCAGGGCGGATGCCATGGCGATGAGCTCGTCATCGAGCGCATCATGCTCGCGCTCTGCCGGCAGCGTGCCGCCGAAGTACTTGATGACCATGGCGACGGTGCGGCTCAGGAGGTTGCCGAGGTCGTTGGCAAGGTCGGTGTTGATGCGGGAGATGAGCAGCTCGTTGGAGAAGTTGCCGTCGCTGCCGAGCGGGAACTCGCGCAGCAGGTAGTAGCGCAGCGCGTCCACACCGTAGCGCTCGGCGAGCACGACGGGGTCGACGACGTTGCCCTTCGACTTCGACATCTTGCCGCCGCCGAGCAGCAGCCAGCCGTGGCCGAAGACCTTCTTCGGCAGGGGCATACCCATACTCATGAGCATGGCCGGCCAGATGATGGAGTGGAAGCGCACGATCTCCTTGCCGACCATGTGCACGTCTGCGGGCCAGAACTGGTCGTAATCGTCGTACTTGTCGTTCAGGAAGCCGAGTGCCGTGCAGTAGTTGAACAGCGCGTCGACCCAGACGTAGACGACGTGACCGGGGTCAAAATCGACCGGAATGCCCCAGGTGAAGCTCGTGCGCGACACGCACAGATCCTCCAGACCGGGGTCGATGAAGTTTTTGATCATCTCGTTGACGCGGCTGGCCGGCTCCAGGAACGTGCCGCTGAGCAGCAGCTCACGCACCGGCTCGGCATATTTCGACAGGCGGAAGAAGTACGCTTCCTCCTCGGCATAGTGCACCTCGCGGCCGCAGTCCGGGCACTTGCCGTCGACGAGCTGGCTCTCGGTCCAGAAGCTCTCGCACGGCGTGCAGTACATGCCGGAGTACTTGCCCTTGTAGATGTCGCCCTTATCGTACATCTTCTTGAAGATGCGCTGCACGGCCTCAACATGGTAGTCGTCCGTCGTGCGGATAAAGCGGTCGTTGGAGATGTTCATCAGCTTCCACAGCGCGCGCACGCCGCCGGGACCCTCGACGATGTTGTCCACGAACTGCTTGGGCGTGACGCCGGCGGCCTCAGCCTTTTCCTCGATCTTCTGACCGTGCTCATCCGTTCCGGTCAGGAACATCACATCATAGCCGCACAGGCGCTTATAGCGCGCGATCGCATCGGTTGCGACCGTGCAGTAAGTGTGGCCGATGTGCAGTTTCTGTCTCTTATACACATCTCCGAGCCCACGAGACTACGCTGCATCTC
>ENA-OZGC01000431-OZGC01000431.1-human-gut-metagenome-genome-assembly--contig:-NODE-431-length-32133-cov-7.446942_pt1 | contig 32133 bp, 22 predicted proteins | sample MGYA00245109_ERZ653643 | MGnify/ENA primary metagenome ERZ653643 (study PRJEB26926, sample SAMN06165107) | human gut metagenome | biome: ENVO:00009003; feature: ENVO:2100002; material: ENVO:00002003... | reverse complement strand
TTGGCCAGATTCGTCGTGCCGGGCATGCCGCCCGGGAGCACGACCAGCTCCGGAGGTGCCGCCAGCAGTTCCGGCAGCGTGCGGTCGCACGTGACGGGCACGCCGTGCGCGCCGACGACGGTGTGCGCGTCCTCAACGGAGACCGTATACGTCTCCAGACCGGCGCGGCGGAGAATGTCGAGCGTGATCAGGCCCTCACACTCCTCCAGGCCTTCGGCAAACAGCAGATAACATTTGGACATAACAGGTTCCCCTTTCTTTCGTAATCCGTTTACATGAGCGGCGCTACCAGCTTGAGCAGCGCGGAAGTGATGCGCGTGTGCAGCGGGATGCGCGCGAGGTCGCCGTGCGTGACGATCTGCGACTGGGCGCGCGTGGCATCAAAGTCGGCCACGATGTCCGCGATGCACGGGCAGTCATAGAGATACACCGCATTTTCAAAGTGCAGGTACAGGCTGCGGTAGTCGAGATTGATCGTGCCGACGACGGCCTTGCAGTCATCGCTGACGAACACCTTCGCGTGCACGAAGCCGGGCGTGTACTCATAGATCTTGACGCCGGCGTCGAGCAGCTCGCGGTAGTGCCCCTTGGCGAGCGCGAAGGCAAACTTTTTATCCGGCACGTGCGGCAAAATGAGCTCCACATCCACGCCGCGCTTGGCCGCGAACGTGAGCGCCATGACCATCGTCTCATCGAGGATAAGGTACGGCGTGAAGATGCGCACATAGCGCTCGGCGTGGCTGAGGATGTCGAGATAGACACTCTCGCCGACGCGCTCGTCATCGAGCGGGCTGTCGGCATACGGCAGGACATAGCCCCCCGCCTCCGGCAGCGGCGGCAGCGGCACGTTGAGATACCGCCCGTAGGACTCCGTGTCCGGCTCGCGCTCATCCATGCCCCACATCTGCAGGAACATGAGCGTGAGCGAGCGCACTGCCTCGCCCTCGAGCCGCACGGCGGTATCCTTCCAGACGCCGTAGACACGCACCAGATTCGCATACTCGTCGGAAAGGTTCACGCCGCCGGTGAAGCCGACGCGCCCGTCGATGACGGCGATCTTACGGTGGTCGCGGTTGTTATAATAGGTACTGACAAACGGGCGCAGCGGCGCGAACATCTTGCAGCGGATGCCCAGCGCCTCCATGCGCCTGGGATAGCCGTACGGCAGGCGGTAGAACGTGCACGTGCCGTCATAGAGCACGCGCACCTCAACGCCGGCGCGCACCTTTTCCTCCAGGATCTTGAGGATGCGCCCCCAGACGTCGCCCTCCTCGATGATGAAGTATTCGAGGAAGATAAAGTGCTCGGCCGACTGCAGCGCGTCGAGCAGCGCGCCGATCTTATCCTGCCCCATGGGGTAGTAGGTAACGGCGGTGTTTTCATACACGGGATAGTCACCGGAGCGCAGCGTGTACTCGGCGAGGTTGTGCACCTCGGGCAGCTCGGTGCGCAGGCGCGTCATGAGCTCGGTCTGCCGCGGCACATACTGCACGGTGCTCACGATGCTCTCCTGCACGCGGCGGTTTGCGTAGCGGTGGCCGACATCGAGCTGCACGAACAGGTACAGCAGCACGCCGAACGCAGGCAGCGCCATGATGAGCACGATCCATGTGATCTTCGTCGTCGCGCTGCCGGGCTTGTTGACCAGATAGATGATGAGCACGACCGCCAGCACATGCATGATGCCGGACAGCGCGGGGTAAAAGCGGCCGAGATAGTGCGCGCCGAACGCCATGATGGCGACCTGAAGCAGCAGCAGCACGACGATGACCATCGTGCGGCCGAACACAATGTCCAGCAGGCGGCGCTTGCCGCGGCGCAGCAGACGGATCTCGTAGTCGTCCTCAAACCAAACCTTGCGCACAAGCGCACCTCCTTTGTACAGTCGTTCCGGTGCGGCAGCGCCGCTCGGGGTGTCTTTTTATTATAGCGGAAATTCCGAAAACGTTCAAGGCATTCCGGCGGTTTTCAGGCCGCGGCGCAATCTGTCAAAAAGTATTACTTTTTGACAAAGGGGTGGGCTGCCTGACTGCAGCGCACGCGCCGCTCGCCAAAAGCGAACGGCGCGCACGTTTGCAGGCCGAGAAGTATTTTCTTCGCCGCACATGTCGCCGAAGAAAATGATTCGACTTTCTTTCGCCGCTCCGGCGGCGAAACTCTACGAGGTTCTTTGACAAACAGCCGGCGGCAGGTCCGGTTTCAGGTCTCGCTCTGCGGCGCATCCGGCGGCGTGACCGGCAGGGTGAACTCCGCCGTGAAAGCTTCGCCGTCCCTGTGCGTGACAAATTCGCCGCCGAGCAGCTTCAGGATCGCTGCACAGGTGCGCAGGCCGATATGGTTGCTCTCGACGCGCGCAAGCTCGCGCCGTGCGCGGTTGGCAAAGCAGACGTGCAGCCGCTCGCCCTCGCGCTCGGCCAGAATGGTCAGGCGCGCGGCGGGGTCGGCGTACTTTTCTATGTTCGACAGGAGGTTATCCGTCACGCGCTTGAGCATCTGCGCATCGGTCGTAACGGTGCAGGGTGTGCCGAGCAGCAGGAGATTGACGTCAAAGCCGCGGCTGCGCAGCTCCTCCGCGCACTCACCGAGCAGCTGCGCGCAGAGGATCTGCGCGTCATACGGTTCGGGGTGCGTCTCCTGTTCGCCGCGGCTGAAGACGAGAAAGTACCGGAACATCTCCCCCGTCAGATCCTTGAGCTGATAGGCCTTGTCGCGGCTTGCGAGCACGTAGCGCCGCAGGTCCTCCGGCAGCTGCGCCTGCTGCATCTCGAGCAGGTCGAGATAGCCGATGAGCGACGTGAGCGGGTTGCGGATGTCGTGCGACATGGCAGTGATGAGGTCGCTGTTGGCCTGCAGCGCGGTCTGCTCGTTGCGCGTGCGCTCGACGATCGTCTCGCGCATGGTGTTGACGTTCTGCGCGAGGCGCGCAAGCTCGTCCGTGCCCGTGACGGGGATGGTCTGGTTGAGTGCGCCGGCCGCGCTCACAGCCTCGGACAGGCGCGTGACGCGCCGCGCAAGCCGCCGCGTGAAGCCGAAGGCAATGCACGAATAGGCCACGAATGCCAGCACGAGCGCGCCGATCTGCGCGTAGCCGAACAGCCGCGACTCAGAATAATCACACAAGGCAACGCGATACGCGCCGTCGGCAAACTGCACGGTATAAAAGCTGTAGCCGAGCGTTGCGAGATCGTTTTGCGTCGTGTCGTCGAGCAGCTGGCTCGTGCCCCAGGTGCCGGCCTCATACGGGTCGCCCTGCGCCTGATAGACGATGACGCTGGCGTTTTTCTCTCTGCGCAGCCACTGCTCGATGGCCACCGTGTCGCGCGAGGAGACGTTGTTGCTCGCCACATACTGCTGCAGGCTGCGCTCGTGCCGCTGGTTGCGCAGCTCGACCGCATCGGGCGCCATGTAGCCATGGTTGATCGTCCACACGCCGAGCCGGTAGCAGCCGAAATAGCACCCGACACCCACGGCCAGCGCCAGGATGAGCATAAGGATCATGCGCGCACTGATCGAGGCGCGCCACTTTTTAATCAATCTGATACCCCTTTCCCCAGACGGTGCGGATCAGCGTCGGGTTGGACGGATCGTCCTCGAGCTTTTTGCGCAGCTTGAGGATGTGCACCATGACGGTGTTGGCCGAGCTCGGCAGGAATTTCTCATGCCAGACGTCCTCATAGAGCTTGCGCGCGGACACGGACGTGCCGCGGTTGGCGATGAGGTACTGCAGCAGCTCAAACTCCGTCTTGGTCATCTCGACGGCGCGGCCGTTTTTGCACACGGTGCCCTTGTCGCGGTTGATCTCCAGCGCATCGATGACGGTCGGCGCGTCGCCCTTGCCGTGGTAGACGCGGTAGCGCCGGATGAGCGATTCCACGCGCAGGAACAGCTCGTGGTTGGAAAAGGGCTTGACGAGATAGTCGTCGCCGCCGCTGCCGTAGGCGTCGCTCATGTCGCCGGGCTGTGCCTTCGCCGTCAGAAACAGGATCGGCGCGACGCTGTGCTGCCGGATCTCCGTGCAGGCGGCGACGCCGTCCATGCCGGGCATCATGATGTCCATAATAATGAGGTCATAGTCCGGCTGCGCGCGCACGCACGCGACGGCACGCAGGCCGTTTTCGGCCTCATCGACCGCATAGCCGCGTGACGAGAGCAGAATGTGCAGAATGTTGCGAATGTCCGGCTCGTCATCCACGACGAGGATGCGAGCGGGGGTCTGGGGGTTTTCCATCGTATCACCTCTGGGCTCTATCCTAACACATCCGCCCCGCACGCGCACAGGGGCAAATGGCAGCTTTAAGAAAAATTAAGCGAACGCCCGCCGGAGGCAAGCTCCGGCGGGCACAGTTTGTCAAATAACCTCGTAGCCTTTCGCCGCCGCAGCGGCGAAAGAAAGTCCGATCATTTTCTCAGGCGACATGTGCGGCTGAGAAAATACTTCTCGGCCTGCAAACGTGCGCGCCGTCCGCCCAAGCGGACGGCGCGTGCACTGCAGTCAGGCCGCAAATCCCCTTGTCAAAAAGGATTACTTTTTGACAGTCAGCCCGCCGGAGACAAGCTCCGGCGGGCAAGGTATTTCGTTTCAGGACGTTACATTTCAGGGCTTTTGCAGCACGTTGCGGCAAAAGGCCATCAGGATCGTCGCGACCTGCTCGCGCGTGGCGCTGTCCTGCGGACACAGATAGTCTCTGCCGTCGATCGGGACACCGCTGATCAGGCCCAGCGCGACCGCAGCGGACATCTGCGTGCGCGCCCAGTCGGAGACCTGATCCCCGTCCGGGAATCTGGAGAGGTCGGCCTGCGCGCCGGACAGATCGACCTGCGCGATCTTCTCGGCATAGCCCACGAGCAGCACCGCCGCCTGCTCGCGCGTCACGGGATCGTCCGGCGAGAAGGTCGTCTCGCTCGTGCCGGCCACGACGCCGGTCTGGTAGCCCCAGAGCACCGCGTCCTGATACCAGTCGTCGGTGAGATCGGTAAACGGCGTCGTGCCGCTGACCTCCGGATCACCCGCGAGGTTATAGAGGATCTGCACCATCTGTGCGCGCGTGGTCGTCATCTGCGGGGCAAACAGGCCGTTGCCGATGCCGGACATCAGACCGTTTTCCACACAGTAGCGGATGCCGGGATACGACCAGCTATTCTCATCGACGTCGGTGAACTGTGCCATCGGGTCAGCCTTCGTCAGATTCGTGCGCCAGAGCTGCGTGCCCATGAAGGGGTTGGCCGTGCCGATGACCATCCAGCCCTCTTCATCGTTCGTGGCGAAGGCGCGCAGGCCGTGGTTGAACGGATCGCCGAAGCCGTCGCGCGTAAGCGTCTCGAGCGAGAGCTTGCCGCCTTCCGACGTGATGGCGTACAGGCCGAAGCCGCGCGTCGCGGTCGAGAGCTTCCTGAGGCAGATGCACAGGTCCTTCATGTTCTCCAGCTCGGTGATGCGCACGAGCGTCTCATAGAGCTTCTTGAGCGCATCGGGCAGCTTGTCGCTGAGGCTCGCATAGAGGTCGTTCACCTTCTGGTAGAGCGCGACGAAGCCCTCGATATCGTTCGTCTCGACGAGGTCGGTCAGCTCAGTGAGCAGCGCGTTGAGCTCGTTGAGCTGGCGCAGCGTGCTCACGCTGTAATATGCGTTGTACACGCCGTTCTGGAGTTCCTGACGCATGGTGTCATGCTGCGCGTCGGTGAAGGTGAAGAGCTCGGGGCTCTCGTCGCTGACCGCGTCGACCGCAGCGTCAATAGCGGCGTCGGGATCGGCGTCCGCCGCCATGAGCGTGCCGTCGCCGTTTTTATCCTGATTCAGCAGCAGCTTGAGCAGCACCCGCAGGTAACCGATCTGGCTGGCCCACTCCTCGCGCGACATCTTGAGCAGGTCACCGTTGGTGAACTGACCGAGCGGCTCAAGCAGGGAGCTGGTGTCAAACGTGCCGAGGAAGAGCTTGCCGTCAAAGACCTTCGACTGCCAGAAGTACTGGTTTTCATAGTCGCCGAAGCCGGAGCGCTTGCACAGGATGCCGCCGGCCGGGAACATCTTCGTCGCCTCGCCGACGACGAGCTCCATCTGCTCGCTGCCGTCGCTGCCGATGGACATGCGGTAGAGGTTCACCGACTGCTCAAGGTTGCGCGCGAGGAAGCCGAAGTCCTGACTGAACATGAGCTCCTCGAGCGGGATCTCCTCGTCGTTGTATTCGCCGATGTAGAGGTAGCCGTCATAAATGCACAGATTGCAGGCGGCCGCGCGCGTGCGCTCGGGGTCGATGCCGAAGGTGTACTTCGCGCCGTCGGCCTTGTCGCCGATGACCGGCGTCCACGTCCACGCGCTGGGGTCATTCCAGTCGCCGGAGCAGTCGCCGCGCACGATGGCAAACGAGCGCATGTTGTCGCCCACACGCGTGGCGGGCGTGCCGGTGCACATGGCGACGTAGAGGCTGCCGTTATACTCAAGCATCTCCCAGATGCCGCCGCCGTAGACGCTGTCGACAAAGTGCACGGCGGGATAGTTATAGAGATCGGACTGCGTGGCGATCTTTGTGAAGCCCTCGGACGGGTTGTCGCTGATGAGCAGGTAGCCGCCGTCGACGCCGACGTTGCTGATGACGAGCTTGCCGTCATAGACCGCCATGCCGCGGATGCCGGTGCAGACGCCCTCTTTGTATGCCTGCACGTATTCCTGCATGTTTTCAAGCCCCGTGTAGACGCACTTAAAGCTGTCGTCCGTCGGGTCGACTTCATAGATGCTCGGCAGGCCGGCGCGGCCGTTGGCGCTCACGCTGCCGCAGAAATAGATCTTATCCTTATAGAGAATAGCGTTGCGAAACAGCGGCGCGACATTGTTGAGGGACTTGGCCATGATCAGCTTCATCTCGCCGGTGTGCACGTTGATCTTGACGAGAATGCCGTCGGGGACGCCGCCGTCCTCCTCACCATAGAAGAACGTACCGTTATAAATGGCGTTGAGCTCGGCGCGCATGGTCTCCTCGTCAAACTTGTGGCCCATGATGCTGTCCATGGCCGAGAGGGTGTTGCCCATGGCGGCGTAGCACGTGCCGACATAGACATAGTCGCCGTAGGCCATGGCTGCCCAGGAGTAGCTCTGGCCGCGGTCGCCCTGCCCGTCGGCGCCTTCGACCGTGCCGGTCACGGCAACGGTGCCGTCTCCGGTGTAGTCGACCAGGCCGTCCGGCTGGCCGGTCGCCTTGTCCGCGTGCGAGATCTTGCCGAAGGTGTAATCTCCGGCATCGTAGGTATACGGCGTCGCAGAGTAGCCGCCGTCGGCAGCAAATGCCGGTACTGCCAGACTTACCACCATGGCAGCCACCAGCAGCAGGGTCAACACCTTGCGCGTTCTCAGTTTCATCTCTGCACTCCTTTCCAAATGTTACAAATACTCAAAATTGCAACACCAACCTGTAACTTTATTGTAACATCCGCGCAGGAGATGTCAATGCATTTTTCCCGTTTTTTTGTGTCAATTCTGCATTCCTGCGCAAGTGTATTCCTTTTTTCTTCCATTCGTCCCCTGCTTCTTACTGTTTTGCTGCAGATTAACAATTGCGCCCGTACGACAAAAACCGGCGTCCCGTTTTCGGGACGCCGGTTCAGCTTGTCAAAGAACCTCGTAGCCTTTGCGCCCGCAGGCGCAAAGAAAGTTCAATCATTTTCTTCGGCGACATGTGCGGCGAAGAAAATACTTCTCAGGCTGCAAGTGTGGAATTTGTGCGCCGGCGGCGCACAAATGATGCGCGCGGCAGACTGCAATCCCCTTGTCAAAAAGTAATACTTTTTGACAGTCTCAACCGGCGCCCCGTTTTCGGGACGCCGGTCTGGATCGGGTTCAGTTTATGCGAGGCTTGCGCAGAAGCCCTCGAACATCGTGGCGATCTGGTCGCGGGTCGCACTGCCCTGCGGCGCAAGGAAGACCTGATCGTCGACCTTGGTGCCGTTGATGATGCCGAGCGCGACGGCATCGGCCATCGCCTCGCGCGCCCAGGAGGAGACCTGATCTCCGTCCGGGAATCGGGACAGGTCCGCCGGAGTCTCCGCTCCGCCGAGCTCCAGCACCTTGTCGGCAAACTCGTACAGCAGCACTGCGACCTGCTCGCGCGTGACGGGGTCGTCCGGCGCGAAGGTCGTCTCGCTCGTACCGGACGTTACGCCGGTCTGGTATGCCCAGAGCACCGCGTCCTTGTACCAGTTCGCCGTGAGGTCGGTAAACGGCGTCTCGCCGCTCACCTCGGGCCCGCCGACAAAGTTATACAGGATCTGCACGAGCTGCGCGCGGGTAGTCACGCCGCGCGGGGCAAAGACATGCGTGTCCATGCCGGACATGTAGCCCATCATGACACAGAACTGGATGCCCTCATACGACCACAGAGTGGGGTCAACATCGCCGAACTGCTCATAGGCCCAGATCTCGGGCATGAGAAGCTCGTCGCTCTCCGCACCGCAGCGCTTGCACGTCACGTGCAGAATGCCGCAGAGCACGCCGTCCGGCTCCGTGGTGACGACGCCCTCGTCCCAGTCGTGGCCGAGCGCAGGAGCGGCCGCCGTCTGCTTCAGGCCGCAGCCGTTGGTGCAGGTGCGGCTGATGGTGCCGGGCTGCTCACAGCCGGGCTGCTCGACCGTCTGCCACGCGCCGAAGACGTGCTGCTCGGCGTCCACATGCACGGCCGCATTCTTGAAAGGATTGCCGTAGGAGGTGTCGATGCGCACGGCATCCCACTGTGCCTGCGTGCCGGTGTAATACACGTCGGTGAGCGCGGTGCAGCCCATGAACGAGAAGCCGCGAACCTCCGTGACACTGGCGGGGATGGTGACCTCAGTCAGCGCCGAGCAGCGGTTGAACACGTTCATATCGATGCGCGTCAGGCCGTCGGGCAGGATGACATCCTTAAGCTGCGTGCAGCCGGAAAAGGCGTTGTAGCCGATCGCCGTCAGGCCGCCGGCCGGGAAATAGACGCCGCGCAGATACGCACAGCCGGAAAATGCATAGCTGCCGATCGCCGTCACACCGTCGGGAACGACGAACTCGGTCACAGCGGCGGGCACCTGCACGAGCGTCTTGCCGTCCTTGGTGTAGAGCGCACCGTCGCGCTCGGCAAAGGCGGGGTTCGTCTCGTCCACGTAGATGGCCTGCAGGGTGTCCATGCCGGACAGGGCGCCGTCGCCGAGCTTCTCGACCGTGCTCGGCAGATAGACGTACCCGGCCTGATCGCAGCCCTCAAACGCGTGCGCGCCGACAGCCGTGACGCCGTCACTGATCTCGATTGCCGTAACGTTCATGTCCGCCCAGCGGCACAGGCCTGCGTTGTTATCGGGGATAGCGCCCTCGCCGGAGATCGTCAGCAGACCGGTGCTGTCCAGCTCCCACGTGAGGCGCCTTCGAGTGTGCCCGTGTCCGCCGCAAAGGCCGCCGGCACGAGCGCGAGCATCAGGCTCAGGACGAGCAGGATGCTTAGGAGTTTCTTTTTCATGTGCACAATTCCTTTCGTTTTCGGATGATTCAAATCTCCGGCATGGGCTCGTTCCAGACATTCAGCTCGCGGCAGAACTGCGCCAGAATGACCGCCATCTGCTCGCGCGTGGCGTAGCTCTGCGGCTCAAGGCGCAGGCCGCCCGGGGCCGGAATGCCTTTGATCAGCCCCAGATTGCATGCCCAGTTCATGGCCGTGCGCGCGTAGTAGGAGATGCTCTCACGATCCTGAAACGGGAAGAGCGCATCCCACATATAGGGGGTGTATCTGTCGAGCACCCGATCCGCAAACGCGGCCAGAAATACCGTGACCTGCTCGCGCGTGACAGGGTCGTCCGGCGCGAAGGTCGTCTCGCTCATGCCGGACGTCACACCGGTCTGGTACGCCCAGAGCACCGCGTTCTGATACCAATTCGCCGTAAGGTCTGTAAACGGCGTCTCGCCGGTCACCGCGGGCTCACCCGCGATGTTATACAGCACCTGCACCATCTGCGCGCGGGTCATCACCATCTTGGGCGCAAATTTCCGATTGCCGACGCCGCGCATGAGCTCGTGATCCACGCAGTACTGAATGTCCTCATACGCCCAGCCGTTGGGGTCAACGTCGTCAAAGCGCTCGCTCACGGGCACCTGCGGGGGAAGCTTGGGGATCTCCTCGGTGCGCGTGGCATTGCAGCCGTAGGTCCTGCAGGTATAGGTGCGCACGCCGGTCGTGGTCTCCGTCGGCAGCGTCGTCACACGGCCGATGCCCCAGTAGTGGCCGCGGGCGGGGAGTGTCATTTCCTCCGTGTGACCGCAGCCGTCGTCGGTGCAGGCGCGGGTGCGCTGGCCCTCGGTCGTGCAGTTCGGGTCCGTGCCCGTCCAGGAACCGTAGTGGTGGATGGGCGCGTTGAAGTTCACGGTCACACCTTCCGGCAGCGCGTTCTCGCCCTTGGTCAGCTGGGCCCACTCGGCCTCGGTGCCGCTGTAGTCGATGGCCGTGAGCGCGGTGCAGCCGGTGAAGGCGCCCGCGCCGATGCTCGTGACGCTCTTCGGGATGAGCACGCTCGTCAGCGCGGCGCAGCCGGCGAAAGCAAAGTCGCCGATCGTCTTCAGGCCGTCCGGCAGCGCGGCCGCCGTCAGGCTCAGGCAGCTGGTGAAGGTCTGCGCCTCAATGGTGGTAAGGCTCGCCGGGAACGTGACCGCCGTCAGCCCCTGACAATAGCGGAACGCGCCCGTCTTGACGGTCTGCACTAGGTCGGGAATCTCATAAGCCGTGCACTTGTTCGGCGCGGCCAGCATCTGTTTGCTGTCCTCGGAGATGAGGCCGCCGTTGTAGGTCCGGAGATACAAGCCCTTGATGGCCTCAAAGGACACGAGGTTGACGCAGCGGGCCAGCACATCCTCGGCGACGCCGCGGATCTTATACCCGAGGTCAATGTGCGTGACGGCGGTCCAGTCGCCGTTCCAGCAGTCGGCCGTGGCGGTGCCGCTGCCGTAGAAGGCGAGCGTTGTGCCGTCGATTTCCAGCTCGGCGCGCACAGCGTCCGTCGCGAAGGCCGCCGGCACGAGCGCGAGCATCAGGCTCAGCACGAGCAGGATGCTCAGAAGTTTCTTTCTCATACCATTTCTCCTTTTTCAATAAAGTGGGTATTAAAAAGAATACCATCCCCACCCCGGAAATGGCAAGCCTTTTTGCACAACTTTTTGTTTATTGTACAGGATTTTTTTGTGCAACATAAGACCGGCGCTCCCATTTGGGAGCGCCGGTCATCAGCTTGTCCAAAAACCTCGTAGCCTTTGCGCCCGCAGGCGCAAAGAAAGCCCAATCATTTTCTTCGGCGACATGTGCGGCGAAGAAAATACTTTTCGGCCTGCAAACGTGCGATCCGGCCGCCTCCGGCGGCCGGTGAGTGCGCTGCAGTCAGGCAGCCCACCCCTTGTCAAAAAGGAATACTTTTTGACAGTCTCAGGGCCGGCGCTCCCATTTGGGAACGCCGGCCCTGCAAAAAATATGCGTATGTGCTTATGCCTCGAGCTGCTGCGCGACCCATGCGATCTGCGCCTCGACGCTCGGCACGGACGTGCCGCCGTAGGACACGCGCCGCGTGACGCAGTTTTTGAGGTCAATGGCGGCATACACGCCGTCGTCAAAGAGGTCACTGAAGGTCTGAAACGTCTCGAGCGGCAGCTTTTCGAGCACGGTGCTGTGCGCGATGCAGTAGGCCACGAGCTCGCCGGAGATCTTGTACGCGCTGCGGAAAGGCAGCCCCTTCGTGACGAGATAGTCGGCAAGGTCAGTCGCATTGAGGAAGCCCGTCTGCGCCGCGTGGAGCATCTTGTCGGCGCGCACGGTCATGGTCGCGAGCATCGGTGCCATGACGCGCAGGCACATCTTCACGGTGTCGACCGCGTCGAACACGGCCTCCTTGTCCTCCTGCATGTCCTTATTATATGCCAGCGGCAGACCCTTGAGCGCCGTGAGCATGGCGATGAGGTCGCCGTAGACGCGGCCGGTCTTGCCGCGCACGAGCTCGGCCATGTCGGGGTTTTTCTTCTGCGGCATGATCGACGAGCCGGTCGTGTAGCTGTCCGAGAGCTGCACGAACTGAAACTCCCAGCTCGACCAGAGCACCAGCTCCTCGCTCAGACGCGAGAGGTGCATCATCTCGATGGCGTAGGCATCGAGCAGCTCGACGCAGAAGTCCCGGTCGGACACGCCGTCGAGACTGTTGCGCGCCACGTCGTCAAAGCCGAGCTGCTTGGCCTCAAAGAACCGGTCGGTGTCATACGTCGTGCCGGCAAGGGCGCAGCAGCCGATGGGCGAGACGTTCATGCGCCTGACCGCGTCCTGCATGCGGTCAATGTCGCGCAGGAGCATCATGGCATAGGCCATCAGGTGGTGGCCGAAGGTGATGGGCTGCGCGCGCTGCAGGTGCGTGTAGCCGGGCAGGATGTCGCCCTTGTGCGCCTTGGCCTGCTCCACGAGCGCCGCGAGCACGTCCTTCGTGAGCGCGATGATGTCGTTCGTTTCGCTGCGCAGGTACATGCGCAGGTCGAGCGCGACCTGATCGTTGCGCGAGCGGGCGGTGTGCAGTTTCTTGCCGAGGTCGCCGATGCGCGCGGTGAGCACCTGCTCGACAAACATATGGATGTCCTCGCACGCGGGGTCAATGGCGAGCGCGCCGCTGTCCAGATCGTCGAGGATGCCCTGCAGCGCGTCGATGATCGCATCGGCGTCCGCGGAAGGCAGGATGTGCTGCGCGCCGAGCATCGCCGCGTGCGCCATGCTGCCCGTGATGTCCTCACGGTACATGCGGCTGTCGAAGCGGATGGAGGAATTGAAATCGTCCGCGACCGGATCGGTCACGCCGGCCGTGCGGCCCGCCCACATTTTTGCCATGGTGATGGTCTCCCTTCGTGCGTTATCTCCACAGAGAACCGCTTCGCTGGGTTCTCTGTGGAAAAGCTGCGGCTCGCTGCAGCGCACGCGCCATGCGCGCACGTTTGCGAGCCGAGCGGTATTTTCTCCGCCGTACACGCCGCCGGAGAAAATGATCGGAATTTCTTTGCGCCTGCGGGCGCAAACTCTGCGAGGCTTTTGGAACGATCTTCCCGCGCCGGGGGGCCCGGCGCGGGGAGAAAATCTTACGATATATTTATTGTACCGCTTACATGCTCTTGCCGTCAACCTTCGCCTGCACGGCGATCGGCAGACCGTAGAGCTGGATGAAGCCGGCGGCGTCCGCCTGATTGTAGTCGCTCGCGCCGAAGGTGGCGATCTCCTCGGAGTACAGGGAGTACGGGCTCCAGACGCCGGCGTTGATGATGTTGCCCTTGTAGAGCTTGAGCCGCACCGTGCCGGTGACGTGCTCCTGCGTCTTGGTCACGAACGCGCTGAGCGCCTCGCGCAGCGGCGTGAACCACTGACCGTTGTACACCAGCTCGCCGAAGGTCACGGCAAGCTTCTGCTTTTCGTGCATGGTCATCTTGTCGAGGCAGAGCGTCTCGAGCACGCTGTGCGCCTTGTAGAGGATCGTGCCGCCCGGCGTCTCATACACGCCGCGGCACTTCATGCCGACGAGCCGGTTCTCCACAATGTCCAGAATGCCGATGCCGTTGGCGCCGCCGATGGCGTTGAGCTTGAGGATGATGTCCTTGGCGCTCATCTGCTTGCCGTCGAGCGCGACGGGCTTGCCCTGCTCAAAGTCGAGCGTGACATAGGTCGGGGCGTCCGGTGCGTCGATCGGGCTCACGCCCAGCTCGAGGAAGCCCGGCTTCTCATACTGCGGCTCGTTGCCCGGATCCTCGAGGTCGAGACCCTCGTGGCTCAGGTGCCAGAGGTTCTTGTCCTTGGAGTAGTTGGTCTCGCGGTTGATCTTCAGGGGCACGTTGTGCGCCTCGGCGTAGGCGATCTCCTCCTCACGCGACTGGATGTCCCACTCCCGCCACGGGGCGATGATCGGCATATCGGGCGCGAAGTGCTTGATGGCCAGCTCAAAACGCACCTGATCGTTGCCCTTGCCGGTACAGCCGTGGGCGATGGCGTCCGCGCCCTCCTTCTGGGCGATCTCGACGAGGCCCTTGGCGATGCACGGGCGCGCGTGGCTCGTGCCGAGCAGGTACTCCTCGTACATGGCGCCGGCCTGCATGGTCGGGATGATGTAATCGTCGACATATTCGTCCGTCAGGTCGAGCACGTAGAGCTTCGACGCGCCGGTCTTGATGGCCTTTTCCTCCAGACCGTCGAGCTCGTCGGCCTGACCGACGTTGCCGGACACGGCGATGACTTCGCAGTTGTTGTAGTGCTCCTTCAGCCACGGGATGATGATGGACGTATCCAGACCGCCGGAGTAAGCAAGGACGACTTTTTTGATATCTTCTTTTTTCATAATGGGTACCTCCATTGATTATTCATTCATAAGATGTGCATATTATTCACCTTTTTCGCGCAAATGTCAACCCTCCATCTGCATAAAATTCGCTGAAAAAATCATATTCTTTCCGTGATATTCACAAAAGCGGGGTGTTTATACGCACTTTTCCGTACTGCGTCGCCTGTAAGCGGCAGTGAAATATGCATTCGCGCGAATATTCCCGCGGCCGTCGGCCGATGTACGCTCCGCTCGAACGCGCCGTTTTTTGCCCGCATGCCAAAAAATGTGTAAAAAGCCGCCGTGCCCACTTTTCAAGCGCCGCGCCACGCGGTATAATGAGAAGATACAATATAATAGTAATTGCCTGCCGCCCTGTGCGGGGCGGCAAATCACGCACAAAGGAGCACTGCATATGCAATGGATCGAAGTGTCCGTCCCCACCCGCAGCGATGAGATCGACGACGTCTGCGCGCAGCTGGCCGAGCTGGGCGCCGGCGGCATGGTCGTGGAGGACGAGGCGGATTTTCAGGACTTTCTCGAGCACAACCACCAGTATTGGGACTACGTTGACGACGCGCTCGAGGCGCAGTTTCGCGGCGTGTCGCGCATCAAGTTCTACCTCTCGGACGATGACGACGGCCGCGAGCAGCTGGAAACCATCCGCGCCGGCCTCGGCCGCGAGCTGACGACCGCGACCGTGCGCGACAGCGACTGGGAGAATAACTGGCGGCAGTACTATCAGCCGATCGAAGTCGGTGAAAAGCTCGTCGTCGTGCCCGAATGGCTCGATGCGCCGGCGGACGGCCGCATCGCGCTGCGGCTCGATCCGGGGCTCATCTTCGGCACGGGCAGCCACCCCACAACGCGCATGTGCCTCGCCGCGCTCGAGCAGTACGCCGGTCCGGGCAAGACCGCGCTCGACCTCGGCTGCGGCAGCGGCATTCTCGGCATCGGTGCGCTGCTGCTCGGCTGCGCGCACGTCACCGGGTGCGACATCGACCCCAAGGCGCCCGAGGTCGCGGCGGGCAACGCCGCGCTCAACGGCTTTTATGACGACCGGTTCTCCGTCTGCGCGGGCGACATTCTCGCCGACGCCGGACTGCGCCGGGATCTCGGCACAGGGTATGATCTCGTGCTGGCAAACATCGTGTCCGACGTCATCATCCCGCTGGCCGCGCACGCCCCGGCATTTCTCGCCCCGGGCGGCACGTTCATCTGCTCGGGCATCATCGACGGGCGCGAGGATGAGGTGCGCGCCGCCATCGAGCGCGCGGGCTTCACGGTCACGGCGCACGACAGCCTTGAGGAGTGGCACTGCTTCACGGCCACGCTGGCGTGACGGTGCATCGGGCAGCCTGACCAAACACGAAACCACTTTTTTATGCACTTTGACCGGCGCAGCGCGCCGGTCCGGAAAGAGAGACTGCGATGAAATACGCCTTTGACAACGCCAACCTGATCGACGGCACACAGGATATGCGTGTGCAGCCGGGGCTGTGTGTGCTCACGGACGGCGAGACGATCACGGACATCGTGCCCGCCGGCACCGCACCGGCGGGGTATACGCGCATCGACCTGCACGGGCGCTACCTGCTGCCGGGTCTGATCAATATGCACGTGCATCTGGCCGGCAGCGGCAAGATCCAGAAAAAGCAGCGCGACAACGAAAAGCTCGTGCGCCGCGTCCTTTCAAACCCCGTCTCTCGCGCGGTGGCCTACCGCATGGTGTGCTCCTTTGCGCGCACCGAGCTGCTCGGCGGCGTGACGACGATCCGCACCGTCGGCGGGCTGGACACGTTCGACACGCGCCTGCGCGACGAGATCCGCGCCGGACGCCGCATCGGGCCGCGCGTGCTCGCGGCAAACGAGGCCATCTCTGTCCCCGGCGGGCACATGGCGGGCTCGGTCGCCATCGCGGCCAGGACCGTTGACGAGGCGCTCGCACAAGTCGACGCCGTGCACGCGCAGGGCGTGGACCTTGTCAAGCTCATGATCACCGGCGGCGTCATGGACGCGACCGAGCGCGGCATGCCCGGCGAGGTGAAAATGCCGGCCGGGATGGTGCGCGCCGTGTGCGAGCGCGCGCACGCGCTCGGCTACACCGTGGCAGCGCACACCGAGTCCACGGAGGGCGTGCGCATCGCGCTGCAAAACGGCGTTGACTCCATCGAGCACGGTGCGGCGCCGGACGACGAGATCCTGCGGCTGTTTGAGGAGCGGGGCGCATTTTTGTGCGCGACGTTCTCGCCCGCGCTGCCGTATGCGCGCTTTGACCGCGCGGTCACGCACCTGACCGAGGACGAGCTGTTCAACGGCCGCGTCGTCTTTGACGGCATGATCGCCTGCGCGAAGGCTGCGCTCGCGCACGGCATCCCCGTCGTGCTCGGCAACGACACGAGCTGTCAGTGGGGCGCGCAGTACGACTTCTGGCGCGAGCTGTGCTATTTCCACGAATACGCCGGCGCGTCCAACGCCTGCGCGCTCTACTGCGCCACCGGTCAGGGCGCACGCATGGCAGGGCTCGGCGACGTGACCGGCACGCTCCGCCCCGGTCTGTGCGCCGATATGCTCGTCACGAGCGAAAACCCGCTCGCGGATCTGCGCGCACTGCGCACGCTCGACATGGTCGTCGCGCGCGGCCGGATCATCGACCGTCCGCGCCCGAAGCGCAACGCCCGGCTCGACGCCGGACTTGACACCCTGCTCGCCTGAGCAGGGGATCCCATACCTTATATAATATTCAGGTGATGTTATGAAAGCGCTCTCACAACCGCTGTTTGCCTCCCTGCGGGGCTATGACCGGCAGCAGCTCGGGCCGGATCTGTTTTCCGGCGTGCTCATCGCGCTGCTGTCCATCCCGATCTCCATGGGCTATGCCCAGTTGGCGGGTCTGCCGCCGGTCTACGGTCTGTACGGGTCGCTGATCCCGATCCTGCTCTTTGCGATGCTCAGCACGACGCGGGAATTCATCTTCGGCGTGGATGCCGCGCCCGCCGCCATGATCGGCGCGGTGCTCGCCTCGCTCGGCGTCACAGCCGGCAGCGCGGAGGCCATGCGCATCGTGCCGGTACTGACGCTCTACGTCGCGCTGTGGCTGGCAGTGTTCGCACTCGTGCGCGCGGACAGGGCCGTCGATTACATCTCCGAGCCCGTCATGGGCGGGTTCATCAGCGGCGTCTGCTGCGAGATCATCCTCATGCAGGTGCCGAAGCTGCTCGGCTCGGGCACGGGCACGGGCGAGCTGTTCGAGCTGCTGGAGCATATTTTTGACGCGGCAAAGGCCGTCAACCTGCCAACCGCCGCGCTCGGCTTTGCGACGCTGGCGATCCTGCTGCTTGCGCCGCGCAAGTGGCCGAAGGTGCCGTGGGTGCTGGTGATGATGGTGCTCGGCGGGCTGCTCGGTGCGTTCGCGCCGCTGGCCGACCGGGGCGTGGCGCTGCTGGCCGCCGTGCCGCGCGGCCTGCCGAAGATCGTGCTGCCGGATCTCACGGCGCTGCCGTTTACCGAGGCGCTCGTGGCGACGCTGCCGGTCGCGGCCGTGATCCTGGCCGAGACGCTGCTGGCCTCGTCCGGCACGGCGCAGAAAAACGGCTACCGGCTCAACGGCCGCCGCGAGATCGCGTCCTACGCCGTGTGCAACGTCGCTGCCGGGCTCGTCGGCTGCTGCGTCGTGTCGGGCAGCGTGTCGCGCACGGCGGTCAACGAGCGCAACGGCGGAAAAACGCAGCTCGTGTCCGTCACGGCGAGCGTGACCATGCTGCTCGTGCTGCTCTTCGCCACGCCGCTCATCCGCTTTCTGCCCGTACCGGTGCTGACGGCCATCGTCGTCAACGCGCTCATCGGGGCGACGGAGTTCGGCATCGCGCGGCGGCTCTGGCGCGTCAACCGCGTGGAGCTCGGCATCTTCACCGGGGCGTTTCTCGGCGTGCTGCTGCTCGGTGCGATCAAGGGCGTGCTCGTGGGCATGGTGCTGTCGTTTGTCGACGTGCTCATGCGCGCCGCAGCGCCGCAGCGCACCTTCCTCGGCACACTGCCGGGCAAGTCCGGCTTCTTCCCGATCGACCGCGTCAGCGGGGTGCAGCCGCTGCCGCACATCGTGCTCTACCGCTTCAGCGGCAGCCTGTTCTTTGCAAACATCCGCCGCTTTCAGGAGGACATCGAGGGCGCGGTGCAGCCCGACACGCAGGCCGTCATCGTCGACGGCAGCGCCGTCGTGAGTGTGGACATCACCGCCTGCGACCGGCTTGTCGCGCTCAACCGCAAGCTGCGCGCGCAGGGTGTGCGCTTTTATCTGACCGAGCACATCGGCGAGGTCAACGACCAGCTGCGCCACTTTGAGGCCGGCGAGCTCATCGAGACCGGCGCCGTGCGCCGCACGATCCGCGGCGCGCTGCGCGACGCCGGCGTGACGCTCGACCCCGGCAGCTCGTATCAGCAGATCCCCGGCAACATGGACGACATCCGCCAGCTGCAGGAGCTTGAGTGGCTCTACGGTGCGGACGCGGAGGTGCAGATCGAGCGCAACGTCCAGCTCATGCTCGCGCGTATGCGCACAACGGACGACGTGCACGCGCGCCGCGCCATGCTCGAGCACTTCCTCAACGAGGACTTCCACTTCGGCAGCATCGACGCCGACGAGGTGCTGCTGCATCTCGAGGGACACACGGACGAGCTGGCCGAGCTGCTCGGCAACTCCGAGGACGACGTGTTCACCGACCTCGAGGTCGAGCGCGACAGCCTCATCGACCGCGTCGAGCAGGACTATCCCGAGCTGGTCGAGCACGTGCGCGAGCGCCGCGACCACCTCGACCACGACTTCCACGCCAACCACCCCTCGAGCGCCGCGCGCATCGACGCCCGCCGGCAGCAGCTGCGCGCACGCATCGAGCGCGAGCGCGCCGAACGCGGAGAGCGCCGCGCCCAGCATCAGGCCGAGCTGCTCGAACGGCACGAGCAGCACGCCGCCGCGCATCAGGAGCGGCACGAACAGCACGCCACAGAGCAGCAGCTGCGCCACGAGCGGCAGCTTGAGGAGCGCCTGCGCCGCCAGGCAGAGGCGCAGGTCGCGCGCGAACAGCGGCAGGCGGCAGAGCTGGCCAAAAAGGCGCAGCGTGCGGCCGAGCGTGCCCGCCGCCACGCCGAGCACTCCGCCGAGCGCGCGCAAAAGCACGCCAAGGATCTCGCGCGCAAGATGCAGCGCCACGCAGACCGCAAGGCCGAGCGCCTCGAGCGGCACGCCGAGCATAAGGCAAAGCACGAACAAAAGCGCGGCAATAAGGACTGAGCGCCGCGCACACAGGCGGCTTTCGTCAAGGGAACGCGGCGCACGTCGAAAAATAAGTTTACATAATTCCGGCACCCGCTCGACACGTTCCACCTGTCGAAGGCGGGCGAGAAAAAATGGATTTTTCCGAATCTTTGTGCTTTTCGACGAAGTATATCAGATTATGTCAACGGAAATTTAGGGTTATTCGCCAAGAACCACACGATTCCAGCATCCCAAACATGGTAAAATATCCGCGCAAGACAGGGAAAACGAGCGGTTCATCAGACAGCTGACCGCAAGCCCGAAATTTTGCAGAGGAGAAGGTTATGGAAACAAAAATCAGTGTACTGGTGGCAGAGCCCGGAGAAGAATATCGCGCAGCCTATGCCAGGGCCATCGCCCGGGAGGCGGACATGGAGCTGGTCGCGCAGACGGACAACGGGCTGCGCGCAGAGGCGCTCGTCGACGAATTTCAGCCCGACGTGGTAGTGCTCGACCTCGTGCTGGCAAGCGTCGACGGTATGTCGCTGCTGGCGCGCCTGCAGGCCAAGGAGAAGCCGCCGCGCGTGATCGTTACATCCGCGATCTACAATGACGAGGTACTCATGGAGTGTGCCGATCTCGGCACGATGTACTTCATGCAAAAGCCGGTCGACCCGCCGCTGCTCGTGTACCGCATCCGGCAGACCGCGCGTCCGCGCCGCCGCACCGGCAGCCTGTGCGCGCAGCTGGACGCACCCGAGCCCGCGCCCACGCTCGAGAGCGTCGTCACCGATGTCATCCATGAGATCGGCGTCCCGGCGCACATCAAGGGCTACCAGTACCTGCGCGAGGCGATCATGCTGGCCATCGACGATATGGACGTCATCAATTCCGTGACCAAGGTGCTCTACCCCGAGGTCGCGCGCAAATTCAACACCACGCCCTCGCGCGTTGAGCGTGCGATACGCCATGCGATCGAGGTCGCGTGGGATCGCGGCGATCTGGAGACGCTGCAGAAGTTTTTCGGCTACACGGTTTCGAACATCAAGGGCAAGCCGACGAATTCGGAGTTCATCGCCATGATCGCCGACTGCCTGAGTCTGCGGCAGAAGCAGAGCGCGTGCTGACGCGCGGCATGGATGGCAGAGGGATGCACAAGCGCCCCCGAACCCAAAACGGTTCGGGGGCGCTTTCTGTCAAAAAAGTACTGCTTTTTTAAAAAAGAGGTTTGCGGACTGACGGCAGTGCACGCGCTGTCCGGGCTTACCAGCTCGGGAACAGGGCAAGGAAATCGTCGAGGTTGCGGTAGCTGCCGCCCTGCGGCGCAAGATCCGGCGCGGCGGCATAGGCGCTGCCCGGCGCGGCCGTGACGGTGAGGTTGGCCGCATCGACCTGCGTGCGCAGCGTGATCCGGCTCGGCGTGAGCGAGATGTACAGCGGCGAGGCCGCGATATTCGCCGTGATGTTCAGCGCACCGTCGGCATAGCCGAAGTCCGAGATCGCGCCGACAACACTCGCGAACGACAGGTGCTCGAAGAAATAGGTGTACGCCTCGATGGCGTTTTGCACCGTTTGGCGGTCGACGCCCGGCGTGACAGTGAGCACGGCATAGAGCGCGCGCTCGAGCGAATCCATCGACGCCGTGACGCGGTGCCAGCCGTAGTCGATGTACACGCGGTCGTTCCAGAACGTGACGGTCAGGTCGCGGCCGAGGATCTGCGACACGGCGCGCGCCGCGACGGGCTTGCCGAACGAGAGCACGACATCGGTGTCAAGGCTGTAGCCGTTGACGCTCACCGTCGCGTCCATGCCCATGGCCTGCGCGCCGACATAGCGCTCGAGCACGGGGGCAAAGGGCTGCAGCTGCGAGAGCGTGACATAATTTCCGCTCGTGGGGCTGATGGCAGCGGCACTGCCGGACGTCGAGGTGACCGTCACGCGCACCGTCCAGCCCGCAGCCGTAACGCTTACGCTGTCGGCCGAGAGGGCGGCGGACACATCCGTGCCCGCGATGTTCAGCTGCGCATGCAGGGCATTGTTCGACCACGTCAGCCCGCGGATGCTGTCAACGGCGGACTGCGGCGTGAGCTCGCGGAAAAACTGCGCATAAGCGCTGCCCGCGGCGTCCGCTCCGCTCGCACCGGCGAGCTTGCCTGCCCACGCGACGAGGTCTTTGATCTCGCTGCCCGTGCCGCTGACGTGGATGTTGCCGGCGGAGACGTAGACCGTGCCGCCGATGTATTCGGCGCGGATCGTCACACCGTCTACCACGGTCGTGAGCGCAGCGTCATAGCCGCCGGAGGTCTTGGTCACGGTGGCCGTGCCGCTGAGACTCAGCGGACCGCTGAGCGCGACGTCGAAGGTCGCGGTCTTGGCCGTGGCCGCATCCATGAGGGGGCTGACGAGACTCAGCGCGCCGGTCAGATCGGTGTAGCCGTCAAGCGGCTGCACCCGGAAGCCGCCGTAGTACGGCGTGGCCGCGATGCGCATACGCGCGCCGCCGAGGTTGAGCGACACGTCCGCGCGCGTCAGGCGCAGCGCATCGGGATCGGTCAGCTGCACCGTGCCGGAGATCATCGGGTCGTTGAGGCGGATGTTCATGCCGCCGGAGGTCTCCTGCATGGTGACGTTTTTCGTCAGCGCAGCCATACCGGCGGAATCGAGCGAGATGTCCGGAATCTGCACGCCGAGATAGCCCGCCACCGTGCGCGCCGCGTCGAGCGTGTCGCTCGCGCGCAGGCTGATCTTCTGGCTGCCGAAGGCGATGTACACCCGCTCGTTGCTGTAGGCGGCGAAGAGATCGACGCCCGCGACATTGCCGCGCAGCTGGAAGGCGGTCTGATCAATATCCATATGTGCCGTCAGGCTGTAGGACTGGCCGTTTGCGCTGACGGTGAGGCTGTAGTTCGGGGTGCGGCGGAAAAAGTCGCGCACCATGGCCTGCGTGTCCTGCCCGCCGTCGGAGAGCTTGCCGAGGTTGTTGGGGTCGTACTGGGTGGCGAGATAGTGCTGGAACTCCGTCTGGTCGTCGGTCACGGCGCCGAAGTCCGTGAACGTCTCCGTGAGCGTGCTCGTGCAGTTGAGGCTGCCGAGACCGGACATGGACACGGAATAGCTCTCCACGGTGTCCATCTGCAGCAGATCCCAGTTGGCGTCGATCGTCCAGACCATGTGCACAGCCGTGAACTCGGGGTTTTTCGACGCGCCGCTGTACGTGCGCACCTGATGCTTATAGTATGCGCTCGCGCCCGCAGGCTCGAGGTCAAAGGTGAGGGTGTACGTGCCGTCGTCATTGGCGGTCATGGTCGGGTTTTGCACCGTGTCCTGACTGATGACGTAGTTGCTGAGGTTGCGCGGATCCTGCCCGTAGGCATCCTGATAGTCCTGCTGCGAGATGGCCACGATCTGGTCGCTCCACGTCGCGCTGTCGGCGGAGACGGAGCTCGCCTTGCGCACAAGGATCGCACCGTCCTTAAAATATTTCTGCTCGCCGAGCTTGACGAACATGCTCGTGCTGATGGCCTCGGTGAAGACGCTGTCACTCGTCACGACGCGCACGTTGTGCACGTTCTGGTTATAGTCGATGAAGCCGACCTTCGCCTTCGTCTGCCCGACGGTCTCGGAGCGGTAGGTCTCCTGATCCATGACGCCGGTCGTAATATAAATGTTGTCTTCGGCGCTCTGACCGGAGGGATCGCCGTCCGGACGCGCGAGCGTGGTGCTCGCCCCGCCGGCGCCGTCGTCGGTATCGACCGCACCGGGCAGCGCCACCGCCGCCGCGATCGCCAGTGCCAGCAGCACGCCGCCGATGACATAGGTGCGCTTGCCGTGCTTGCGGCGCGTCGGCTGCGCGGCGCTCTCGGAGGGCACCAGTTCGCTGTCGGCGATGTCCGGCGCGGCTTCGTCCGCCGTCGGCTTGCGCCGCCATAGCGGAAGACGGAAATGTTGTTTGCGCATAGATCTCATACTCCTTGCGGGCAGCCCCGGCGTGCACATCGTCGGGCAAATCCCGGTTTTTTCTTGTTTTCATTATACGTCAAGAGGTCTGAAAACGCATCCTCCCCGCTTTCGACCGGTAGAAACGTTGAGAGAAGGCAGTTCTACCGGCAGGAGAATCCCTGTATCTGGGATTTTGCCGGGCTTGCGGTGTGGCACGCGCTGTGGTATACTCATACCATGGAAGATGTGAGAGGCGCGCTCGCCGCCAATTTAGCCGAGCTGAGAAAAGAAGAAAATCTGACGCAGGCTGAGTTCGCCGCGCGCTTCAATTACTCCGACAAGGCCGTGTCCAAGTGGGAGCGGGGCGATTCCCTGCCCGATGTCGTCATGCTCAAGACCATCGCCGACCTCTACGGGCTGCGTGTGGACGATCTGCTGACCGAAGACGGCGTTGCCAGCGCGCTCGCCGAGGCGGCCGGCCGTGAGAAAAAGCGCGACGCATACCTGATGCAGAAAATGCTCATCGCCGCCATGTGGGTGACGATGGTGTGGGTCGTTGCGGTCGTCGTGTTTTTGTACTCGCAGTTCAGCATCGGCAAGATGTACTGGATGGCGTTCGTGTGGGCGGTGCCGGTGTCGTTCGCCGTGGCGTTCCTTTTCTCCCGCCACTGGAAGGGTGAGGCGGTGCTGCAGTGCGTGTTCGCGTCGCTGTTCGTATGGAGCTTGATCACCGCGTTTTATTTCCAGTACCTCGAATACAACATCTGGGCCGTGTTCTTCGTCGGCGTTCCGGTGCAGATCGCGCTCATCCTGGGGGCAAAGCTCCGCCGCGCCGGTGTGCACTGGCTGCGCCGGTGAAAAAACAAAACTACCGCTTGACGGCGGGCCGCGCCCGTGCTATACTCGCGTCTAATGACAGGCCGGAAACGGCCGGGCGGCGTCCGCGCCGCAGCAGACAGAGATCACCGCGTCTGTGGGACTTCATGCCCCGCAGGCGCTTTTTTATTCAGAAAGGAGTCTTTTTTCATGCGTGAAACCGCTTCCGCACCCGATGATGCCAAGCGCGTGACCATGCAGGTATCCACCGTCGGCATCGTCTGCAACGCCGCGCTGACGGTGTTCAAGCTCGTCGCCGGCATCGTGGCGCACTCGTCGGCCATAGTGGCCGACGCCGTGCACTCGGCGTCTGACATCCTCGGCTCGCTGATCGTGATGATCGGCGCAATCTTTTCCAACAAGGCGGCCGACGCCAGCCATCCCTACGGGCACGAAAAGCTCGAGTGCATCGCCTCGATCCTGCTCGGCAATATTCTCGTGCTCGTCGGCGCTGCCATCGGCTACACAGGCATCACGAAGATCCTCCACGGCGAAACGCTCGCCGCCCCCGGCATGCTCGCGCTCATCGCGGCGGTGGTGTCCATCGTCGTCAAGGAGGCGCTGTACTGGTACACGATCGCAGCCGCCAAGCGCATCCGTTCCGTGTCGCTCAAGGCCGAGGCATGGCATCACCGCTCGGATGCGCTGTCGTCCATCGGCAGCTTTGCGGGCGTGCTCGGCGCGCGGCTCGGCCTGCCGATCCTCGACCCCATCGCGTCGATCGTCATCTGCCTGTTCATCTTCAAGGTGGCCTTCGGCATCTTCCGCGAGAGCATCGACCGTCTCGTCGACCGCGCGGCTGACACCGACACCGTCGCCGCCATGCGCCGGACGATGCTGCGCACCCCCGGTGTCGTGCGCGTGGACGATCTCAAGACGCGGCTGTTCGGCAGCCGGACGTATGTCGATGCCGAGATCGCGGTCGACGGTGCACTGTCGCTGCGCGACGCGCACGCTATCGCAGAGCGCGTGCACCATGAGCTCGAGCACGATTTCCCGGACGTCAAGCACTGCACCGTGCACGTCAACCCCGCGTAAGACGCGCGGCGATCGCGCCAAAAAAGCGGATATACACTGCACGAAGAGCCGCCCTTTCGGGCGGCTCTTCGTGCAGGTTCGCTTGCCTCTGCGTGCTTTCCGCTTACCTTATGCGCAAAACTCGTGCAAATTCTGTGCTAAGATATGCTAAGAATTCACATCCTGCCCGCATTTGTCGGCTAGGTAATCACGTTCGACAGGGTTCGACGCAGGCTTTGGAAGTCGGTTTACATAATGCGAATCAGCACAGGGCGCGCGGGCCAAAAAACATCGGCGTCACGGAGCTGCCTCCGTGACGCCGGTGCGTCGATGCGCGCGCTCAGCGCTTGCGCTTATTTTTCTGGTACAGTTCCCACAGCCCGTTGAGCAGCAGGTTCTTTTCATAGATAACCTCGCGCCGGCAGTGCGGGATGACGATGCCGCCGAGGCCGCCGGTCGCGATGACGGTGGCAGACTCGCCGAGCTCATCCTCCATGCGCTCGATCATACCGTCGAGCATGGCGGCCGTGCCGTAGACGCTGCCGGAGCGCATGGCCTCGATGGTGTCGGTGCTGATGCACTTTTTCGGTGCGTCGAGCGAGATGTGCGGCAGCTGCGACGTGCCGCTTGCGAGCGCCTCGAGCGAGATGCCCACACCGGGGATGATCGCGCCGCCGAGGACACGCGCCTCACGGTCGATGACCGTCATGGTGGTGGCCGTGCCCATGTCGATGATAATGAGCGGAGGCGCGTGCATCGCAAGCGCTGCGGCCGCGCCGACCACAAGGTCGCTGCCCATGGTGGCGGGGTTGTCGAGCGCGATGTTCAGCCCCGTTTTCATGCCGGGGCCGACGACGAGCGGGCGGATGCCCGTGATCATACGCACGGCGGCAACGAGCGCGCCGTTGATCGGCGGCACGACGGACGACAGGATCGCCCCGTCGACATCCTCCGGCGCGATGCCGGAAAACTCGATCACCTGCCGCAGCGAGATCGCATACTCGTGCGCAGTCTTATCACGGTCGGTCTCCAGACGGGCAATGTTGCGGATGCCCGACGCATCGAGAAAACCGATCACAATGTTTGTATTGCCAACGTCCAGAGCCAGAAGCATATCAGTCCACCGGACCCTTCTTGCCGGCTGCGATCAGCCGGGTAATAGTCGGGCTCAGGACGAGGTTCACGCCCAGCTCGAGCAGGAAGTTCACGCCCACGAGACCCGTGACGATATAGGTTGCCACAGCGGTGTCACCCGCCCACGCCTGAAGCTGCGGCTGGTAGAACAGGAGCATGGCGAGCACGAACAGGCCGGTATTGACGACCGGCGCGGCAGCGGCCGCGACGATCACGCCGGCGAGTGCATTCTTTTTGCTGATGGCGCGATAGACAAGGCCCGCGACATAACCGGCTGCGGTGCCCTTGAGCAGGCAGACGATCACGGTCATGACCGGACGCGCGGAAAACATGATGTAGCCGCCGGCATCTGCGCCGGTGACGACGGCGATCGTTACGACGACGCCAAACACGAAGCCGAGCCAGGCACCGGCTTTCACGCCGTAAACGGCCGCGCCGACCACGATCGGGATCAGCACGAGCGACACGGCAAACGGGCCGACCTTGATGAAGCTGCCGAGCAGCTGCAGCACGACGACGATGGCGGTGAAGAGTGCAAGCCCAGCCAGACGCCGGGTCTTACCATTGCTGTTGTTCATTTTTTATACCTCCTAAGCTGCTGTTCCCGCTCCGGGCGGGATATAGCGCACGAGTATGATACCCAATCCGGCGCAAAAAATCAAGAGCGGATGTACAAACTTTGCACATCCGCTCATGACAGTTTTTTATAATGGGGTTTACTTCAGCGCGTCCACGGTCGCCAGATACAGGGCATCCGAGCCGTCGGACGGCATGAGGAATCCGGTGCGCGGCGAGAAGCTGAAGCCGTTGAGCGTCGGGCCGTCCTGCAGGCAGGAGCGCTTGAACTGCTGGCTGAAGAGGCGGCGGCAGTAGCTGCGCAGCCACTTTTTGAGCGTCGCATGGTCAAACTCGTCGCCATAGGCGATGTCGGCCAGGCGCAGCACCTTCTCGGGCGCGAAGCCGTGATCGACCAGGTAATACAGGAAGAAGTCCTGGAGGTTGTACGGGCCGACGGAGTCCTCGCTCTTCTGGGCGATCTCGCCGTTGCGCGTCGGCGGCAGCAGCTCGGGGCTGACCGGCGTGTCGAGCACATCCAGCAGCGCCTTGGACAGCACGTCGTCGTCCGTGGTCTCGGCAACATAGCGCACGACCATCTGCACCATGGTCTTGGTGGAGCCGGCGTTAACATCGTACATGGAGATGTGATCGCCGTTGTAGGTGCACCAGCCGTCGGCAAACTCGCTCATGTCCTCGGTGCCGACATGGATGCCGCCGTCGGCAAAGCTGTTGGCCACGTCCATGAGGATCTGGGTGCGCTCGCGCGCCTGCGCATTCTCATACACGACGTTGCGGTTTTCGGGGTCGTGGCCGATGTCCTTGAAGTGCTGCATGACGCTCTCGCCGATGTCGATCACGCGCACGGTCGCGCCGAGCTGCTCGGACACGATGATGGCGTTGGACTTCGTGCGGTCGGTCGTGCCGAAGCACGGCATGGTCACAGCGTTCACATAATCGGCCGGCAGGCCCATCATCTTCACGGCCTCGGCGCAGATGATGACGGCGAGCGTGGAGTCCACGCCGCCGGAGATGCCGACGACCGGGTGCTTGAGATTGGCGTACTGCATGCGGCGCACAAGGCTGGCGGCCTGCATGTGCAGCAGGCGCTTTGCAGCCGCGTGGTAATCCGCCGGGTCATCCGGGCGGTAGGGGTACTTGCCGAACGGGCGGGTGAGCACGGTCTCCTCAGTGCCCTCGCCCCACTCGGTGACGACGTAGGACGCAGCGTCGCCGGTGAAGGTCGCGTCCTTGCGGCGCGCGGCGATGAGCAGCTGCACGTCGAGCTCGGTCACGACGTCGGAGCAGCCGTCCTCGGCGCTCTCGAGCAGCTTGCCGTCCTCAGCGATGAGGCACAGGCCGGAATACGTCGCGTCGGTGCTCGACTCGCCGAAACCGGGGGCCGCCAGCACGACACCGGCGTGCAGCTTCGCGCTCTCGGCGCGCACGGCGGTGGTCACGCGGCAGGCGGAGTCCGTCGCCATCGGGAAGCCCGCCATCTCGACGAGCACGGTCGCCCCGGCGAGCGCGTGGCGCACGGCCGGAGACACCGGCGCGGTCACGTCCGCGCCGACGAGCACGGCGGCGGTCAGCTCACCGACCTCGCTGTGCTGGAACAGCTGCTGCGGGTGGAAATCGACCGGGCCGAGGGAGCCGATCTGAATATCGTCGAGCAGCGCGCCGGGCAGCGCAAAGTGCTTGTCGCCCGGGCAGCTGGCCGGCACGACGCCGAGCAGCTCGCCGTTGCACACGGCGGCCGCCGCGTCATACACCTTCGCGCCCTGCGCGACCGGCAGGCCGACGAACACGAGCATGTCCTTGCCCTCGGACGCCTTGACGACCTTTTCGAGCGCGGCCGCCGCGCCCGCGAGCAGGGTATTCTGGTAGAACAGATCGCCGCAGGTCGCACCTGTGAGCGTCAGCTCCGGGAACACGAGCACCTTCACGCCGAGGCGCGCGTGCTCGTCCATGGCGCGGATGACGGCATCCGCATTGAACATCGGGTCTGCTACCCGGATCTCGGGAGCAGCCGCTGCAACCTTGATAAATCCGTGTTTCATGTTGATTCTTCCTTTTCTCTATTCTAATTTGCTTTCTCGAATGTAAAGAGCGCCGCGTCGTAAAACTTCAGCACCGCGCCGCGCACGGGCACGTATTCCTTGGCCGAGGCCGTCACGGTGACGGTGCCGCCGTCTGCCTCAGCGTGTGCGGTCTCGTCGAGCACGGGCAGGAAATTTGCGTTGAGCTCCTGCGCGAGCTCGTCGAGGTGTCCGGCGTAATACGCGCTGTCGTGCGGCGGCGTGTAGCCCGGCACGGGGTTTGCCCCCGCCGTGAGGCAAAACACGACCATCAGCGCCGAGAGCAGCAGCACGAAGACGCCGCCCACCGGCCCGAGCCAGCGGGCGATCTGCGCACCGGGCTCCTCCTTTTCGGTCGGGTCCGGCGGCGGGACGATCTTCGGCATGGCTTAAAACTGAATGCGCGCGGCGATGTAGTCGGCGAGCTGATCCATGGGGACGCGCTCCTGCTGCATGCTGTCGCGGTCACGCACGGTCACGCAGCCGTCCTCCGCCGAGTCAAAGTCAAACGTCACGCAATACGGCGTGCCGATCTCGTCCTGACGGCGGTAGCGCTTGCCGATCGAGCCGGCCTCGTCATAGTCGCACATGAAGCGCTTCTGCAGCTGGTGGTAGAGCTCGGTCGCAGGCTCGGAGAGCTTTTTTGACAGCGGCAGCACCGCGCACTTGAACGGCGCGAGCGCCGGGTGGAAGTGCATCACGACGCGGGTGTCGTTCTTGGCCTCGTCCACGACCTCCTCGTCGTACGCCTCGCACAGGAAGGCCAGCGTCACACGGTCTGCGCCAAGCGACGGCTCGATGACATAGGGGATGTAGTGCTCGTTTTTCTCCTGATCAAAGTAGTCCATGTCCTGACCGGAGAACTTCTGGTGCTGGCTCAGGTCGTAGTTCGTGCGGTCGGCGACGCCCCAGAGCTCGCCCCAGCCGAACGGGAACAGATACTCAAAGTCGGTCGTGGCCTTGGAATAGAAGCTCAGTTCCTCCTTCTCATGGTCGCGCAGACGGAGGTTCTCGTCCTGCATACGCAGGCCCTTGAGCCACTCGTGGCAGAAGCTGCGCCAGTAGTCGAACCACTCCAGATCCGTGTCCGGCTCGCAGAAGAACTCCAGCTCCATCTGCTCAAACTCGCGGATGCGGAAAATGAAGTTGCCCGGCGTGATCTCGTTGCGGAAGCTCTTGCCGATCTGGCAGACGCCGAACGGGATCTTGCGGCGCGTCGTGCGCTGGATGTTCTTGAAGTTGACGAAAATGCCCTGTGCGGTCTCGGGGCGCAGATACACCTCGGCGGCCGTGTCCTCGGTCACGCCCTGGTGGGTCTTGAACATGAGGTTGAATTTGCGGATATCGGTAAAGTCGCTCTTGCCGCAGCCCGGGCAGGGGATCTGCTGGGCGCGGATGAAGGCGACCATCTCGTCATTGGTCATGGCCTCAACGTTCACGTCGGGCATGGGGTTCTCGGCCAGCCAGCCCTCGATGAGCTTGTCGGCGCGGTGGCGCATCTTGCAGGACTTGCAGTCAATGAGCGGATCGTTGAACGTCGTCACGTGACCGGAAGCCACCCAGACCTGCGGGTTCATGAGGATCGCGGAGTCGAGCCCGACGTTGTAGGGATTTTCCTGCACGAACTTCTGCCACCATGCGCGCTTGACGTTGTTTTTCAGCTCCACGCCGAGCGGGCCGTAGTCCCAGGAGTTGGCGAGGCCGCCGTAGATCTCAGAGCCGGGGTACACAAAGCCGCGGTTCTTGCACAGGGCGACGATCTTGTCCATTGTCTTTTCGGTGTTTTTCATGATTTTCCTCCCTGCTCCGCCAATGGCGATGGCGGAAGCCAAATGTTCTCCGCCGATGGCTTCGGCGGGACGCGCCCGGCCGGAAATGACCCGACCGGACAATTTTATATTATAGCACCGCAGTCCCCGCCCTGCAAGGAATGACACAACGTTAACACGGCCGCGCGCGCAGCGCGGAATTTTGTTGCGTTCCCTATAAAATCATGTTAAACTAACCTTACCCCCGGTTGACAAACGCACATACGTCGGGCGTCGCCGGTGGCCCACAAACGTAGTAAAGGAGAGATTTCCAATGTCCATTTCCGTTGGCGCCGTCGGTACCGCTTCCACCGTCGTGACGCCTGAAAATACCGCGGCCGCTGTCGGCTCCGGCTCCCTGCCGGTGTTCGCGACGCCGTATATGATCGCCCTGATGGAAAATGCCGCCTGCAACGCCATTGCAGACGCTCTGGAGGACGGCCAGAGCAGCGTCGGCACGAAGCTTGACGTCTCGCACGATGCGGCGACCCCCGTCGGCATGCACGTCACGGCCAAGGCCGAGCTCGTTGAGGTCGACCGCCGCCGCCTCGTGTTCCGCGTCACGGCGTCCGACGATGCCGGCCCGATCGGTCAGGGCACGCACGAGCGTTTCCTCATCATGGCCGAGAAGTTTCTCGCCAAGGCGGAGGCGAAAAAGGGCTGAGTCCCGCTCTTTCCGCCGGAAAATTGCCGATCGTGCGGCGATTGAGAAAAAATTCACAGAATTCACTTCCCTTTTGCCGCGAAATCGGTTATCATGTATATAACGATCCGGGGTGACCCGGAGTGCAAACCTGAAAGGAGTGGCGTTTTATGAAGTTCACGTTCATCGAAAAGAAAATGGCCCCGTCCGGTTCCCTGCGCGCGTATGCGGAGAAGAAGGTCAGCAAGATCGACCGGCTCTTCCGCACGGAAAGCGAGGCAAACGTCACCTTCAGCACGGAGCGCGGCCGCTTCACGGCCGAGATCACGATCAAGAACAACGGCACGTTCTTCCGCGCCCACGAGACGACGAGCGACATGTACGCCTCCGTCGATTCCGCCGTGGCGACGATCGAGCGCCAGATCCGCAAGAACAAGACCCGCCTCGCCAAGAAGCTGCGCGACTGTCTCTTATACACATCTCCGAGCCCACGAGACTACGCTGCATCTCGTA
>ENA-OZGC01000426-OZGC01000426.1-human-gut-metagenome-genome-assembly--contig:-NODE-426-length-32292-cov-6.593635_pt1 | contig 32292 bp, 24 predicted proteins | sample MGYA00245109_ERZ653643 | MGnify/ENA primary metagenome ERZ653643 (study PRJEB26926, sample SAMN06165107) | human gut metagenome | biome: ENVO:00009003; feature: ENVO:2100002; material: ENVO:00002003... | reverse complement strand
GCACTGCGGCGGGAGCGCCAATTCTACGCACATCGGGGTAGAGATGACCGAGCCGAGCGCGGGCATGACACGCAGCGAGGCAGCGGAGCAGATCGCGGGCACGTACCGCACGGTGGTGGAGCTGTTTGCTGAGCTGTGTAAACAGTACGAACTTGACCCGGCACAGGATGGCGTCATCATCGGGCACGCCGAGGGACACCGGCGCGGCGTGGCAAGCAACCACGCAGACCCGGAGCTGCTGTGGCGCACATATGATATGGGCTACACGATGGACGGCTTTCGGCGCGACGTCGCCGAGGCGATGAAAAACGGAGCGCGAGAGGAGGCGTTGGATATGCCGCGCTATGATTCCGTGGCGGAGATGCCGCAATGGGCTCGCGCCGACGCGCAGCGGCTCATCGACCGGGGTGTACTCAGCGGTGTCGGAAACGGCAAGCTGGACTTGTCGCTGGACATGATCCGCACGATGATCGTGTGCCAGCGAATGCTGGACGAACAAAAGGAGACGTAAATGGACAGACTCACAACGATCAAAGCGGCGGTCTCAGCGGCCGCCGCAGCGCTGACGGCGTTCTGGGGCTGGACCGGGTGGCTTGCGGCCGCTTGGTTTCTGGCCATGCTGCTCGACTATGCCACCGGCAGCGCTGCCGCTCTGCGCGCAGGCACATGGAGCAGCCGCTGCGCCCGCGAGGGACTGTGGCACAAGGCCGGCAGCGTGGCGGGCGTGCTGGTGGCGGCGCTGCTGGACTTCGCGCTGCGGGCGCTGCTCGGCAGTGTGCCGGGACTGGGCGCACACTATGACGTGCTGCTGTGCCCGCTCGTGACGGCGTGGTATTTGCTGACGGAGCTCGGCAGTGTGGTCGAAAACGCCGGTGCGCTCGGCGCGCCGCTGCCGCAGTTTCTCGTGCGGGCGATCGCCGTGCTGCGCGCAGACATATCGCAGCACGGCGGAGGGGATGACGACGCATGACGGACTATTCCCCGCTGGAGCTTTCCCTGCCGGAGCGCACCGGTCAGGAGACCGTCGAGCAGCGGCTCGCGGCGCTGGAGGAGACCGTGCCGCGGCTGCTGGAGGCGCTGCAGTACACGCTGTCGAACCTCGGCGCGGAGAACTTCAACGCCGCGGCGCTCTCGCGGCTGCTCTCGCCGATCCGCGCGCGCATCGACGGCGCGGACGGCAGCATCACACAGCTGAGCCTCGACGCCGGCACCCTGCAGACACGCCTGACGTCGGCCGAGGGCAATGTCGCCGCGCTCGAGCAGACCGTGAGCGATCAGGGCGCACGCATCGCGCTCGTGACCGATGCCGACGGCGTGAACGCGGCGGCCATCGTCGCCGCCATCAACAACGGCGACAGCAGCATCGCGCTATCGGCCGACAAGATCGACCTCAACGGCATCACGACCGTGGCCGACACGCTGCACATCGGCAGCCAGAACAGCCTCGAGCGCAAATATCTCATCTTTCACAAGAGCGGCGCGGTGATCTCCGCGACGCGCGGCGATCTGCCGGAGCTGATGCTCTCGGCCGGGAAGATCGACCTGTGCGGCGAGCTGTATCACAACGGCAAGCCGCTCAACCTGTAAGGAGGCAAGGCATGTATCTACCAACATTTCCGCGGCGCATGGCTGCCGTCCGCCATGTGCAGACGGACTTTCGCGGCTACGACCACCGCCCGTCCTGCCCCGAGGGCGGCATCTACGAGATGACCAACGGCTCGGCAGCGGACAGCCCCCTGTTCTCGACACGCCCCGGACGCACGCGCATCTATCCGTGCAGCGGCACGCCGAACGGCCTGTTCGCAGCCGGAGACGGGCTGCTCTGGTGCGCCGGCACGGCTCTGTATTATAACGGAAAGGCCGTGCCTGGCTGCACGCTCACGGACACGCCGAAGGTATTCGCAGCGCTCGGCGGTACGGTGCTCATCTGGCCGGACAAGGTCTGGTTCCGACCGGCGGACGGCACATTCGGCAGCGCAGAGCCAAGCTGGAGCGGCAGCGTGACGCTTGCGGGCGCAGACACGGACGGCGACGGGCGCGCGAGCATCCTCGTGGCCGACGGCGCGGGCACAGACTTTCGCACCGGCGATGCCGTGACGCTCAGCGGCTTCGGCGACGTGCGCAACAACGGCACATACATCCTGCGCGGCATCGACGGGGCGCGGCTGCGCTTTGACCCGGACACATTCGTGCGCGCGGGCGCAGTCAACGGCGTCACGATCACGCGGCGCGTGCCCGACGCGCAGCACGCGTGCAGCTACGGCAACCGCCTCTGGGCGTGCGCACACGACAGCGTGTGGTGCACAAAGCTCGGCGATCCGCTGAGCTGGTTCTGGTACGAGGCAGACGAAAACGGCGCGGTCGCTACGGCCGCATGGAGCGTGGATGCCGGCGCGCCGGGGGATTTTTCCGGCTGCGCGGCGACGGGCAGCGGCGTGGTGTTTCTCAAGCCCGGCGGGCTCTGGCGGCTCTACGGCACGCGGCCTACAAACTTCCAGCTCGTGGCCTCGGCCGCGCTCGGCGCGGAGCAGGATTCCGGCCGCTCTCTTGTGACGGCGGCGGAGACGCTCTACTACCTCTCCCCCGTTGGCGCGGCACGCACGGCAGGCGGACGGCCGGTACGCATCGGCGATGCGCTCGGGCGCACACTCACGCACGGCACCGCAGGCACGGACGGCACGCGCTGGTATCTCTCGGCGCGTGACGAGCAGGGCGGCCGGCACCTGTTCGTATACGACACGCGCAGGGGTCTGTGGAGCCGCGAGGACGATTTTGACGCGCACGGCTTTGCGCTGTGCGGCGGCGCGCTCTATGCGCAGGATACGCGCGGCGTGTGGCGCTTCGGCGCGGGCAGCACGGCACAGATGGAGAGCCTGCTCGAAACGGGCGACTTTATCAGCGGCAGCCCGGACTGCAAGCGGCTGCTGCGCGTGCAGCTTCGGCTGGAGGCTGAGGCGGGCGCAAGCATCACGGCGGCGGCGCAGTATGACTCCGACGGACAGTGGCACACGCTTGCAAACGTGACGGCGGGTGCAAAGCGTACGTTCACCCTGCCGGTACTGCCGCGCCGGTGCGACCACTTTCGCCTTCGGCTGACGGGCACGGGGGCATGGCGGCTATGTTCGCTCACGCGCACGGAGACCGCCGCCGGACCGCAGCACTGAGGAAAGGAGAACCTATGGCGACAAAATACAAATACGACAAGGACACCGACTACGCCGCGCTCATGGAGCAGGCGGCCCGGCGCGGTGACAACGCGGCTGCCGCCGTCTATGAGCAGCAGCGCAACGCGAAGATCCGCGGCGAGGGCATGACCGGTCAGGAACAGACGAGTGACTATGCGCAGTACCTGCCCATCGAAGACGTGCCGGACTATGACGACACGCACCGCCGCGAGGCCGAGGCACTGCTGACCGGGCGCGGCACGGCAGACCGCCGCGAACAGATCGACCGGATGCTCGACGCACTGCTCGGCGAGCAGTTTGACTACGACCCCGCGTCGGACAAGCTCTACGCCGCCTACCGGCAGCAATACGAGCGGCAGGCGGAGCTCGCGGCAGAAAACGCCCTCGGCAAGGCGGGCGCGCTGACGGGCGGTCAGGCCTCGACGGCGGCCGTGGCGGCGGCGCAGCAGGCGGGCGGCTATTACCGCGCCATGCTCGCAGGCAAGCTGCCGGAGCTGGCGCAGCTGGCCTACGAGCGCTACAGCAGCGAGCACAAGACACGCCTGAGCGCCATTGACCGGATGCTCGACGCCGCCGACAGCCGTGACGGCGTGACGAAGGCGCAGATCGCGGCGCTGCTCGACATGGACGACGCCGCCTACGACCGCGCGGACAGCAAGCTGCAGCAGCAGGCCAGGGACGCTGCCGCTGCCAAGGCCGCCGCCGACAAGAAAGCCAAGGCCGCGCAGACCGCAGCCGAAAAGGAAAAGGCCGCGCGCGACAAGGCACAGACGGCCGCGCGCAGCGATGCGCGGCGCCAGATCGCGCTCATTTTGCGCAACGGCGGCACGGTGCCCGGTGACCTCTGGCAGCAGAGCGGATACAGCGCCGTGACGATCGCGGCGATGCTGCGCGGCAGGAAAGGATAATGATTATGTAAATCAGAATAACAAAAATCGCAGCATATACGCAGCTTAAATCAAATGATTTTGAATTATGTAAACTTCACAGACGGCAAACAGCTCCGGAAGCAGTTGATGCTTCCGGAGCTGCTCAGCATGTTAAAGAACCTCGTAGAGTTTGCGCCCGCAGGCGCAAAGAAAGTCCCATCATTTTCTTCGGCGACATGTGCGGCGAAGAAAATACTTCTCGGCCTGCAAACGTGCGCGCCGTCCGCCTCGGCGGACAGCGCGTGCGCTGCAGTCAGGCCGCAAATCTCTTTGTCAAAAAAGTAGTACTTTTTTGACAGTCTCAAACAGCTCCGGAAGCGGTAACGCTTCCGGAGCTGTTTTTGTTTCTATTTATTTCTATCGGTATTGGCTGCGCCTCAGCCCAGCGCCTTGTCGTAGTTCATGAGAATGGTCGCGACCTGCGCGCGCGTGGCGCAGCCCTCCGGCCTGAGGTACGAGACGCCGTTTTCACCGACGCCGGAGATCAGGCCGTTGCCGACGGCCCACGCCATCGCCGTGCGCGCCCACGACGGGACGCTGCCCGCATCCGGGAAGCCGGTGAGCGAGCCCGTCTCCGTCAGGCTCTCGGGCGCAAACTGCTTGGTGTAGTTATAGAGGATGACCGCAAGCTGCGCGCGCGTGATCGGATCGTCGGGCGCAAAGGTGCTCGGGCTCATGCCGGAGACGACGCCCGTGAGCTTCGCCCACCAGATGGCGTCGGTATACCAGCGGCCGCGCTCCACGTCGTCAAACGGCGGGGCGAGCTTTTTGAGCTCATAACCGTTGACCTTCGCGGGCTCGCCCTGCACGCGGTAGAGGATGCTCACGATCATGGCGCGCGTGCATTCGCCGTCCGGCGTGACGGTCGTTGCCGACGTGCCGGCAATGTAGCCATGATAGATGCAGTAATCCAGCCCCGCGTGCGACCAGATGCTCGGCGCGGGCATATCGCGGAAGGCATAGCCCGGGCAGGCCGGGCCGCCGTTGCAGGTCTCCGGCACGCCGGTTGCGGGGATGGGCTCCGTCCTGGTCTGACCGCAGACGGTGCAGGTATAGGTCCTGACGCCGGGCTCGGCCGCAGTGGGCTTTTGCGTCACGACGCCGGCATCCCACGTGTGGGTGTGCAGCTTCGGGATGTCCTCTCCCTCGCGGTAGCCGCAGCCGTCGCGGTTGCAGACATGATAGCGGTAGCCGACAGTCGAGACGGTCGGCTCGATCGACGTGACCCACTCGCCCCAGTCGTGGCCGAGGGCGGGAACGACATCGTCATAGTCCTTGCCGCAGGTCGGGCAGGTGCCCTTGTAGTGGCCGGGCTCGGTACAGGTGGGCGCGACGCTGGTCTCGGCGTAGCTGTAGTCATGCCCCTTGGCGGGAATGACCTCGTCGATCTGCACACCGCAGCGCGCGCACGTGCCGACGGCGCGGCCGGGCTGCGTGCAGGTGGCGGCCGGCTTGAGATCGCAGCGGCTCAGGTCATGGCCGAGGGCCGCGATCTTCTCGGTGCGGGTCGCGCCGCAGACCGAGCACTTATAAAACTGCGTGCCCTTTTCGGTGCAGGTGGGCGGGAGCGTCGTCGTCAGCGCCCACTTGTGGCCGGCTGCCTCCACAAACGTGTCGTCCACGGCATCATAGGGGCAGTCCTTCACCGTGCAGACGTGGTGCGTGTAGCCCTGCTCGGTGCAGGTGGGTGCGACGACCGTGTCCGTGAACGCGGCGATGTGGTCGCCGTGCCAGAAGCCGGTCTTGTAGCCCTGCCATGTGCCGTCGTCCTTGAGCTCGGCGGCCCAGGTGTAGCTGCCCTGCGGGTAATAGACCACGCAGTCATCCGGGAAGGAGCGGTTGGAGTCCGCCGCGGCATAGATGCCCTTGGCGGGGTCGTTCTTGAAGACGGCACGCTTGAGCTTCGTGACCTTGGCGATCATGTTCAGGGCCGTGCTGATATCACCGGCCTGATCGGCGTTCTGCTCGGTATCGTCCGGGCGGAGGATGCCGTTGAGCACGCCCTCGACGGCGATCTTCATGGCGTTATCCAGACTCGTGAAGGCGCGGCCCTCGATCGTGTCGATCTTGTCGCCGAAGTAGGCCTCCTCGAGCATCTCGCAGCCGGCAAAGGCGCAGCGGTCGATCTGCGCGACGCGGTTGGAGAGGTCGACGGACTTCATGTGGTTGTCGCCGAAGAAGGCCGCCTTACCGATGGTGAGCTTCTTGTCGCCGGGGCTGAAGGTGAGGTTGTTCATGTAGTAATCGCACATGAACGCGTAGTCACCGATGCTCGTGACATTGGCCGGAATGTTGAGGTTCTTGTGGTGGTTGACGAACGCGAACGCACCCGTGCTGATCGTCTGCAGGCTCGACGGCAGACCGAGCGTCGTGTCCTCCTGACCGAGGATGCGGTCCCACGCGAAGGCCCACGGGCCGATATACGTCAGGCCTTCCGGCAGGCGCAGCTCGGCGAGCATGGTGCAGCTGTAAAATGCATGATCCTCGATGCGCTTGAGGCGGCTGCAGTTGCGCGCGCGCACGAACGTGAGCGTGTCGCAGCCGTAGAAGGCGTACTTGTCGATGAGCTCGAGCCGGCGCGGCATATTGATGGCCGAGAGGTACTCGCCTTTATAAAATGCGTGATCGCCGATGGTGGTGATGTCGTCATTGAGGAACATGCACGTGAGATAGCGGCAGTCCTTGAACGCGCGCGCGCCGACATTCGTGACGCCGGAGTAGCGCTCGGTGCGGCCGTCCCACTCCTCGTCGGTGCCGTCGGCGATGTAGGCCAGCGCGAGATACTCCTCGCCGAGGTTTTCCACGACCGTCGTGCCGAGGACCTGTCCCTTGTCGTTATACTCCGTGACCTCCACGTTGCCCATCCACGGCGCTTTCATCCCGTCCTTGTCCGTGTAGTCCGCCATTTTCCCGTCGCCGAAGATGTACAAGCCGTAATACTGCGCGTCCTCGCGGTAATCATGGATCTGCCAGATCTGCTGCAGGAAGGGGTTGTCCTGCACAACGGTGGGGTTCGTGACTTCGTAGATCTTATAATGTACGCTCGCCTCGTCCCCGGCAGGTCCGCAGTCGCCGTGGGCGACCTCACGGCCGAAGAGCTTTTTGATCTGACCGGGCTGCTTGATAAACAGTTCAAAAGCGTCCGCGATCGTGCCCGCCTGCGCCGGCGGTGCGCACACGCTCAGCAGTCCCGCCGCGAGCACAAAGCACAGCAGCAGCGACAACACTCGTTTTTTCATAAGGTTCCTCCCTCCTGGATCCGACACTTCAAAAAACATGTCTACAGAGCAAGTATACAGGACGCGCCCCGCCATTGCAACAGCCCGAAAGCGTTCACAGGCAAAAAAACGTGTAAAATTCTTGCTCAGATTTGTGATTTCGTAACAAATCCGTCGGTTTTTGCGTCCTATCCATTGCACACTTTGCCGGGAGTATGCTATATTTTCAACAGAGAGATATTCCCGTTGTACACAGGAACATTACCGCAAGGAGGAAGAAACTATGAAAAAACGCCTGCTCTCGCTGGCGCTGTGTCTGGTTCTGGTCGTGGGACTGTTCTCCGGCCTGACCGTGAACGCATCGGCCAGCAGAATCGACGATCTGAAAAAAGAGATTGCCGAAAAACTCATCAAAGAGAAGATTGAGCAGTTCAAGGAGGAGTTTGAGATCCCCGATCTGGACATGGATGCGATCCTCAGCAGCTTTGGCACCGCGGCCACCTCGGGCGACTTCGGTGTGAACAACTGCCTGCACTGGGAGGTCTCCACCGGTGTTCTCAGCGGCAAGACGCTGACCATCTCCGGCACCGGGGCCATGCCCGACTTCGACTTCCCCAACGGCAATCTTGCCCCGTGGTGGAACTATGAGGCGCTGGGCATGCTCACGAGCTTCGGTAACTTCAAGCTCGAGGGCGAGCTGAAGAAGGTCGTCATCAAGGACGGCGTCACGAACGTGAGCAACTATGCGCTGTTCTGCCTGCCGGCCGCCACGCAGGTCACGCTGCCGGAAAGTGTGACGAGCATCGGCCGCTACGGCATCGCCCTGTGCTCCAAGCTCAACGGGATCTCCCTGCCCAGGGCCGTGACCGCCATCGGCGATTTCGGTCTCGCCGGCAACAGCTTCACCGCCGTCTCGCTGCCCGATGGGCTGCAGGCCCTCGGCCGCGGCGCGTTTGACGCCTGCGCGAGTCTCAGCGGCATGACCCTGCCGGCCGCCATTACCGCCGTGCCCGACAAATGCTTTAACGACTGCACGAAGCTGCTGACCGTCGACTATAAGGGCGAGGTGACCGCCATCGGCGAGCGCGCGTTTGAGGGCTGCAAGTCGCTCACCAAGGCGCCCATCCCCGCGGCCGTGACGGCGCTCGGCAACTCCGCCTTCAATGGCTGCATCGCGCTGACGGATGTGACGCTGCCCGGCGGCGTGACCGCCGTCCCCGACGCTTGCTTCCAGGGCTGCACCGCGCTGACGGACATGAAGCTGCCCGGCACCGTGACGAGCGTCGGCCACAATGCCTTCACCGGCTGTAAGGCACTCAAAGACGTGCGCTGCTACGGCGCGCCCCCGACGGTCCAGCCCGGCGGCGCGGCCGAGCACAGCTTTGAGCCCGGCATCGTCACCATCCACTATAACCCCGACCCGGTCTACGGCTGGACGTTTGATGCGGACGGCACATGGCAGGGCTACAAGGTCAGCAGCAAGGGCGCGTGTCTGCACACCGGCTACGGCACGACGAAAAACACCGTGCCCGCCACCTGTGGGGCCGACGGCCGCATCGACACCATCTGCGCCAACTGCGGCGACGTCATTGCGACCGAGGTCATCCCCGCCACCGGCGCGCACACGTGGGACAACGGCACCGTGACCACCGAGCCGACCGAGACCACCCCCGGCGTGCGCACGTTCACCTGCGCCGTCTGCAGCCAGACCAAGACCGAGGTCATCCCCGCTACGGGTGCGCACACTTTCGTTTTCACCAAGAACGTCGCACCCAGCTGCACGGAGGCAGGCTATGACCTCTACACCTGCAGAGACTGCGGCGCGAGCGAACAGCGCAATGTCAAGCCCGCGCTCGGCCATAAGTGGGACAGCGGCACCGTGACCACGGAGCCGACCGAGACCGACCCCGGCACCATGACCTATACCTGCACCGTCTGCGGCGCGACCAAGACCGAGGTCATCCCCGCCACCGGCCCGCACACCCACGTCTGGGACGAGGGCACCGTGACCGTCGCGCCGACGGAGACCACGCCCGGCGTCCGCACCTACACCTGCACCGTCTGCGGCCAGACCAGAACCGAGATCATCCCCGCCACCGGCTCTGCGGTCTGTCCGGGCGGCGCCGCGTGCCCGAGCTTCCGTTTCCGCGATGTGCCCGCCCCGTCCAACTGGGCGCACGAGGGCATCGACTACTGCGTGCGCCACGGTCTGATGAGCGGCTTCGACGCGACGACGTTCTCGCCCGACACGGTCAGCACGCGCGCACAGATCGTGATGATCCTCTATAACCTCTCCGGCGACACGACCGACTACAGCAAATATTACGTGCCGTTCACGGATGTCAGGCCCAGCACATGGTACTACAACGCCGTCGCCTGGGGCTACGACAAAGACATCGTCGCCGGTATGACCCCGACGACCTTCGCGCCCGACGGCCTCATCACCCGCGAGCAGATGGCCGTTCTCCTCTACGGCTACACCGAAAAGTATGCGCCGGCCTACCTCGGCGGCGCAGCATCCCTCAACGGCTTCCCCGATGCCGCCAGCGTCTCCAACTGGGCATACGCCGCCATGAGCTGGGCCGTCGGCAACGGTCTCATCTCCGGCATCGCGAGCAATGGCGCCGACTATCTGGCCCCGAGCGGCGGTGCCACACGCGCGCAGATCGCAGCCATCATGATGCGCTACTGCCGCCTCACCGGCCTGTGACCGACGCACCGCCGACCCGCAAAAGCCATACACCTGCCCCGGGAGCGTTCTGCTCCCGGGGTTTTGTGCACTTGCAGAACACAAAGCGGGCGGCGGGTCTGGGCGCGTGCAGGGCAAACGCGCAGCAGGATGCCGCTTTGCCGCACACTTGTGCACGCAGGGAAGAACAGCACCGAAAAATGGGAAAGTCAAGCCAAAGTTAACATAACATCGTTAATTGCACCCCATTTGTGTTGAAAAGTCTGTTGATAATGTGGAGAATCGGTTTCCATAATGCCGTTTCGCCCTGTGAAGGCCGTCGACCGGTGCGCAATTATGCAACATTTTGTCGGATTGCGCGGTGCTGGTTGAGATATTTCAACCAGCAACAAAGCGGTTTCGGAAAATTGGACGAAAATGTTCAAAGTGTTACACTCTACAAGATTTGTCACTTGCGTTTTGATGCTTTTTCCGTTACAGTATTACCTGTAACCGGCAATACCAACCATCCGGTGCCGTCTGTTGTGTGGGACGGCGGCGGAAATCTGACGAAAGGGGTAAAGTAACATGACCGAATTCAGAGGACCCATCCATATCGGCCTCGACCTCGCCTCCGACATCCTTGAGCGCTGCGGCGAAGAAAAGGCAAAGGAAATCGTTGACGCGATCGCCAACGCACTGCCCGGCTGGATGTCCGTGTAACCTGTAAACCAAAGGAGCGCCCGAAGCGAAAGCTTCGGGCGCTTTGTGCTGCGCGGGCTACTCTGTGCAGAAAGCTGCAGATTGTCGTTATTGTACAAGGAGCGCGGCCGCTTCGTAACGATTTGTGACGAAATTCACAACAAATTCTATCATTTTGTTATATCCAGCGATGTTTGTCCGTTGTAAATCCGCATTTTTATCGATAGAATATTCCTGTAACCGGCAATACCAACCATCCGGTGCCGTCTGTTGTGTGGGGCGGCGGCGGAAATCTGACGAAAGGGGTAAAGGAATATGCTGTATGGCGCTCTGGAACTGGCTGCGAAGATCCTTGGCATCTGCGAGGAGTATGAGGCGCAGGCCATCGTGCAGGAAATTGCAAACTCGCTGACCATGCCCATCTGACGATGGAATATCCCGACACCTGAGGCTGCGGCCTCGGGTGTTGAGCCTGTCAAAAAGTATTACTTTTTGACAAGGGTTTTGCGGCCTGACTGCAGCGCACGCGCTGTCCGCCTCGGGCGGCCAGCGCGCACGTTTGCAGGCCGAGCGGTATTTTCTCAGCCGCACATGTCGCCTGAGAAAATGATTGGATTTTCTTTCGCCGCACCGTTGGTGAAAGGCTGCGAGGTTTTGACAAGCCGGACACCCGAGGCTGCGGCCTCGGGTGTTTTTTATAGTGTTTGCCCGCTCCCGGAAGCGCCGACAGCCTCACCGCTCTGCGACGCCGGTGTATTGGAACACATAGTCCACGGCGCGGTTGCTCACGCGCTCGAGCGACTCGTATGTGCTGCCGCCGATGTGGAAGGTGGCGATGAAATTGTCCAGATGGATGAGCGGGTCATCACACGCCGGCGGCTCGTGCACGAACACGTCGCTCGCCGCGGCGCGGATCTGCCCCGTGGTGAGGGCGACATAGAGATCGTGCTCGTTGACGATGCCGCCGCGCGAGGTGTTGACGAGCAGCAGCTCCGGATTCGCCGCGGCGAGCACCGGCGCGTTGATGAGGTCGCGCGTGGCATCGCAGAGCGTGATGCTCACGTTCACGAAGTCGGAGCGGCGAAAGAGCTCCTGCAAGGTTTCGACCTGCTCATAGCCCCACGCGGCGCACTCGGCGGCCGTGCGGCGCGGATTCCAGCACAGGACGTGCACGTCGAAGGCCGCGCGCAGGATATCCGCCACGCGGTGGGCAATGTTGCCCGTGCCGACGAGGCCGAGCGTGCGGCCGGTCATCTCGTGGCAGACGAACTCCTCCGCGCCGAAGTGGTCGAAGCGTCCGGCGCACAGGCCGTTGTTGACAAATTTCAGCTGCCGGTTGAGCGCCAGCAGATCCGCCACGGCCAGCTCCGCGACAGCCGGTGCGCCGAGGCCCGGCACATTCGGCACCGGCACGCCGAACTCGGCGGCAGCAGCGGTGTCGATCGTGTCGCGGCTGACGCCGTGCATGGCGATGACCTTCAGATTCGGCGCGTGCGCGATGACCGCGCGCGGCACGACCGCGCGGCGGATGACCATGGCGGCGAGCCGCTCGGGATGGTCGAAATTGTCCACGATCTCAAAATGGCGCGCCAGTCTTGCATACGCCGACGGCGCGATGTGTTCACTCAGATAGACTTCCACAATGTATGCCTCCCGGTACAGATGGGAAACGGTCAGCCTCTGTGACCGCAGATCTGAACACGATCATACTACACCGGCGTCAGTGAGGCAAGACGAAGCCTTCGGAATTAAAGCGTTCAAAGTGCAAAAAAGCTCCTCCGTATGTCTGCTGCATACGGAGGAGCTTTCATATTTCATGTATTAGCGCTCCGGCGCGGGATTTAACCGCGTCCGTTTCCGCCGCCGCGGCGGCGGCCGCGCGAACGGTCGTTATAGAGGCGGTTGCCGGCCATGCGGCTGTCCGACTCCTGCATGAACTGCTTGAGCCGGTCCTCGAACGCGGCGTCCCCGCTCGGGCCGCTGACCTGCCCCGCCGGCTGAGCCGGACGGTTGGGGCGCGCAGCGCGCGGTGCGCCGCCGTTATTGGGGCGGCTGCCGCCGGGACGGCCGCCGTTCATCGGGCGGTTGTTCGGACGGGCGGGCGCTTCCTCCGCCTTCTTGATGGACAGGTTGATCTTTCCGTCCGGCGTCACGGCCAGCACGCGCACCTTCACCTTGTCGCCCAGCTTCAAAAATTCGTTGACATCGCTGACGTAGGTGTTGGCGATCTCGGATATGTGCACCAGACCGCTCTTGCCGTCCGGCAGACTCACAAACGCGCCAAACTTCGTGATACCGGTAACGGTACCTTCCACAACTGCTCCGACTTCCACCTGCATACGGTTCGTTTCTCCTTGCTCAATCACTCGTGTCGTAAAAAATCTTCTCACCGGGCTTGACCAGACCGAGTTTTTCCCGCGCGACCGATTCGCGCATGTCATCGTCGTCGCTGTGGTCGATCTGATATTGCAGCTCGGCATTGGACTGGGTCATCTCGGACACCTGCTGCTGCAGTGCCGCGGCGCGGTCCTGAAGCTGTGCTGTGCGCTGATGCACCACGACCAGACTGATGAGTGCGTACACCATCAGCGCCGCGATGACCAGTTTGGTAAATATGCTTGCCTTCTTGAATTTCACGGTCGGCAGTACCTCCCCCCGGATCGTATCTGCGTCCAGTAATACAGCCTATTCTAAAACATCTGCGGCGAGATTGGAAGTGTTTTTTTGCAAAAAACAGAACTTTTTTTATGAATTTTCTTCCCGGAGCCGTGATCTGGCGCATTTTTCGCGCGCACAGGCGGCCAGATCGCTCCAGCTGCGGGAAAATATGCCCGCTGAGCCAGAGAAAGTAGCACGTCCAGCCGCCGGCGATGGCCGCGAACAAAAACAGGCGCACCTGCCCGTCGCCGGCCGTCATGCCAAGCAGGAACACGGCCCCGAGCGCAAGCAGGCAAAACACGCCGTCGAGCAGCGCGCGGAAAACCGCGCTGCGCGCATGGCGGCGCGGCACGCGCAGCATGTCGAACGCCAGCCCGAGCGCCGAGCCGAGCCCAAGCCCGAGCAAGAGCTGCGCAAGCTGACCGAGCAGCGACAGCTTCATCCGCCGAACAGGCGCGACCAGAAGCCGCCGCCTGACACCGTCTCCTCCATGTAATCGAGCGCGTCAAACGCGCCGTCGATCGCAAGCTCCCCCGTGTCGATCGCAAGCCGGCCGACGCGCAGCCCCTCGCCGTGCACGGTGAGCATCCCGCGCGACGTGCGCATGGACACCTCCGTGTCGTCAAAGCGCACGACCTCGTCCACTCCCGTAACGGTCAGATGGCTGCGCTCGTCGAGCGTGACTGCGTGCGGCCGGCGCTGCGGCACGGCCTTTTTGTCCTCATATGGCATGGCGCTCCCCCTCCTGCTGCGTTTGCTACCACAGTATGCGCGCGCATCCGGCGGTATGCAGGAAAAACCGCCAACTATATTCGTTATGTAAACCAGATTAAAACTGTATCCGCAGAAAATCAGGGCGTCCCGCGATGGGACGCCCTGATTTGTTTTCGTTATGTCAACCGAGCTCGACACGCAGCGCATTGCTCAGCGCGGCAAACTGCACCGGATCGAGCGTCTCGCCGCGCACACGCGCATCGAAGCCGCAGGCGGCGACCGCCGCGGCGGCGCGCGCCTTGTCGCAGCCGGGAACACCGGCCGCGAGCGCATTGATGAGCGTCTTGCGGCGCTGGCTGAACGCCGCGCGCACGACGGCGAACAGCAGCGCTTCATCCTGCACGTCCGCAGGCGGTGCGCTGCGCATACGCAGCCGCACGACGGTGCTCGTGACCTTCGGCGCGGGGACGAAGCAGTGCGGCGGCACATCGAACAGCAGCTCAAGCTCGGCATACCACGCGGTCAGCACGGTCAGCAGACCGTAGTCCGCCGTTCCCGGCCGGGCGCAGAGCCGGTGTGCGGCCTCGCGCTGGATCATGACCGTGACGGTGTCGAAGCATCCGGCGGTGAGAAACGCCGTGATCAGCGGCGTCGTGACGTTATACGGCAGGTTTGCGCACACGACAGGGCGCAGCCCCGGAAAACGCTCCGCCGCAAGCCGCCGCAGATCGAGCGCGAGCACGTCGCCAAAGACGATCTCCACATTCGGATAGGCGGCGAGCGTCTCGGCCAGCACGGGGCGCAGGCGCTCGTCCAGCTCGACCGAGACGACCTTGGCCGCGCGCTGCGCGAGCTGCTCGGTCAGGCAGCCGATGCCGGGGCCGACCTCGAGCACGCCGGTGTACGCGTCCGCGCCGGAGGCGTCGGCAATATCGGCCGGGACCCATGCGGCCGTCAGAAAATTCTGCCCCATGGACTTGGAAAAGCGGAAATCATGCCGCGCGAGCAGTGCGCGGATGTCCGCAGGATTCGTCAGCTCCATATGCACCTCACTTCAGCAGCTTCTCAAACGCCTGGCGGCGCGGATCGTGCCCCGGCTCGTCACACAGGATGTTGCCGCAGAAGCGGTAGCCGTGGCGCTCGAGGAGCTTTTTCTGCGCGCCGTTGTGCCGGTGCGTGTCGACGCGGATAGCGTGCGCCCCGCTTTCGCGCGCGAGCTGCTCCGCCGCCTGCATGAGGTGGTCTGCCATGCCCGTGCCGCGCCAATCGGCCGCAACGGCATTGCGGTGCAGCACGGCGGCATGGTCACGGTCCGAGCGCCAGCGCCCGTCCGTGAGCGCGTCATAGGCGGGGTCAGGCGTACGGCTGAGCGTGAACACGGCGGCGACAGCGCCCTGATATGTGAGCACATGGCACGCGCCGGCCGCGATGTCGGCAGAAAACGTGTCCGCGTTCGGGTACTCGCCCTGCCACTGATCAACGCGGTGGCGGCGCAGGTAGTTGCGCGCCTGCTGCGCAATGGCGAGGATGGCCGGGAGGTCATCCGCCGCAGCCGGACGGCAGACGGGCGGCTCTGTGAGCTGCGGGCGGCTGCGGTCGCGCCGGATCTTATCGAGCAGGCGCTGCTCGGCCGGTGTCGGCGGTGTTTCCCGAAAGAGGTCCGGCCGCTTTACGAGCGTGCGCTCCAGACTCTGCCGCGTGCGCCACGCTTCAATTTCGGCGTGATTGCCGCCGCGCAGCACCTCGGGCACGGTGCGCCCCTCCCACGTCTCGGGACGGGTATACTGCGGGTACTCGAGCCGGCCCGCCCAATGGCTCTCGCCGGTGTAGCACTCGGTGTCCGACAGCACGCCCGGCACCATGCGGCAGACACAGTCCGTGACGACCATCGCGCCGAGCTCACCGCCTGTGAGCACAAAGTCGCCGATGGACAGCTCCTCGTCCACACAGGCCTCGATGAAGCGCTCGTCCACGCCCTCATAATGGCCGCAGACGAGCACGAGCTGGTCATAGTCGGCCTTGAGCTGGCGCGCCTTCGCCTGCGTGAACGTCTGCCCCTGCGGGGAGAGATAGATCACGCGGCGGCGCGGCGCGGGTACATCAGAATCCGCAAGCGCCGCGTCGAGACAGCTCTTGAGCGGCTGCGCCATCATGACCTGACCCCAGCCGCCGCCATACGGGTAGTCGTCGACCTGCTTCTGGCGGTTTTCGGTATAGTCGCGGATCTGGTGGCAGCGGATGTCGAGCAGACCGCGCGCCTGCGCCCGGCCGAGAATGCTCTCGCCGAGCATGGCACGCATCGTATCGGGAAAGAGCGTGAGAATGTCGATGCGCACGCGCTCACATCCCTTCGATCAGGTGCACGACCATGCGCCCGGCAGCCGGGTCGATGCTGCACACGAACTCCGGCCGGTCGGGGATGAGCACCTCACGCGCACCCTGCACGACATAGACGCTGCCGCGCGGCAGGTCGAGGATCTCGCGCAGCGTGCCGAGCGGCTCGCCCGCATCGGTCTCGACGGCGATGCCGATCAGATCCTGCTGAAAATACTGCCCGTCCGGCAGCGTGACATCCGCGCGCGCGATGGACACGACGCGGTTTTTGAGCGTCATGGCGGCGTTGACATCGTCATAGCCCGCAAACTTGACGACGAGCATCCCCTTGTGCACGCGGCTGTGCGCGACGTGCACGGGTGCGCCGTCGATATAAAACGTCCGGAAGCCGAGCAGGAACGCCGCGTCATCCGCCCACGGCTGGATGCGCACCTCGCCGCGCACACCGTGCGTGTTGACGATCTTTCCTGCCTCCAGATACGGTTTTTGCATATGCATTGCCCCCCTTTTTGGGTGTAGGTGCAAAAAACGCACTGCACGGGTGCAGCGCGTTTTCTGCGTCAATCCATGATCTCCACGGAGACTTTCTTGCCCTTTCTCTGGGCGACAGCCTTCATCAGGATGCGGATCTCTTTGACGATCCGTCCCTGACGGCCGATGACCTTGCCCATATCGCCGTCGGCGACGCGCACTTCAAACACGGTCTCGCCGTTGGCCTCGCGCTCGGTCACAGAGACCTCGTCCGGTTTTTCCACGAGGTTCTGCACAATATAGGTCAGAAGTTCTTTCATCTTTGGGGTCTCTCCTTATTCGGCTGCGAGGGCCTTCTTGAGCAGCACACGAACGGTATCCGTCGGCTGTGCACCGTTGGCGAGCCAGTAGTTGGCGCGCTCGGCGTCGACGACGATCTTCTTGTCTGCGCTCAGCGGATCGTAAGTGCCGATCTCCTCAATGCATCTGCCGTCACGTGCGAAACGGGAATCCGCCACCACGATGCGGTAAAAGGGAGCCTTCTTAGCGCCCATTCTGCGAAGTCTGATCTTGACCATGTATCTTCACCTCCATCAATAATCTCTGTATCTCCAGCCCCCTGCGGGAGCATGGAATCGGTTTCAGAATCCGAAGGGACGGCCACCGCCGCCGCCGAACAGATTGCCCAGACCGCCCAGTCCGCCGCGGCCGCCGCGCTTCATGCGCTTCATAGCCTTGCTGTTGCCGGACATCTGGCGCACCAGCTGCTGCATGAGATCAAACTGCTTGAGCAGCTTATTGATCTCGACCACGCTCGTACCCGCGCCCGCCGCGATGCGCTTTTTGCGGCTGGAGTTGAGGATGCCCGGGTTGTCGCGCTCGCCGGGGGTCATGGACTGGATGATCGCCTCGATACGGCCCATGGCCTTCTCGTCGACGTTCGCGCCCGAGAGGGCCTTGGCGTCCATGCCGGGGATCATACCGGCGATATCCTGCAAGGAACCCATGCCCTTGAGCTGCTGGAGCTGGTCATAGTAATCGGTGAGCGTGAAGCGGTTTTGCCGCAGACGCTCTGCCATCTCCTCGGCCTTTTTCTGGTCGAGGTTCTGCTCGGCCTTTTCGATGAGCGTGAGCACATCGCCCATGCCGAGGATGCGCCCGGCCATGCGGTCGGGGTGGAAGGGCTCGATCTGGTCGAGCTTCTCGCCGATACCGGCGAACTTGATGGGCTTGCCGGTCAGCGCCTTGATCGACAGCGCCGCGCCGCCGCGGGCGTCACCGTCGAGCTTGGTGAGCATGACGCCGGTGATGTCGAGCGCATCGTCAAAGGCCTGCGCGGTCGCGACCGCGTCCTGACCGATCATCGCGTCGATGACGAGCAGGATCTCCGCCGGTTCGACGGCGGCCTTGATGTTCTGCAGCTCGGTCATGAGCGCCTCGTCGATGTGCAGACGGCCGGCCGTGTCGAGAAAGACAAGGTCGTTGCCGTATTTTTTCGCGTGCTCGATACCGGCCTTGGCGATCGCGACCGGATCGCCCTGCCCCATCTGGAACACGGGAATATCAAGCTGGCGGCCGACGGTCTCAAGCTGCTGGATGGCAGCGGGGCGGTACACGTCGCACGCGACGAGCAGCGGGCGCTTGCCCTGCTTGCGCATGAGGCCGGCGAGCTTGGCGCCGTTGGTGGTCTTGCCCGCGCCCTGCAGGCCGACGAGCATGACGACGCTCGGTGAATGGGAGCTGATGTTCAGCTTCTGGTTCTCGCTGCCCATGAGGGCGGTGAGCTCTTCGTTGACGATCTTGATGACCATCTGCGCGGGCGAGAGGCTCTCGAGCACATCCGCACCCGTCGCGCGCTCGGTCACCTTGCGCACAAAGTCCTTGACGACCTTGAAGTTCACGTCCGCCTCGAGCAGCGCGAGCTTGACCTCACGCATGGCCTCCTTGACGTCGGCCTCCGTGAGCCGGCCCTTGCCGCGCAGGCGTTTGAACGCCTCGGTCAGCTTGTCCGACAGGGATTCAAATGCCATGGTATCTATCCTTTCAGATCCTGAAGCTGCCGCAGCGCCTGTTCGGCCAGCGGCCGGGCGTCGCCGCCGACACAGTCGCGCAGCTTCGTGAGCGTATTCTCCAGCGCGGCCGCGGCCGTGCGCTGCGCGGCAAAGCGCTGCACCAGACCGAGCCTGGACTCTGCATCGCGCAGCGCGGCGTCCGCACGGCGGATGTTGTCCCACACGCCCTGACGCGAAATGCCGCTGCTGGCGGCGATCTCCGCCAGAGAGAGGTCCTGATTATAATGGAGGTCGTAATACTCGCGCTGCTTTTCCGTGAGCAGCTCGCCGTAAAAATCGAACAGCATCGTGCGCCACACGGTCTCGTCCGGCATTGCAAGTCCCTCCCCGCTGTAAACCGTTTTCCCTTTACAGCATGGGTAGTATACGCCACCGCCGCGCGGGTGTCAAGTATTTTTTCTTGTCACCGCATAGTTTCTTTTCCGCGCGGGCAACATTTTGGTACTGCAAACCGTTTTTGGAGGGATCTTCATGGCCGAAACCAATGCCGCCGCCCTGTGTGAGGCGGGGCGGCGCGATGCCCAAGCCCTGACCGTGACCGGCCGCCGCCGCGCGCACACCGGCAGCATCCGGCGCGCTGCGCGCACGCTCGTACACGCAGCAAAAGCCGTCACGCCCGAGACGCCGGACGGCGCATGGCTGCGCGACAACCATACCCTTGCCCGCACCGCCGCAAGCGACGCCGCAGCCGCGCTGCGCCATGCGCATACGCTGCGTGCATCCGGTAAGCAGACCGTGCTGCACGCCTGCTGTGCGGGGCTGCTGCGCGCCTGCGGCAACGCGCTCACGCCCCAGGCTGCGCAGGCATATCTCGCGGGCTTTCAGGACGTGCTGCCGCTCGAGACGGCGGAGCTTGCGCTGCTCGTGCCGGGGCTGCAGGCGGCGGCAGTCTGCGCGCTGGCAGACACCTATGCACATGACGGAGCTGCCGCGCCCGCGCTCTTCACGTCGCTGCGTGCGCTCGGCACGGCCGCGTGGGCAGCGCTCACCGAGCGGTGCGATCGCGTGGGGCGCATCCTCGCGCGCGATCCGGCGGGCGTCTACCCCACGATGGACGCAGCCTCACGCACCCGCTACCGGCAGACCGTGGCGCAGCTTGCGCGGCGCACCGGCCGGACGGAGATCGACATCGCCGAGGACGTGCTCGCGCGCGCGCAGAGCGGTGCGGGTGCGCGGCGGCACGTGGGCTGGTTTTTGCTGCGCGAGGTGCTCGGCGCACCGGAAAAGCGCCGCGGCGGTGCGTGGTACATCGCCGCCGTCATTATGGGGACGCTGGCTTTGTCGCTGCTGCTGGGCTTTGCGACCGGGAGCGTGTCGGGCGCGGTGCTGCTGCTCATCCCGGTGTCGGAAGCCGTCAAGGGGCTGCTGGACGCGGTGCTTCTGCGCGTGACGAAGCCGCGCTTCGTGCCGCGGCTGGCGCTGCGGCGCGGCATCCCGCCGGAGGGCAAGACCCTGTGCGTGATCGCGGCGCTGCTCACCTGCCCCGGCGATGCGCACACGCTCGCCGCGCGTCTGGAGGAATACGCGCTGTGCAACCGCGACGCAGGCGAGCAGCTCCTGTTCGGGCTGCTGGCAGATCTGCCGGAGGCAGACATGGAGCACGCGCCCATCGACCCCGCGATCCTGCGCGCGGCGCGCGCGGAGATCGAAGCGCTCAACGCACGCTATGGCGGGCGGTTTTACCTCTTCACGCGCGAGCGCACACGGACGCCCGACGGTCTCTGGCGTCCCTGGGAGCGAAAGCGCGGCGCGCTGCTCCGGCTCGCGCAGCTTCTGTGCGGTGAGGCGGACGCGATGCACTGTGCCGCCGGCGATGCGGCGGCGCTGCGCGGCACGGCGTATCTGCTCACGCTCGACGCCGACACGCGCCTGACACCGGGCGCTGCACGCGCGCTCGTGGGCGCGATGCTCCACCCGCTCAACCGCCCGGTCGTGGACGCGCGGCGCGGCGTGGTCACGCACGGCTACGGTCTGCTGCACCCGCGCATGGCCACCGAGCTGCAGAGCGCACGCGCGAGCGACTGGGCGCGCGTGTTCGCAGGTCCCGGCGGCAGCGACCCCTACGGCGGCGTATGCGGAGAGCTGTATATGGACTGCTTCGATCGCGGCGGTTTTTCGGGCAAGGGCATCCTCGACGTGCGCGCGCTGCTCGCCTGCTGCGGCGGCGATGCCCTGCCCGAGCAGCGCATCCTCAGCCACGACGCGCTCGAGGGCGCCTACCTGCACGGCGGCTTTCTCGGCGACGTGGAGCTCACGGACACCTTCCCCGCCGCGCCGCTTGCATGGGGCGCGCGGGCGCACCGGTGGATCCGCGGCGACTGGCAGAACGCGCCGTGGATCTTCTCCCGGCGCGCACGGGCGCTGCACCCGATCGACCGGTTCCGGCTGGCGGACAGCCTGCGGCGCTCGCTCATCGCCCCGGCGACGTGGGCAGCCATCTTCCTCGGCTGCGTGCTGCGCTGGCCGGGGCTGCGGCTGGCGGCATATGCTGCGCTGCTGGCGCTGGCGCAGGGGCTCATTTATGCGCTCGGTCACCCGATCGTGCACCCGGCGGACGCGCGCGTGCGCTATCACAGCAGCGTTCTGCCGGGGCTCGCCGCCGCCGTGGTGCAGACGGTGCTGCGGCTGATCCTGCTGCCGTGGGAGGCGGTGCTCAACGCCTCCGCCATCGTGACGGCGCTCTGGCGCATGACGGTCTCGCACCGGGATCTCCTGCAATGGCAGACGGCGGCGCAGCGAGCCGGAAAGCGCGACGGACCGGCGGCGTATCTGCGCGCGCTCTGGCCGGCAAGTGCGCTCGGGCTGCTCACGGCCGTGCTCACGCCGAGCCCAACGGGGCTGGCCGCCGGCATCGTGTGGACGCTCTCCCCGTTCGTGCTCGCGGCGCTCGGCGCGCCGAACGCACCCGGTGCAGCGCCGCTGCAGCACGCGGCACAGCGGGAGCTGCTGGGCTGGGCAAAGGCGACGTGGCGGTATTTTGAGACGTTCTGCACCGCCGGGGAGCACTACCTGCCGCCGGACAACGTGCAGACCCAGCCGCCGACCGGCACGGCGCACCGCACATCGCCGACGAACATGGGCTTTGCGCTCTTGTCCGCGCTCGGCGCACACGCGCTGGGCGTTGACAGCGGGCGCGGCTTGGCTTTGGCAGAGCAGATGCTCACGACCATGGAGCAGCTTCCGCGCTGGAACGGGCACTTTTACAACTGGTATCACACGTGCACGCTGCGGCCGATGCCGCCGCTGTATGTGTCCACGGTGGACAGCGGCAACTGCGCCGCCGCCCTGCTCGCGGCGGCAAACGCCCTGCGCGGCTGGGGGCAGGACGCGCTTGCGGCGCGGGCACAGGCGCTGTGTGACGGCATGGACTTTGCCCTGCTCTACGACCCGCAGCGCCGCCTGATGCACATCGGCATCGACACCGGCAGCGGCAAGCGCTCCGAGGGGTATTACGACCTGCTCGAGAGCGAGGCGCGTCTGACATCATACTTTGCCGTGGCGCGCGGCGACGTGCCGCGTGAGCACTGGCGCGCCCTTTCCCGCGCACAGGTGCAGCACGAGCGCTACCGCGGCTGCGTATCGTGGTCGGGGTCGATGTTCGAGTATCTGATGCCGGAGCTGTTTTTGCCGCCGCAGCGCGATTCCCTGCTGTGGGAGAGCGCAAAATTCTGTCTGCGCGTACAGCGGCGGCGCGTGCGCACGGGGCAGCCGTGGGGCGTGTCGGAGAGCGCGTACTTTGCGCTCGACAGCGCCCTGAACTACCGCTACAAGGCGCACGGCTGCGCGGCGCTGGCCATGCAGCCGGACATGGACCGTGAGCTCGTGCTCTCGCCGTACAGCGCCTTTCTCGCACTGGCCGTCGCACCGCGTGCGGCGGTGCGCGATCTGCGCAGATTCGCTGCACGCGGTCTGCTGGGGCAGTACGGCTTCCGGGAGGCGCTCGACTGCACGCGCGCACGCACGGGCGGCGGCGGGCAGATCGTGCACTGCGTGATGGCGCACCATCAGGGCATGAGCCTGCTGTCAGCGTGCAACGCGCTGTGCGGCGGGCAGGTGCAGCGCTGGTTTCTGACAGACCCCGCCATGCGCGCGCACATGAGCCTGCTGTCCGAGCGCCTGCCGCTCGGCGCACCGGCGCTGCGCCGGCGTCCGGAGACGCAAAGCGGAAAGCCCCGCCGCCGCGCCCTGCCGGACTACACGGTCGAGGGCACGGGCGTGGACGCAGAGGCGCCGCGCTGCACGCTGCTCTCCAACGGCACGTACTGCCTCGCCGTGACCGAGGCCGGGCAGAGCTTTGCACGCTGGCACGCGCTGAGCGTCTGCCGCCGGGGGACACGCAGCGACCCCGCCGCCGCGCCGATGCTGTCTCTCGAGACCGGCGGCGCGTGCACGCCGCTGCTGCCGGGCACGGCCGACGCGGCGCGGTGGCGCTTTACGGTGCGCACGGCGCAGTTTTCAACGCGTCACGGCAGCGTGACCGCCGTGCAGACCTTCACCGTACCGGAGCGTGTCAACGGCGAGGTGCGCGCGCTGACGCTCTCGTCCCCCGATGGGATCGACGGCACGGTACGGCTCACGTTCGAGGCCGTGCTCGCACCATGGGAGGATTATGTCAACCACCCGGCGTTCGCGCGGCTCGGCTTTCAGAGCGTGCTGCGGCGCAATGCGCTGCTGCTGCGCCGGCTCGGGCGCGGCGGGAAGCCGGAGACATGGCTGTGCGCCGCGTGCGACCGGCAGGCGGACTTTCGCGCCGAAGGGGCGATCCCCGGCTGGCTGCGCGCAGGGTATGTGCAGGTGCGCGTTGCGGTGCACACGCCGCCGGACACGCCGTGGCGCGTGCGCTTTGCGCTCGGTGTGGGCGCGCACGAGGACGACGCGTTCGCGGCGGCACAGCGCGCGCTCGTGCTGCCGCCGGAGTCGGCGGCGGCGCTGCCGGGGACGCTGGCGGCGCAATACGGCATGACGGACGCAGAGCTTGAGGGCGCGATGGCGCACATCTCGTCGCTGCTGTTTGCGACCGCCGCGCCGGATGCGGCAGCGGAGCAGCTCAAGCGCCCGGCACTCTGGGCGCACGGCATCTCCGGCGATCTGCCTGTCTGGTGCGCGCGCCCGGAGACGCACGTGCTGCGGCAGTGGGCGCTGCTGCGCGCGCTCGGCATCGGGTGCGACCTCGCGCTGTGCAGCTCCGACGGCGGAGACTACCTCCAGCCGACGCGCACGAAGGTGCGCGGAGTGCTCGCGGCGCTCGATCTCGCGCACTGTCCGGACACGCCCGGCGGCGTACACCTCGTGCCGGAGGACGCCTTCGCAGACGTGGCGGCGGCCGCTGCCATCCGTCCCGGCATGGCGCACACGCGCTGCACGCTGCCGCTGCTGCCCCCGCCGGGCGACCGGCGGACAATGCCAACCGGCAGCGACGTGCACTGGGACGCCGACGGCACGGTCGCCTTCACCGGACTGCCGCCGCGCGCGTGGAGCAACGTGCTCACGAACGGGCGCTTCGGCTTTCTTGCGACCGACGCAGGCACGGGGCATCTGTGGTATCGCAACGCGCACACCGGGCGCATCAACCGCTGGCTGTGCGACCCGTGGGTGCTGCGCGGCACGGAGACGCTGCGCATGACAACACGCGCGGGCGCGGTATCGCTCTTTAACGACGACGGGCGCGCACGGGTGGAATACGGCTTCGGCTGGGCAGCGTGGGAGCGCACCGTAGACGGGATGTCCGTGCGCGTGACGGCGTTCGTGCCCGAGGACGCGAACGCGCGCGTGCTGCTCATCGAGTGCGCGGGGCGCGCGCGCATCACGTGGCACACCGACCTCGTCTGTGCCGGGCGCGACGCGGACGCCCCCGCCGTGGTGACAGCGTATTCCGGCGGCGTGTTCACGGCCGGGAACGCACGCGCAGACACGCCCCTGCGCGTCTGCGCGGCGGCGGGTATGCCGCTCACGGGGTGGACGTGCGACCGGTTTTCGTTCCTGCGCGGGCAGATGGACCGGCGCGCGGGCGCGGGGCGGAGCCCCTGCTTTGCGCTCGAGGGCGTCGTCGAGCGGCAGGGCGTGCTCGTGTGCGGCTGCGATACGCGCGCAAACCTCCTGCGTCTGACGCAGCCGGACGAGGCCGTGCGCGCGCTGCACCGTGTGCGTGAGCGGTGGCTGGGCGCGGTGTCGCGCCTGTGGATCACGACGCCGGACGAAGCCATGAACCGCTATCTCGGCGGCTGGGCGGCATATCAGACGCTGTGCTGCCGGCTGATGGCGCGCACGAGCCTGTACCAGAACGGCGGCGCATTCGGCTTCCGCGACCAGCTTCAGGACGCGGTGAATCTGCTGCTGCTCGACAGCAAGCCCGCGCGCGAGCAGATCGGGTGCGCGTGCGCGCACCAGTTTTCCGCCGGGGACGTGTGCCACTGGTGGCACGCGGGTTTCGGGGTCGAGCACGGCGTGCGCACGCGCATCTCGGACGACCTGCTGTGGCTGCCGTGGGCTGTGTGCGAGTATGCACAAAAGACCGGCGACACGCAGATCCTGAGCGCGGAGTACCCCTTCCTTGCGGGCGAGGAGCTGGAGGAAAACGAGCACGACCGGTACCAGCCGCTCACGCCGGGGACGGAGACCGGCACGGTGCTCGAGCACTGCCGCCGCGCCTTTATGCGCGTGCTGGCGCGGGGCGTGGGCGCGCACGGCCTGCTGCACATCGGCACCGGCGACTGGAACGACGCCTTCGACCGTGTGGGCGCGCAGGGGCGCGGCGAGAGCGTGTGGCTGACGTGGTTTTTCGCCGTCACGGCGCGGAAATTTGCCGCCCTCATCGGCGGACACGCAGCCGAACAGCTCACCTTAGCCGCCGACCGCTGCACGCGCGCAGCCGAGGCCGCGTGGGACGGCGCGTGGTATCGCCGCGGCTACTATGACGACGGGCAGCCGCTCGGCTCTGAAAAAAGCGGCGAGTGCCGCATCGACGCGATCGCGCAGGCGTTCGCGGCCTTTGACACGCACGCCGACCCCGCGCACGTGCACTGTGCGCTCACAAGCGCCGTGGAGCAGCTCTTCGACCGGGAGCACAACGTCGTGCGGCTGTTTGACCCGCCCATCACACGGCGCACGCCCGAGACGGGCTACGTGCGCAGCTACGGCGCGGGGCTGCGCGAAAACGGCGGGCAGTACACCCACGGCGCGCTGTGGCTGGCCATGGCGCTGCTGCGCACGGGGCGCACGGACGAGGGCGTGCAGATCCTGCGCGCGGTGCTGCCCACAGCGCACGACCCGGCGCGCTACGAGGGCGAGCCGTATGTGCTCGCGGCCGACATCGCCGCCGGGGACAACGCCGGTGTGGCCGGCTGGACATGGTATACCGGCGCGGCGGGCTGGTATCTGCGCATCGCGGCGGAGGAGCTGCTGGGGCTGCATCTGCGCGGCGGCGTGCTCTACCCCGAGCCGCGGCTGCCAGCCGGCTGGCCGGAGTGCGCCGTGCGCTGGCGCGACGGCGCAGGGCTGCTGCACACGATCCGTCTGCGGCCGGACGGTGTGACCGTGGACGAAAAGCCCTACGACGGCGGCGGCATCGGCAAAAAACGGCCGAAACCCTATTCCCAAGATAGGTAAGGCATGATATAATAATGTATTCCGGAAAAACGGAAGCACCCATCTGGGAAAGGAGCGCAATTATGCAACGCATCCGCACGGAGATCCTGCCCGGCGTGTGGCTGACCGCCCTGCGCACGGAGAAATTCAAGACCGCGTGGCTGAGCGTGAATCTGCTGACGCAGCTGCGGCGCGAAACGGCCGCCTGCACGGCCGTGCTACCGTATGTGCTGCGGCGCGGCTGCACGCGCCTGCCCGATCTGGAGGCGATCGCAGCCGAGCTCGACGGGCTCTACGGCGCGCACATCACGCCGGTCGTGCACAAGCTGGGAGAAATACAGGCCGTCGGCTTCGAGGCCGATTTTGCCGACGACGGCGCACTCGGCGAGGAAATATTTCCCCGGCTCGCGGCCGATGTGGCCGACCTGCTGCTGCACCCGAACACGCGCGGCGGCCTGCTGCGGCCGGACATCGTTGACAGTGAGCGCACGCAGCTGATCGCGCGCATCCGCGCGGCCGTGAACAACAAGCGCAGCTATGCACGCGAGCGCCTGTACACTCATATGTGCTGCTGCGAGGATTTCGCCGTGCCCCGCCTCGGTGAGGAGGCGGACGCCGAGCGCATCCACTACCGCAAGCTGACGATGCGCTACCATGACCTGCTCTCGACGAGCCCGGTGGAGATCTTCTACTGCGGCTCCATAGACGGAAAGCGCGTTGCGCGCATCCTCACGGATGTGCTCGCCACGATGCCGCGCGGAGCGCTTGACGAGGACATCGGCACGGACATCCGCATGAACGCGCTCGAGGAGCAGCCGCGCTATGTGACCGAGACGCTCCCGGTCACGCAGGCGCAGCTCGCCGTGGGCTATCGCCTCGGCACATGCATGGAAGACCCCGACCTGCCGGTACTGTTCGTTCTGAACGCGCTCTACGGCGGCTGCGTGACGTCGAAACTGTTTTTGAACCTGCGTGAGCGGCTCAGCCTGTGCTACTCCGTCGGCTCGCAGCTGGACACGCACAAGGGACTTCTGACCGTGACGAGCGGCATCGCCGCAAATCATTACGAGCGCGCGCTCACCGAGATCACCGCACAGCTCGACGCCGTGCGCAGCGGTGACTTTACGGACGAGGAGCTGCGCTGCGCCATCCGCAGCGCGGCCGGTGATCTGCGCGCCAGAGCCGACGCACCCGACACGCTGGCGTGGTACTGGCTCAACCGCACGGTACAGGGGCTGGACATTGACCCGCCGGAAATGGCCGCGCTCGTGGAGGAGGTCACGCGCGACGACGTGATGTCCGCCGCCGCCGGCATCGTGTGCGACTGTGTATATCTGCTCAAGGGAACGGAGGCGGCTGCCGATGACAAATGAACGACCCGAAAATGTCTGGGCGGCGACGCTGCCGAACGGGCTGCGCGTGCGCGTACTCTGCAAGCCCGACTTTCAGCGCAGCTACGCCGTGCTTGCGGCCTGCTACGGCGGAGCCGACCGGCGCTTTCGCGTGGGCGATACGTGGACGGACACGCCCGCCGGCGTCGCGCACTATCTTGAGCACAAACTCTTCGACATGCCCGACGGCTCGGACGCGCTGACAGCGCTCTGCGGCAGCGGCGCCAGCCCGAACGCCTTCACGTCGGCCAACATGACGGCATACTATTTTTCCTCCACGGACCACTTTGAAGAGAACCTGCACACGCTGCTGCGCTTTGTGTCCACGCCGTATTTCACCGATGCGAGCGTGGCCAAGGAGCAGGGCATCATCGCGCAGGAGATCCGCATGGGAGACGACGACCCCAACCGCGCCGTATGGCGCAACCTGATGCGCTGCCTGATGGCGCGCGACGGCGCGCGCGACGCCGTGGCCGGTACGGTCGAGAGCATCGCGCAGATCACGCCCGAGACGCTCTACACCTGCCACCGTGCGTTTTACGCGCCGTCGAACATGGTGCTGTGCGCGGTGTGTCAGACTGCACCGGAGCGCGTGGCCGCCATCGCCGGGCAGCTGCTGCCGCCGGAGCTTGCCCCCGTCCCGGTCACCGATCACGGCGCACCGGAGGAAATGACCCCCGCCGAGGTACATATGCGCGTGCAGCTCGCGGTGTCCGCGCCGCAGATGCTGCTGGGTGCGAAGTTCCGTCCGGCGCAAAAGGGCGCTGACCGCCTGCGGCAGGATCTCACGGTCAGGCTCGCCATGCAGGCCGCCTTCGGCAGATCGAGCCCGTTTTATAACGATCTCTACCGCGCGGGGCTGCTCGGACGCAGCTATTCCTGCGGCGCGCAGTTTTGCGGCCCGGTCGCGCTGGCCGTGCTCGGCGGTGAGAGCAGGGAGCCCGACGCCGTGTACGCGCGCGTCAGGGAGACCGCCGCACACATCGCGCGCGACGGCTTCGACCCCGACGCCTTCGAGCGGGTACGCCGCGCCATGTACGGCAAGCTGCTGTGCGGTCTGGATCAGTTCCGCAGCGTGTGCATCGACATGGCCGAGGGGCTCTTCGGCGGATATGAGATGATGGACGCGTTCCCGCTCCTGCCGGAGATCACGGCGGCGGAATGCGCCGCCTGGCTGACCGAGACGTTTGCACCCGAGCGTCTGGCGCTCTCGGTCGTGACACCGAAAGGAGATGACGGCGATGCCGACAATGATGCGTGATGCCACCATCAGCTTTCCCATGCTCGGCGACTGGAGCATTGACCCCAGCGCGTCGTTCACGCTCTTCGGTCACACGTTTTACTGGTACGGCGCGATCATCGCCGTAGGCTTCATCCTGGCGATGCTCTACTGTGCGCGGCACTGCCGCCGCTGCGGCATCAAGCCGGACACGCTCTATGACTTTCTCATCTGGATGATCCCGCTGGCCATCATCGGCGCGCGGCTGTACTACGTCATCTTCCAGTGGAGCGACTACCGCGAGCACCCGCTCAACGCGTTCAAGATCTGGGAGGGCGGGCTCGCCATCTACGGCGGCGTGATCGCGGGCATCCTGACCGGCATCGTCTGGTGCCGGAAGCGGAAGATCCCCTTCGGCGCGATGGCGGACGTCTGCGCACCCGGTCTGCTCATCGGGCAGTGCATCGGCCGCTGGGGCAACTTCATCAACCGCGAGGCCTTCGGCCGCGAGACGGCGGCCTTCTCCCGCATGGGGCTGACGCTGCCCGGCCAGGAAACCGTGTACGTGCATCCGACGTTCCTGTACGAGAGCCTGTGGAACTTCGCGGGCTTTCTGATGCTGCACTTCTGGTTCCGGAAGCACGAGCGCAGGTTTGACGGCGAGCTCATCCTGCTCTACGCCGTGTGGTACGGCATCGGCCGCGCGCTCATCGAGGGGCTGCGCACCGACAGTCTCTATATCACCGGCACGGGCATCCGTGTCAGCCAGCTGCTGGCCGGTGTGTCGGCGGCGGCCGCCGCCGTCGTGCTCGCGCTGCTCTACACAGGCAAGCTCCGGCATCCGCCGCGCTACGTCGACCGCGAGAGCGGCGAGGCGCAGCAGGATGCCTGACCTTCTCAATATCCTTTCCATTCATACATCAGGAGGTTTTGATCCATGAAAGACTACCGTGATATGCTCAGCAGCCTCAAGGACAAGGTCGTCGACGTGGCCGGCAAGGCCACCGTCGCCGTGACCGATGTAGCCGGCAAGGCCGTCAGCGACGAGATGCGCGACAAGGTCGCCGGCGCCGCACACACCGTGAGCGAGCGCGCCAAGTACGCCTCGCGCATGACGCGCCTGACCGTGGACTGCAACGCCGAGCTCGAGCGCATCAAGCGCACCTACACCGAGATCGGCCGCCTGTACTACGAAAACTACCGCGACACGGCCGACGCCTTCCTCGCCGAGCTCTGCCAGCAGGTGACGGACGCCAACGCCCACGTCGCCGAGATGGAGGCGCAGATGGACGAGCTGCGCGCCGCCGCGCGGGAATACCGTCCCGCGCCGGATCTGCACACCATCGACGCGGAGGAGGTCATCGACCCGCAGGACATCGAGGTCGAAGTGACCGAGGAGCCCGCACCGGAGGAATGAGCACGAAAGGGCAAAACAGAACAGCCCCCGCTTCCGTCTGGAAGCGGGGGCTGTTCTTATGCTGTTTACCGGTCGCAGTAGGCCATGAGGATGGTCGCGACCTGTGCGCGGCTGGCGTAGCCGTGCGGCGCGAGCAGCGCACCCTCCGGCGTGCCGACGCCGTTGATCAGCCCCTGCTCGACCGCCCACGTGAGCGCAGCATAGGCATAGCCGGAAACCTGCTCCACGTCCGGGAAGTCCCTGAGCACGCTGCCGGTCATCGCCGGGCTGCCGGACTGCGTATAGAGGATGAGCGCAAAATCCTGCCGCGTGATCGGTGCCTCGGGGTCAAAGGTCGTCTCCGACGTGCCGGACACGAGGCCCGTGCGATACGCCCAGCGCACCGCCGGATAAAACCACGCGTCGGTGCTGACGTCGGTAAACGGCAGCGTGCCCGCAGTCTCCGGGCTGCCGGCTGCCGCCCAGAGCAGCTGCACGATCTGCGCGCGCGTGGCGAGCATATCCGGCGAGACGGTGACCTCCGACGTGCCGGATATCAGCCCTGCGGCAATGCAGTAGTCCAGCCCCTCATGCGACCAGATGTCCGACGCGGGCATATCGCGAAAGCGCTGCCCCGGGCACAGCCGGTCGTGAAAATACCGCGTGAGTACCGGCAGGCCGTAGCCGTAGGCATCGTCCCGGCCGGGATCGCCGAGGTCGTCGGCATAGCGATAGAGCATCTGGCGCACGCCCGCAGCGCTCAGCCCCGGCTGCGCAAGCCGGACGCAGGCCGCTGCCGCCGCGATATGCGGTGCGGCAAACGACGTGCCGCTGCGCACGGACGTGCCGCCGCCCGGTGCCGCGACCACGACGTTCGAGCCCGGCGCACACAGGTCCACCGCCGTACCGGAGGAGGAATAGCTGCTGTCAAACGCGCGGCTGCGGTTCACGCCCGAGACCGTGAGCACCGCCTCCTGATTGGCCGGGTAGACGTCGTCGGCATTGCCGGCGGGATTGTTCTGGCCGCGGTTGCCCGCCGCCGCGACCACGACCACACCGGACGCATACGCCTGCGCGAGGACATTATTTAAAAAGGAATAGCCCTTTTCGATGGCATTCGTCCAGCCGAGGCTGAGGTTGACGACGGCCGCGCCGTTTTCCAGCGCATACTCGAGCGCCGTGAGCACGCGCGATGCCTTCGACATATTGTTGTCATCATACACGCGCAGCACCATCACGTCCACCGCGTCGGGCGTGAGATCGGCAACGAGCCCGGCCGTGGCCGTGCCGTGGCCGTTGATGTCCGTGACGTCTGCCGTGGCGTTGGCGAAGTCATAGCTGGCGGCCGACACGCGCCCCTGAAGCATTGCGTGCGTGCAGTCCGCGCCCGTGTCAATAACAGCGACCGTGACGCTGCTGCCGGCCGGGAGCAGCAGCTGCGCCTGATGGCGCAGCGTCGTAAAGCCCATGGTGCGGCCGCCCCAGGAATAGCTGGGCGTCTCGTCCCAGAGGCCGGACAGCGTCTCCTCCGCCGAGAACGTCTCATCGAGGAAGCAGTCCGTCACATCGGGGTCTGCGCACAGCTGCGCCAGCGCGCGCTGCGCGGCCGCCTCATCGGAAAATTCCAGCACATATTCCCGCCACGCCGCCAGATGCAGCACACGGTCGGCGCCGTACCCGTCGGTGAGCGTGCTTGCAAAGGCGATCACGCGCGTGGGCTCAGCTGCGGCTGCAGTGCTGTCTCTTATACA
>ENA-OZGC01000425-OZGC01000425.1-human-gut-metagenome-genome-assembly--contig:-NODE-425-length-32302-cov-8.668217_pt1 | contig 32302 bp, 19 predicted proteins | sample MGYA00245109_ERZ653643 | MGnify/ENA primary metagenome ERZ653643 (study PRJEB26926, sample SAMN06165107) | human gut metagenome | biome: ENVO:00009003; feature: ENVO:2100002; material: ENVO:00002003... | reverse complement strand
GCACTGCGGCGGGAGCGCCAATTCTACGCACATCGGGGTAGAGATGACCGAGCCGGACTGCATCCGCTATACCGGCGGCGCGACATTTGTATGCTCCGACCGGGCGCGTGCGCTCGCGCAGGTGACCGGCACGTACAACACGGCGGTCGCGCTGTTCGCGTGGCTTTGCCAGCGGTTTGGACTTGATCCAAACAAAGATATCATCTCGCACGCGGAGGCGAGCGCGATGGGCATTGGCACGGATCACGCAGACCCGGAACACCTGTGGCGGCAGCTCGGCACGGGCTACACGATGGATGGCTTTAGGCGCGACGTCGCCGAGGCGATGGACGAAAATGATAACGAGGAGGACGAGGAAAGCATGGTTAGGTACAACAATCTCGAAGAAGTCCCGAGCTGGGCGCAGGGCACGGTGCGCGCGCTGGTAGATGCAGGCGCGCTTAGGGGTGACGAACACGGCAATCTGGATCTGTCCATGGACATGATCCGGGGGCTGATGATCGGCGCCAAGTACGCAGAGGCGTGCAACCCCCGGTACGAGACGATCAAGGACGTGCCCGACTGGGCGCAGGCGGGCGTGCAGCGTCTGGTGGATCGCGGCGCACTGGCCGGTACGGGTGACGGCAAGCTGGATCTGTCACTGGATATGCTGCGCACGCTGCTGGTTACGCAGGCGATGATCGACGAAAACAAGTGATGGAGGGGTAGTACATATGAAAATTAACTGGAAAGTACGTATTCGCAACAAGAACTTCTGGCTGGCGTTGATCCCGGCGCTGCTTCTGCTGGTGCAGGTGGTGGCCGCCCCGTTCGGATACAAGTGGGATTTCGGCGTGCTGAATCAGCAGCTTGCGGCGATCATCAACGCAGTGTTTGCTGTGCTGTCGATCATCGGCGTGGTGAACGACCCGACCACCGCCGGTACTGCGGATAGTGCTCGGGCAATGACTTATACCGAGCCCAGACAGGACGATACCCGCCGATGAGTCTCTCAGTAGTAATTGCGCTGGGTGGCGTGATGCTCAGCATTATTGGCGCTACTTGGCGGCTGTGCGTGATCGTGACGCAGGCGACGGATGCGGTGAAGGCCTTGACGGAGCGCATACAGCACATGGACAACGACAACCTGAGAGATCATGCGGAGATGCGCAGGCAGCTCAACGGCCACGAGAGCCGCATTTCGAAACTCGAGCGACGAACATAAGGGAGTGATTGCGCGATATGGCACAGACGAATACGCCCGTCAGCGCGGAAGATCAGAAGAAAATCGACGCTTTCGGCGAGCAGTGGAAGGCGGCACAGGCAGCCGGAGATAAAGCAGGAATGGACGCAGCACACACGGGCGCGGAGAATATCCGCGCCCAGTATGGTTATTCCGGGGGCGGCGACGGAAGTGGGCGGCACCCGCTTGAAATGACGATTCCTACCGCCGGAGCGGGCGCTACGCAGGCGGGTATGGACTCGCAGACGACGCAGGAGCGTTCCGGGAAGATCTATCAGGTTCAGGCCAACGGCCGCGCACCGCAGGGGCTGGGCGTAGGCGATCAGGTCGTGACGGAAGGCGGCACATATTCCATCCTGTCCGTGAACCCGGACGGCACGTACAAAACCAAACTCGTAAATGCCGATCAGACCACACAAAATTACACCGGAAGCTACAACTCCACGACGGCCCCGACTGGCCGCTACTACCGAGTCGGTGCGGATGGAAAATCTCCGTCGGGCCTGAAGGCGGGCGACCAGGTTGTTACCGGTGGCGGTACCTATATCATTGATGGGTTTAATGAGGATGGCAGTTACCGCGGTACGCTCGTCAACAAAGCGCAGACCTCGCAGACCTACCGCGGGGAGTATGCGACACCGGGCGTGAATCTGAACAACCCGACCGATGATCTGAAGGCGCTTCTCGATCAGTGGTTTGAGACCTCCCGCGACCAGAGCAATCAGCAGATTGATTACGCCACGGACAAGGGCGTGAATGAGCTGAACCGCGCGATGGAAGACGCTGCGCCGAAGTTTCAGACGCAGCGGAATCAGAACGCTACGGATGAGGCACGGGCGCTGGACAACGCGGCGCTATACGCCGAGGCGCGGGGCGATCGCGGCGGCATCGGCCAGTCGCAGTACAACGAGATCCAGTCGGCGGCTTTGAAGAACCAGCAGGCAATCAATGCCGCTCAGACGAAACTCGCGACGGATACCGCTCGCCAGATCGCTGACCTGCGTGCTCAGGGCGAGTTCGAGAAGGCGGACAACCTCCTGAAGCTGACCCAGCAGAAGCTCAGTCAGCTCATGTCGCTGGAGCAGTGGGGCGCGCAGTACGCCATGAGTCAGGAGCAGATGCGCCAGTCTCTGGAACAGTGGCAGAAGGAGTACGACCTGAACAAGGCGAACGTGACCGGTTTCTTTACGGACGGCACCCCAACCCGCGCGGCGGCCGAGTCTGCGCGTGAGGCTTCTGCCAGTATCGCTTCAGCATTGTTGAAGGCGGGTATCATGCCGAACGATGAGCAGCTCAAGGCCCTCGGCATGACCTCCGATCAGGCACAAAGTTATATGACGGCGTTGAACTTGCAGGCGGCGGCAAAGGCGGCCTCTCGCAACCGGAACCGGAGCCCGAGTCCGAGTCCGAGCGACCCGACGCCCAGCGACGATAATCCGTCTTCGGCGAAGGATTACACCGTAGATTCTAAGGGAAACGCCAGTGTGATTCCGGCACGCAGCTTGAGCTGGAATCAGGATGAGGGTACGTTTGTTTGGAATGGTAAAACCTACTCGAAGGTGTCGGATCTGGTGAACGCTTGGAACAACGCGGCACTGAGCGATGAGGATGAGGCTGTGCTGCGGCGCAAGTTTAAGTCACAGACCGGTGTTGATCTGAGCAAATACGGGTATTAAAGGAGTTTGGCATGGCCGATACGAAGAGAAAAAACAGATTCGGCAGTGGCAATGGCGGCGACATCTCTGCCGCCATCCGCCAGAACACCGAGGCACAAAGCCGAGCAGCGTTGCAGAACGGTACGCTGCCGGTGTGGAAGGGCTCGTCGCCGAGTAAGGGCGGCACAAGCACGACCGCCGGAAAAGGTAATACCCTACCCGGCGCGACCGCTTTTCAGCCGAAGGAAAAAACGACGCTCGGCGATGTGCTGAGCAATCCGCTGTACTACGCGGAGAGGGCAGTCTCGGCGCCATTCGATGCGCTTCAATCTGGCCTGAAGGACCTGTTCGGCGGAACGAAGAAGCAGGAAGAGCGGCTGAGCGCGAACCAGCAGATGCCGGAGGCGGCGACGCCCAGTAAGGCTAAGCTCGTGGAGGGGACGATTGTCAAGGGCGCGGATCAGGCGGTGTCGGGCATTACGGCTACGCTGGACTGGCTGATCGGCAACCCGTTGAAGTCTCTGGGCTGGGAGTCAAACCCGATCTCAGAGTGGAACAAATACGTTCAGACGAACAAGGAAGCGAACGAGGCCTACTACGCGAAGAACCTGGCGAACGGTTCAAAGGCGCAGAAGATCGTGGACGAGTATGGCTCGGCGACGGTAGCGGCTATCCCCCAAGCAATCGTCGCCATGATGACCGCCGGGTCTTCTCTCGGTGCCCAGGGGGCGGGTGCACTCACCGCAGGCGGTCTTCAGCTCGCCGGTACGGAAGCGGCCGCCGCGACAAGCGCAGCGATGAATTCATCGAAAGTGGCGGGGGCCGCAAAGACTGTGCGCGACATCACGACCGCAATGGCGAAGGATAAGAACTACTGGGCGTCTTTTGCACAGGTCGCCGGTCAGGGCTATCAGGACGCGAAGGCCGATGGCGCCAGCGAGTGGGAGGCCAATATGTTCGCGTTGGCGAACGGCCTTGGCAACGCTGCAATCGAAGTTGGCGGCGGTATTCAGACTCTGCCGGTGGAGCTTCGGGCGGGGAAAAAGGGCCTGCGCGCCTGGATTACCAGCGCCGCAGAAGAGGGCCAGGAAGAGGTCGTTCAGGGCGTTCTCGAGAGAGCGCTGCAAAATTTGGTCTATGACCGGGGCAACCCGATTGCATCCGTTTCGGATGAGAACGCCGTGCTGAACCCCGTTACGGCTGCAAAAGAGTTCGCGGGCGGCCTTGTTGTCGGCGGCGTTCTGGGTGGCGGGCAGATGCTCGCAAGTAAAGCCCTGACCCCATCGGCCGAGCGTGGCAAGACGGCTGGCGTCCGTGGTGCGGTCGCAGGGCAGAGCGCGATTGACCGGCAGATCAATTACAGCTTGGTTGAGCTGGGCTTGAACTACGCCGAAGGCTCTAAGAGCCGAGCCATCGCTGAGGACATGGCGGCGAAGCTGGACGCGGCGGAGGACATGACCAAATCAGGCGTGACGGCGAAGGACTACGGCCGCCTGCTGCGGACGATGCAGTCCGAGCAGAGCGCACGGCCCGACCTGAGCCACAAGACGACGGCGCGCGTGGTAAATGAGGACGGCAAGGTTGTTACCCAGATGAGCCCGGTCGCCGAGGCATTCCGCGCGCAGGGCGACACAGCACCGGTCGCGGTAGAAAAGGCGCAGATCCTTGAACGGATGATGTCCGGCGAGCAGGTCAGCAACAAGCAGCTCGAGCAGCTCGGGCTGCGAGACAAGAACACTCAGGCCGTCCTGACGCAGCTCACCGGTGTAGAGGTGCCGCAGAACGCGACGAACAGTCAGCTCCGTCAGGTGTTTCGTGCTGCGGCCGAGACCGCCGTGGAGGCGAAAAAGGCAGAGCAGGCGCTGGGGCGTTCCGTTGCTCAGGCGCGGGTGGCCGTGGAAAAGGCACAGGCCGAAAACGCTGCCCGCGCGGATGAAGCGGCCGCATCGCTCATGAGCGATGCGCAAGAGCGCGTTGCGAAGGAAAGCACTGCGGGTACGAACACGAACACGGCCGCTGCGGCTGAGGCCGATCGAGGCATCATGGTTCGAGACGGACAGTATATCAGCCGCGAGGACTTTTTGGAGTACGCCGAAAACTATCTCAAGGGGCGAGGCCTGCCATCTACTCCGAAGCAGGTTGAAGCCCTGTACGACCGCATGAAGCAGTACAACGCCGACAACGGCCCGCTGGTTGCGAGCGAGGAGGCGAAGGTGGAGAACGCTTTTTCCGTGGACGATACCGCAGACGCAACACCGGTTCGAGAGCCCGGCAGCGCTACGAAAGAGCAGCAGTGGACGGCGCGCTTGGTGGCGGACTCCTTGCAGCATCTCGGCGTGAAAGCGGTCGTATTCGACGGAGCAAAGCTCGGCAGCGCGAACGCCATGATCGCCGACGGTACGATTTATCTCAATGAGCACAAGCTCGGCAGTCAGCGTATGATCACGTGGGCGATCGGTCATGAGCTGGTACATCCGGGGGCGAATTCGGATGCGAACCTCGTCAACACGATCATCGGGGCGTTCGACAAGCTGTCGATGAGCGGCGCGCTGACCGAAACGATGCAGTCGCAAGTAGACAATCTGGACGCGATCATCGCAGAAAAGACGGACGTTTACAAGCGATACCTCGTGCAGGAGCGCGGCATGAGCCAGCAGCAGGCGGATAAGATCGTGACGGAGGACTACGTGCGCGAGGAGATCGCGGCGGACTGGATGGGCGAGGTGTTCGCCAGCCAGAATACGCTGGAACGTCTGGCCGGTATTGAGCCGGGGCTCGTGACGAAGGCACTGCGCGCGCTGGCGAATATCCGCGCGCATGGTGAGACGGCTCTGCTCAAGGGCGGCAAGGATAATTCCACAGCCACCCGACGTTTGGACGGACTGGAGCAGCGGCTGAAATCTGCGCTGGAACGGGCGGAAATGACCTCGCGTGCGCCCGCGCGGCCGGAGGCGGAAAGCATTGACACAGCAGGAAAAACTGCGTATAATGAGAACGCAGAAGGCGAACCGCAGACGGCGGAAAAAACGCAGAGCACCACCACCGAGAAGCCCAAAGCCAGCCCGGAGCTGCAATCGGCGATCGACCGGTTGACCGCCGGGGAAGACGTGAGCCGGGAGGAGATCAACCGCATTCCGGAGGTAGCCGAAGTTCGTGCGCTGCCGAAGATGAATACCGCCGACATCCAGACGCCGGAGCGCCAGAAGCTCCGGTCGGAAGTGCTGGAACGCCTCTACCGGCGCGGCAGCTACTCCAGCGAGGCGGTTGGTGAGGATAAATACGTCGGGGAGGTTGCACGTGAGCGGCGTGCCGACATCGTCATCGGTGCACCCGCGGCGGGTAAATCCTCCGTGCTTGTGGACCCGCTTTCCGAGCAGCACAAGTCCCGCGTGATCGACAGCGATGATGCGAAGAAGCTGCTGCCGGAATACGACGAGGGCAAGGGCGCCGGTAACGTTCATCGTGAGAGCTCGATGATTCGGGATGTGCTGAAACAGCGCGCTATAGCTCGTGGAGAGAACATCGTCTGGCCGACGGTCGGCGACAAGCTGGATAAGCTGCTGAGCAGCATTCAAGAGTTCCGCGACAACGGCTACTCGGTGTATCTGCACCTGAATGAGCTGTCGGCGAGTAAGGCGACCGGTCGCGCGCTGGGACGCTACCTCTCGACGGGGCGGTTTGTCGATCCGGAGGTCGTGCTGAAGGTTGGCGACAAGCCGACGCAGAACTATAATTACATTCGCCAGCAGGAGGGATTGATTGATGGATACTCGCACTACTCGAATGATGTCCCAAGAGGAGAAAAGCCAATCCTCTACGAAGCAGGAGACACAGGGCGATCTCTGGAAGGAGATCGCGGAAGAGGGGTACGACCGGACTTACACGCCGGAAGAACTGAGCCGGGCGTTCGGGAAACCGTTCGAAGAACTGGTGAAGGGCAAGGATCTGCCCGCGACGGCGAAGCAGCAGAAGCAGGAGACGCTGGAGCCAAACGCTACAGCCTCGACAGCGCCGATCATCGAGGATGGGAAGACGCTGGACGAACTGATCGCACCGAACGACGCGATTGGGCAGTACCTGCTCCGAACGATGCGGGCAGACGGAGCGACGGATCAGGAGATCTGGCAGTTCATGGTCGAGAACTAACCGAAGCCGTTCGCCGTCGCGCGACAGAACGCGACGTACCGAATCTTGATTTGCGGGAGACAACGGACTATCAGACTTACTCCGAAGCACTGGACGCGGCGCGCACGGCGAACCGCAACGGTGCAATGGTCGACCCGCAGAGCACGGAAGAGCTGACCGAACACGGCGCGCGGACGTTCCTGAACGCAGACAACACAGCGGGCGTCGCGGTCGAACAGGACGGCAACATCGTCGGTGTGTTCAAGAACCCGAGTAACCAGACACGAAAGGCGGCTTGGGATCTTCTGCTCAACGCGATTGCGGCGGGTGGCGACCATCTGGACTGCTATGTGCTCCAGCCAGAAGTCAGTCCGCAAAACCTCGGTCGCATCTACTCGCAGCTCGGTTTTGAGCCGGTGGCGTACCTGCGGTTCAACCGGGAGTACGCCGATCCGAACTGGGACTACGACTCGTTTGGCGAACCGGACGTAGTCATGTGGGTGCACAACGGCGACCCGGTCGGTACCGTCGTTGAGCATATCGGTGACTACCGCTACTACACACCGGGAGAGATTCGTGAGACGTGCAAAGAGTTTACCGACTATGATGAGGCCAAAGCATACCAGAAAGAACAGCTCGAAAAGAGAAAGACCGCACAGGCATCTGAGGACGCCGGTGCGGTTTCTGTTTCGGGTGATCTTCGTTATTCGGTTGGCGACTTTTCCGAGCAGGTCGATAAGGCCCTGAATGGGGAGTGGAATCAGTATAACGCGCTGTATGTTGGCGAGACCTCTCCGCTGATGGAGAAGCTCGGCTTGAAACAGCTTCCGGTGCTGATGACGTCGAAACATTTGCGCGACATTGTCGCCGAGAAGCGGTCTGGAAACACTCGCTACCACGGGCTTACCGTAGACCAGGTGAAGTCGCTGGGCGGCATCCTGTCGGATCCCGCGATGGTGCTGGACTCGGCGCAGCGCAATGACGCCGTCGTGTTCGTGTCCGATCAGACCGACGCGGATGGGCTGCCAATCGTCGCGGCGATCCGGCCGAATGGCAGCGGCGTCTATGAGATGACCCGCCAGCCCGCGAACTTCCTGCTGAGCATGTACGGCCGCGAGAATTTTGACAAATTCATCGAGTCCGCTGCACGGGATGGGCGCATTCTCTACGTCAACAAAATAAAGAGCCAGTCGCTGCTTGGTGATCAAGGCGTACAATTCGCCACAGGCCTCAGCAACGCTGACTCTGATGGCATTGTACATCAGAGTAGCAACGTTGTCAATACGGAAACGCAGAAGCCGCCGACGAAGACTGGCGGCGAGCGTTACTCGGTGGACTCCGACACGCAGGCCGATCTGGATCATCTTTTCGACAGCGACGATTTTCAGTCCTTCTTCAACGACTTCTTTGCTGGCTACGGCGCCGCAGGCACCGGAGCAACAGCCAATCCGGCGCAGCGGGTGTCTCGCGTGCGGTCGAACACCCTGGAGCAGTCGCGCCGCGAATCGGCCGCGCGGATGCTCGGTGAGGACCGAGGAAAGGCAATCGACCGCATCCTGACCATGGACGAGAAGCATCTGGACGAGATGAGTCCCGAGAAGTACACCTACGACGTGGAGACCGAAAAGCAGAGCATGGCACGCGCAAAGGAGCGACTGACGCAGGACTACGACGGGACGAAAGCCGAGCTGGAGGGCGGCACATGGCGCTCCGGCGAAGACCTGGACGCCGCGATGGGCGTGCTCGCGTCGGAGCTTGCGGAGGCTCGCCGCACCGGCAACTACGACGAGGCCGTGGAATGGGCGCACCTGATCCAGGAGCAGGGCACCGGCGCGGGTCAGTTCATTCATGCGTTCGCAAAGTATACCCGCAGCCCCGAGGGCGTGCTCGTCCGCGCGGCCGAGATCTTGGACAGAGCCGGTGTCGACCCGGTGAAGCGGGATGAGCTCCTCGACCGAATTGCCGACTTCACAAAGACCCTCGGCGCGATCGAGGCGGGCGACAAAAACGGTTTGATCCAGCTCATCCTCGATCAGGCCGAGCAGCGCAACACTAAGGTCAGCAAGCGGACGCTGAAAAATCTCGGGCTGATGAACTTTGAGTACCTGTATGACGCGGCGCTCAATCAGATGGATCAGATCGCGCAGGACTATCTCAAACCGTCAATCGGTAAGCAGATCAGCACCTTCCAGACGATCTCGCACTTGCTCAACCTGCGTACCGGAAACCGCAACGTGGCGTCGAACCAAGTGTTCGATGTCATAGGCGGCACGATTCGAAACGATGTCGCGATGCTCCCGGATGCGATCCTCGGGACGATTTCCGGGCGGCGCGTAGTCGGGTTTCAGAAAAGCTGGGCGTCGAAAGCAAAGCGTAGCGGAGCGCGGGAAGGCTTGCGCCGGTCGTGGATTGAGGCTTCGCTGGACATCGCGCCGGACGCCGCGAACAGCCGCGACAAATATGGCACGTCCCGTAGAACGTGGAAGATGACCGGAAATCGGGGCGCTCAGGTTATGTCCACGGTCGAAAAGGCAATGGGCTTTGAGCTGAACGTCACGGACGAATTCCACAAAGGGAGCGTTGTTGGAGAGACGCTCGAAAGCCTCGCCCGCGCGGTCGAGCGCGGGGATATCACGCAGGCCGAAGCGGAAGCGTGGGCGCGCGAGGAAGCGCTGTATCGTTCGTTCCAGGATGATACCTTCGTGGGCAGCATGCTGGGCAACATTAAAAACCTTTTCAACACGGTCGGTGTCGGCAAAAGCGGGAAGAAGATGGGCAAACTCGATATCAAGGAATTCGGCCTCGGCGACCTCGTGCAGAAATACACGCAGGTCCCCGGCGCGCTGATTACCCGGGCGATTGAATTCAGCCCCATCGGATATCTGAAAGCCATCTACAACACCGCACAGTTCGTCAAGGCATTCAAATCCGAGAAGGTAAAAGCGCAGGCTGCCGAAACGGCCGCCGCGCGCGCAGAAGCGAATCCGGATCGCGCTCGACAGGTGCGTCAGGCATTTCGTGCAAAAACGGAGGCCGAACAGGCGCGTGTCGAAACAAACCGGCTTCAGCGGAAGGCCGCACTGGCGTTCGGGCAGGCAACGACCGGCACTGGAATCATCGCCGCCTTTGCGATGCTTGCTGCGAAGGGATTGCTCAAACGCGCGGACGATGAAGACGACGCGGATGCGAAGGCGCTGAAGGCGTCGGAAGGAATCTCCGGTACGCAGCTCAACCTGAGTGCTCTCGGCCGATGGATTGAGGGCGAGAGCCCGGACTGGAAAACAGGGGACGACCTCATATCCGTTGAATTCCTTGAGCCGCTGAACTCGCTCATGACCATCGGCGCGCTGGTCGCGAAGGACAATGTCGATGCATCCTTCTGGGAGAAGGTCGGAAACTACGGGGGCGATTCGATGGAAGCGCTGTACCAGTCGATTCTGGAGATCCCGACGATGCAGACCATTCAGACCGTGCAGTCGACCGTGCAGTACCACGATGAGGACGGAGCGTTGCCGCTGTGGGCGGAAATTCCGTTCGAGGTCGCGCGGGGGAGCGTCACGGGGTTCATCCCCTCACCCCTACGGCAAGCCGCACAGGCGAGCGATGAAGTGTATCGTGAGACGTATGGCGACAAGAACCTCTGGAACCAGACGAAATCGTCGGTGCAGAACTCGATTCCGGTCGCAAGAAACCAGCTCGACCCGAAGCTGGATAATTTCGGTCAGGCGAAGAAGCTGGAGAGCACGGCACGCAATGTGCTCAACGCCTTTGTGAATCCCGGCTCGCTGCGCACCTACCGGCAGTCGACCGTGTCCAAGGAGCTGGATCGCGTCTACGCGGCGACGGACGATGCGAACATCTACCCCGACCGGAACGCGCCGTACACGACGAGCTACACGAAAGACGGAAAGAAGAAGGACTTTGAACTGACCGCGGATGAGCGCCAGGCCTACCAGCGGTCGCGCGGGCAGACAACGTACCGGCTTATGCAGGACGTGATGAATGACCCCGTGTACAAGCACCTCTCGGCGGAAGATCGCGGCGAGGTGTTGACCCAGGTCAAGGGTTACTCGAACTACGTGGCGAAGAAGGAATTTCTTTCCGCGCACGGGGAGAGCTACTCGGACGATAAGTACGAGAAGTACAGCGCCGCCTTGCAGACCGGCATGACCCTGTCGCAATATCTCACTGCGAAGGACGCAGTGGACGAGGCGGAGGGCGTGATTGACCCGAAGACCGGAAAGACAAAGAGCGGGACAAAGATGGCCGATGCTGTCGAGATCATCAACGGCCTCGACTTGACCCCAGAGCAGAAGGACTTCCTGTACTACAGCAAGTACCCGACCACTAAGAAGAAAGGCCCCTGGCGCTGAGAACGCAAACACCCGGTACGGCGATGAACCGTATCGGGTGTTTTTTTTTTTTTTTTTTTTTTTTTTTTTTGTTTAGTTCTCGGCCTGCGGGGGGCTTTTCAAATCGTGCGCAGTCTGATATACTGTAGCGTAAATTAAACTAACGCGGTCGCTATAAAGCGTGGGTGCTCATGTAGTACTTCCGTTACGCCCTCGGAACGCTTCACCACTCTAAGTACTGTCATTTGCGTTTGGAACTGCATGTAATCTATGTAGCTGTTTTGAAACGCTGATTTGCAAAAATAACGTTTCCCGTCAGGTGATAGAAAGATGAAAAAATTCTCTCCGGACGCTTTGTTCTTTATAACGTACTCGGCGTCAATGTTGCAGAAGCCTGAAACTTTTCTTGGGTTGAATTTGGCAATCGAGAAGTCCTCTGAAAGTGTTTGTTGAAAGCGGATAATCGCTTTTAGGCGTCCCTCAATACGCGCCCAGCTTTTCGCGCCGTAAACTCGATTTTCGTCGAGCTTCCCGCTGAGAACTGCGCCCATTAGCTTTGCCCCATAATATTCGGATCGCCTTAATCCGAAGTCTACTCCCTTTAAGTATTGCATACCGGCAAGATGCGGTAAATCCCCGGGCTCAAAGGCAAGGTCAATCGTAAACTGTTTTCGCTTATGCCCGAGCTCTATGGAGTATGTAATGCTACAGAGTTCGTTCCATGCATAGGCCGCGTCTAATAATAGCCCCATTTTGATAATCCTTTAATAAAAAAGCGGGGTCTATAAAACAAGACCCCGCAAGTGACATTTTCGTTCGGGTTTCCCCTACATCAGCCTGTGGAAACTGTCTAACCCTCGTTCAAGGCTCCACAGTTGTACGGATGCTGATCCCGCCAACTGCTTCTTCGCCGCGACGTACAGTCGTGCTGCCGTCTGTTTATATTATAGCCGGAAAACTTTAAAGAAGTCAATCGCAAGATGTAGGCGGAACGGCCTGTTTATGCATCACAGGACTATATATTGTGTTTTTGCTCTGCGGTTGTTAATGATGCGGTGAAGGGCTTACCACCCTTTTATTATAGTGCTGTTTTTTTTGTTCAGTTCGGCCAAATGAGTTGGGCTATTTTTCGCTGTGATGTTGCAGCGGACGCTATATGTGGTGGCGTGATGTTGCACCTGTGTTGCACCTGCAAAGCAAGAAACCATTGATGCGCCTAAGAAAACTGGATGTTTTTTATTAGCTTCGTAATCAGCAGGTCGTGTGTTCGAGTCACATCACTAGCTCCATCAAAAACCCTGTAATTCCAATGGTTACAGGGTTTTTTCTTTGCTTTGAAGCTGTAAAAATCTAGGAGTAAATTGGGCTTCTTTCGGCTATAAAATGCTCTGTGATGCTGCACCTGCGATGCACCAAAACACTGGGCAATTGTTCATAAATCACTCTGTGCGACTGCATTTTCCCAAGCCGTGACATAGACAAATGGTGCGCAGGAGGACATGGATTGCATTGAAGTGAAATGCTTGTTATAATATTTTGTATAGTAATCGACCAGGGGGGAATTGCTTGTGGATTTCAGACAGCTTGAGACATTTGTGGAAGTCTGTGAACAGATGAGCTTTACAAAGGCGGCGAGCAATCTGTACATCAGCCAGCAAGGGGTCAGCAAGAGTATAAAGACCCTTGAGGACGAATTAGGTGTTTCTCTCTTTCTGCGCACGAATTCTTCCATTTCACTGACGAATTACGGCGTGATACTTCAGCGCTATGCAGAGGATCTCGTGAACAACTATACGAAAGTTCTTACAGAAATCAATACTGAAAAGAACCGCGATAGAAATGGTATAACGCTTGGCTTCCCTAACGGGATTGCGAATTATTTTCCGGCAGAAATCTTTGAGACTTATCTGAAAAGCCATCCGAACGTCCGGATCTCAATCAGAGAGTATGCAGATACAGAGGTTGATGAAGCGCTGGTGAGAGGAGACATTGATATCGGATTCTGTGTTGTTCCGGTAGACAAAGAGAAGCTGAACATACAGCATACGCATAACATGAATCTTTATTTCATGCTTAGTGAGGCGCATCCGCTTGCCGGAGAGGCATCACTCGATCTGCGCCAGCTCAAAAACGACAGCTTTATCGCAATGGGAGACGAGGGGAAAGGACGCACAAGCTTTCTCGAACGCTGCCGCAAAGCAGGCTTCTTTCCCAATATAAACGTGACTGTTGCAGATACGGAACTGATGATGGAGCTGTGCCGCAAAAATTTGGGAATAGGGGTGTATGCGGGGGAACGCCCGTTGGAACTTCCGGGACTCAGAATCGTCCCGGATAAGCTGCACGTGTGGGAATTTTCAATCTGCATTTGCACTGCTGCAGGTCACGGCGTGACTGCACAGGAGGCTGAATTGATCAAATGCTTCCGCAAATGGTGATATACGCCTTATAATATCGCCTGCATGTTCCATGGCAAAGCCTATAATTATTTCTACAGCGCAAGCTACCGGCAGATTCTTTGCCGGTAGCTTATCTTTTTGCATTTGCCACAACTACTTGTTGTGACGAGCACAAAAAGGTCTTACTGTCAAACGTTTAACAGGGGTGCTATAATCAGAACAGCAAATGACAATAAATTAACTTTTCCCGGGAAGAAATCAGAAGCAGATCGCGCCATTGAAAGAAAGGAAATCATAGATATGTACGAATGCCAGTATCCAAATCTTTTCAAGCCCCTTAGGCTGGGCAATACTATTTTGCGCAACCGGATCTTTGCAGCTCCTACCGGTTACTGTGACCTTACAGTCGAGAATATCGCGACCGAGCCCCTGATGGCATACTACGAGAGCAAGGCGCGCGGCGGCTGCGCCGTTGTACATGTGGGTGAGGCGTACATCGATTCCGTACACGGTGTGGATATCCCCAAATATCTCAAACTCGACAGCGACGACTGTGTGTCCCACCTTGCAACAGTTGCCGATGCGATCAATAAGCACGGTGCCATTGCCTCCATTGAGCTTATGCACGCCGGTATGTTTTCCAGTCAGTCATATATCGAGGGGCATCAGGTATGGGCACCGTCGGACACGGTCATTAAGACCGACAGCGACAAAGCGAGCGCGCGTCTCAACGGCGCGTTTCTTCCGGAAATGCCCGAGGAGGAGATCCTGAATACCATTGAGCTTTACGCGCAGGCAGCAAAGCGCGTTCAGCTTGCGGGATTCAAAATGGTCCTTCTTCACGGCGGCCATGGCTGGCTGCTTCATCAGTTCATGAGCCCGCTTACCAATCACCGTACCGATCGATGGGGCGGCAGCGCGGAGAACAGATGCCGGTTTGCGGTCATGGTCTGTGACAGGATCAAAGAGGTCTGCGGAAAGAATTTCATGATCGACTTCAGAATGTCCGCATCCGAGGTCAACTCTGTCGGCTATGGTATCGAAAATGGCGTTGCGTGCGCAAAGCAGCTTGACGGTCACTGCGATATCATCCATTGCTCTGTTGGCAATCACGAGGTCATTGAGTCGTTTGTTGTCATGCATCCGTCCATGTTCCTTGAGGATGGCGTCAACATGAAGTTTGCTGCTGAGGTCAAAAAGCATGTCAAGACCCCTGTTGCGGCCGTCGGTTCCTTCAGCGATCCGGCGATGATGGAAAAAGCGCTTGCTGACGGATTGGTAGACGTCATCGAAATCGGCAGAGGCGTTATTGCCGATCCGGACCTGCCCAACAAAGCGAGAATGGGTAAGGCGGACGAGATCAACCAGTGCCTGCGCTGCTACACCTGTTTCAGCCAGCTGATTACCACCGGACAGTATGGCTGCGCGATCAATCCCACCACAGGGCGCGAGCTTGAGTGCAAATATGATACGCCGCCCGTGCATAAGCGGAATGTTGTGGTTATCGGCGGCGGTATCGGAGGCATGGAGGCGGCGCTGATCGCTGCCGAGCGCGGCCATAAGGTCACGGTCATCGAGAAGGCTGACAGACTCGGCGGCGTGCTCCTCATTGAGGAGGACGTTTCTTTCAAAGCCAAGCTCAAGCTGTATATCGACACGCAAGCCAGAAAGGTCATGAAGAATGACAACATCACTGTGATGCTCAGCACCGAGGCTACGCCGGAGCTTGTCAGCAGCATGGAGCCTGATGCCGTTATCGCGGCCCTTGGTTCCCGGCCTGCGATTCCCACCTATCTGCCCGGCTATGACAAGGCGAACGTCATGCCTGCGGAGTACGCCTACACCCATACCGATGAGGTTGGCGGCAAGGTCGTTGTAATTGGCGGCGGTCTCGTCGGTGCAGAGCTTGCGCTTCATCTGGCGAGCTGCGGCAAGGATGTCACCATCATGCATCGTCATGCGTGCATCAAGTGCGGCGCAAACGGTCTGCATGGTCAGGCAATCAATGAGCAGATTCGCATTCACAAGGTAGGTACGGCCTTCAACACCAGCCCTGTTGAAATTACCGATGACGGCGTTATCGGCAGAAATGCGGAAGGAGAAAAGCTCTATCCGGCAGACACCGTCATTTATGCTGTCGGTCAGCGTCCGCTTGCCGAGGAGGCGGAGCAGTTCCGCTTCTGCGCGCCGGAGTTCTATACGATCGGAGACTGCGTGACTCCTGCGACGATCTATCAGGCAACATCTCAGGCGTTCTATGCCGCAAGAGATATCGGCCGCCTTTGAGCGTTTATATGTAACGAGGTGTTCAGACTATGAGCTCATTTAATAAATATCCGCATGTCTTCTCGCCCATAAAGATAGGCGGCATGGAGGTCAAGAACCGCGTGCAGTTCTCTCCTATGGTCTCCAGCCTTTCAACGCCCACCGGCGCCGTGTCTCCGGAGCTGCTCGGATACATCAAGTATCAGGCCCAGAGCGGCGTGGGCGTTATCACGATCGGTTCTACACCCATCAACCACACGAACGGTGTTGACTTTTTTGGCGCGCTTGACGTTACAAGTGATGACAATATGACCGATCTGCGCCGCATCTCCGAGATCGTGCACCGCTACGGCGCGAAGATTTCCTGCGAGCTTGTCCACGCGGGCCGCTCCGCTCCGAAGCAGTTTCGCCCCAACTCGCCGGCGATCGCTCCCTCTGCGATCCCCGTTGAAAATGGCCCGACCGACATCCGCGAGATGGATGAGCGGGATATGGAAACCATCCGTAACGAGTATTGTGACGTTGCGCAGCGCCTGATGAAGTCCGGTTTTGATATGGTCATGGTACACGCGGCGCACGGGAATCTTCTTGCACAGTTTCTGTCTCCCAAATACAATCAGCGCACGGATGAATACGGCGGCAGCTTTGAAAACAGAGCCCGCTGGCCGCTCTCGGTGCTAAAAGCAATGCGGGAGCGTGTAGGCAAAGGCCTGTGCATCGATATGCGTATCAGCGGCGATGAACTGGTTCCGGGCGGTATGGGAATCGAAGAGACAAAGGCGTTTATCCGTCTTGCTCAGGAATACATAGATACCGTCCATGTCTCTCAAGGACTCATTGTTGAGCCCAAGTATATGCCATATACCATGCCGGCATTCTATCTTCCGCATTGTCACAATGTGAAATGGTCCGAGCAGATCAAGGCGGATCCGGATATTCATATTCCCGTCACCGTTGTCGGCAGCATCACGACCGTGGCGGAAGCTGAGGAGATCATCGCCTCTGGCAAAGCGGACATGGTGGCGATGGCGCGGCAGCTGATGTGCGATAATAAGCTGCTCTATAACGCCTATCGCGGAATGGAGGAAAAAACCAGGCCGTGCCTGCGCTGCCATGAATGCGCACCGGCTGACATCGTTCACCTTCGCTGCGCGACAAACCCGCGTCTCGGACGCGAGTCCGAGATCCCGGAAGAGCTGCCCTGCGCAAAGCACAAAAAGAGAGTTGTCGTGGTCGGAGGCGGTGTTGCGGGCTGCATGGCTGCAAAAACGCTTGTAGAGCGCGGACACGATGTCATCCTGATAGAAAAGGGAGACAAGCTCGGAGGCAGACTTCATGAGATCAGCTGCTTGTCTTTCAAGTTCGATATGCGCCAACACCTCCGCTGGCTTATGAGCAGCACCATGGAAAGCGGTGCAAAGATCATGCTCAACACCGAGGCGACGGCGGAAATCATCATGGGACTGAAGCCCGACGTGGTATTCGTTGCAACAGGGGCTGAACGGCTGACCCTTCCGATCCCGGGTATCGACAGGGAGAATGTCCACCATGTTTTGGATGTCGACACCGGCAGGGCGACGGTCGGAGAGCGAGTAGTTGTCTGCGGCGGCGGTCTGTCAGGTACGGAGTCGGCACTCCAGCTTGCCATGGACGGCAAGAAAGTTACGGTTGTAGATATGCTCCCCGTTGAACAGTTTGCCAGGGATCACTCCCCGGCTCCCAGGGGGATGCTCCTGCAGCTGCTGGAAAAGTACGGAGTTGCGCTTGTCGGTGGCGTCCGGGTATGCGGCATCAACGATGACGGTGTCGTGGTAATGGCACAGGATGGCACAAAGTCTACTATCGAGTGTGACGATGTTGTTGCCGCTTTCGGCATGAGGAAAAACGATGCGCTCCTGAAACAGCTCCGAGCGCTTATGCCCGACGTCATAGCGGTGGGTGACTGCGATGTTGTTAAAAACATCAAGAATGCAAATCAGATCGCATTTAATATGGCGCTTGAAGTGTGAAAACGGATAATATGCCTGTCAATAAGAAAGGAGAAGACAAAATGGAGAATGCAAAAGTCTCAAACAAAAGACTGATGTCTCTGGCGATCCTGTTTGTGTCCGCACTTGAAATGGGGGGAATGGGGCTTCAGCCTGCGCTGGCTGATATTGCCGCCGCATTCCCCGACATTCCCACCGTGTGGATGCAGGAAATGTCCAACTGGCCCGGCTTCGCAATGCTTCTTGGCTGCGCGCTGTCCACGCTGCTCGCAACGAAGGTGTCCAAAAAGGTGCTCTGTCAGATCGGTGTCGGCTTTGTTGTTGCCTATGCCGTCCTCGGCTTCACGCTGCACACCAGCTTTATTCAGCTCATGATGTGGCAGACCATCCTCGGCCTCGGTTTCGGTTTCCTTATGCCCACATCCAACGGCATCATCGCTGAGAACTATGCCGAAGATGAACGCGGAAAGCTCATGGGTATTCAGGACCTTTTCACCAACGGCGGCGGCATGTACCTGACCCTCATCGGCGGCGTTCTTGCTGCCAAGGCATGGAACTACACCTACCTTGCTTTCCTTTACGCACTGATCCCGCTGGTGCTCGGATGCATCTATTTCCCTGCTGACAAGCCCGCTAAGGCGAGCGGCGAGAAAAGCCATCTCAAGATTGCCCCCATTACGTGGCTGTTTGGCGCGATCATTTTTGTGTTCATTAACTCCTACGGCGTCATGGGCGCGAACATCTCGTTCATCATCACCGAGCGCGGTATGGGCACTGCTGCACTTACCGGAACTGCAATGGCCATTTTCCTTGTTGGCGGTATGTTCGGCGGCCTGATCTTCAGCCCCTTTGAGAAGAAGCTCCGTGAGTATGTTCTCTGCTGCGGCTTCATCGCTCTGGTCATTGGTTTCCTGATCATCTACTTTGCCCAGTCTCTCGTGATCCTCTTCATCGGTGCTTTTGTAGTCGGTACCTCCATTGGCTTTGAAATGCCCGGCACGCTGCTCTATGCCACCAATTACAACACGGTTGAAGCCTCCACGGCGGGCTGTGCTGTCATCCACATGGCAGGCCAGCTCGGCACGGTTTGCTCTGCGCTGTTCTACACCCCGGTCGCCGGCCTCATCAAACCCAATGACACATCCTTCCGATTCCTCTTTGCAGCGTGTGTCTGCGCTGCTCTGACGCTTCTCGTTGCTCTGGCGGTCTCCATCACGAAGAAGAAAAGAGCTGCATAAATCCGCGTTTACAGGATTTTCTCAAAAGCGTAATCACCATACCGCTGTCAGGGCGGTATGGTGATTGAGCAGAATTAATAGTTATTTGTTTCACTAACGCAAGAAAGCTTGAGGAGTTAAATATGGATAAACCGACAAAGACGAGAACTATCATCGGGATCATCGTTCTGATTTTTGCCAACACCGCCGCCGGCGGTGCGGAGTGGTGCTCCTCCGCGCTGGCTGATATAGCGAACGTGTTTCCGGACGTTCCTTACAGCATTATCACTTTTGTAAACAATATCCCTAATCTCTGCGCAGTTATCTTTACGATCGTCGCAGGCGTTCTTGTAAACAGAAAGATCACCCTGCGCAACATGCTCCTGATTGGCATCGGCTGCCACTGCGTAGGCGGTATTCTTCCTGCCTTGTTTGGTGATACCAGTATGGCCATGATGTTCCTCGGCCGCTTTGCCTTTGGCATCGGTTACGGTCTTATGCAGGGCATTGGCATCTCCATGAGTCTCAAGCTTGTGGAGGACAGCAGATTCAGAAGCCATGCCATGGGCTGGGCGGTCGCCGCTCAATATGCAATGAATATGATCGCGCAGGTCGCTGTGGGTCATCTCTGCGCGATCAAATGGAATTACAGCTTCTTCGTCTACCTTTGGAGTGCTATCCCGTTCCTCATCGTTCTTTTCCTTTGCCCAAAATTCAAGCTGGATAGAAATGATACGTCTACCACCGGCGGAAAACTTGAGGAAATGGCGAAATCCGGCTCTTTGGTTCGTGCGATAAAGGAGCTGCCGCCGATCGTGTGGGTCTTTTCCGCTATTGCGATCGGGTATATGCTCTGCTATTACCCCATGTTTCTCGTTATCTCCAAGATCGTTGTCGGACGCGGTATCGGCAACTCTGTCACAGTCGGCAATGCGATGGTTTTTTACTCAGTTGCGACGATAGCCGGCGGCATCGTTTTCGGGTTTGCCGAAAAGCTTCTTAAGAATAAGACGATGTTTGTCATGCTTGCTGTTACCGGCGTTACGATGCTTGGCCTGTATTTCTCCCACAGTTTTGTGTCGGTTGCCGCCTGGCTGGTCGTCAGCGGTGTATTCTCCACCGGCATCATCCCTGCCTGCATCAGCGCGTTTAGTGAGAGCGTGGAAGAGGAGAACAAGTTTCTTGCGACTTCCATTGCCGAATCCGGTGTGAACATCGGCGCGTTCCTCGGCACTCCGTATATTGCTTTTATTGAGGCCTTCGGGGGCAGCGCTGACACTGCCATGTTCATTTCGCCGATCATCATGCTGATTCTCGGCTTCGTTACGCTGCGGTTTTATAAAAAAGACGCCAAGATGTAAGCCGTTCCGGCAATTTGCGCTCCGTCTGTCCGGCGCAGCCTTGACTGGAAGAATACGTATACATTATACGGATGAAATCAGAGCATTAGGGGAACTCTATGTACTATTTTTTTGCGCTTGCTGCAGGTGTTCTTATATCGCTGATGGCGGTGTTCAACGGCAGGCTGACTGCTGAGGCGGGGCTCTGCCTGACAACGGCGATCATCCATGTGGTGGCAATTATCTTTGCGCTCATCATCCTTTGGATCAAGAAGGAATCATTCATCCCAAAGCAAAAACTCCCGCTGTGGATGTATTGCGGAGGTCTTATAAGCGTGGCGTGCACGCTGTGCAGCAATTACGCGTTTGGGAAAATAAGCCTTATTGCTATTACTGCACTTGGCTTGCTCGCACAGATGCTCACAAGCCTTGTCATTGATTGCCTCGGACTGCTTGGAGCTGAGAAGCGCAGAGTGCTTCCCGTGACATGGGCCTGCATAGCTTTCTCTTTTTGCGGTATCGTCTATATGCTTTACGGTTCGGAGCTGAGTGTTTTCTCTGCCATTGCCGCATCATTTGCCGCTGGCGTTGGGCTTGTCGTGTCAAGAGCCGCGAGCGCTGCGCTTGCCGAGCATACCGGAGCTGTGGCCAGTTCATTTATTAATCATATGGCAGGCCTTCCGCTTGCGGTGTTGCTGCTGTTGACCATTGGCAGCGGTGAGTTGACGGCGCTTCCGGAAAAATTAACCGGCGTACCGATGTGGGCATACTTGGGCGGGATTATAGGTGTGCTCATAATTGTCATAACAAACGTTGTCCTCAGAAAGCTTTCCACGTTTCAAGTGTCGTTACTGCTATTTGTTGGTCAAGTGTTTTCCAGTGCAGCTATTGATATATTTATGGGTACGGATTCGTCCGGACGTGTCTTCTATGGTGGAGTGCTGGTTGCGGCAGGGATTCTTCTCAACACGATTTTTGAGAAAAACACCAGAAAGCACTGCAGAACTTGATATACGACGGGTTTCTCCCCGAGGGAAAATGCCGCCGTGCATGGACAGTGGCGCAGCCTGCTTGCGTATTTCCTTGTGCCCGATACGAAGATGATAAAAAGCATCGGAAAATAATGAATTGACAACTTTGCTAACGTTCGTAATCAGCAGGTCGTGTGTTCGAGTCACATCACTAGCTCCAAAGCGCCTTGCGGTCTTGACCGCAGGGCGTTTTTGCGTTCCATGCTTGACGCAGGGATCGGGGCACGGTATAATAAGTAAAATATGCGCAGTATCCGCAGAGCCGTCCGGGACGGCATTTTTGTGCTCTTCGGATTAGATTACTCTAACTTTTGCGCGATATCAGGAGGCACGGTGCAATGGCCACAGCAAAGAAACTCGAATTTCAGGCAGAACGCAAGGCGGCTGCATGGCAAGGCGGGAAACCGCAGCCGGCGCCGCTTCCGGCCGATGTGCACGCAGCTACCTGCCTTGTCGATTCAGACGGGGAAGCGGCACGGACGGCTTACCCGGTTTTCCCGGGAATCGAGATCGCGTATCACGACGTCCATGCGGCAAGCGCCGCCACGCAGCGCGCGTGTGCGGCCGGCTGTCTCGAGATCCATCATTGCCGCGAGGGGCGCATCGCTTACCCATATGGCGATGCCTGCTTTTTTCTCGCGCCGGGCGATCTGGCGATCGTGCAGCGCGCGGCAGAAGCAGTCCCGGTGCGCTTTCCGACCGGGCACTACCACGGCATCACGGTGACGATCGACCCGGCGCGCGCGCCGGACTGCCTGTCGTGCTTTCTGGAGGATGTCGAGGTGCGGCCGAGTGCGCTCATCGAAAAGTTCTGTGCGGACGGTGCCTGCTTTGTCACGCGCTCGTCTCCGGGCGTGGCGCATATTTTCTCTGAGCTCTACTCCGTGCCAGAGGGCATCCGCAAGGGCTACTTCAAGGTCAAGATCCTGGAGCTGCTGCTGTTTTTGAGTGCGTTTCCCATTCAGGCGGCGCAGCCGCAGCACGGTTATTCTCTGCCGCAAGTGCAGCTCGCCGAGCAGATCGGCGCGTACCTGCTTCAAAACACGGAGCGGCGGCTGACGGTTGCGGAGCTCTCGCGGTACTTCGGCGCTTCGGCTACACTGATCAACAGCAGCTTTCGCGGCGTGTACGGCATGTCGCCGGCGGCGTTTTTGCGTGCGCAGAAAATGCATGGCGCTGCCAGACTTTTGCGCCGGACTGACCGCACGGTGCTGGATATTGCCGGCCAGTTTGGGTATGATAACGGCAGCAAGTTCGCCAAAGCATTCCGGGATGTCATCGGTGTCTCACCCAACGCCTACCGCAGCGGCATCGACTGCGACAGCTGCGCGCCGGAGGCACCCATGCTCTGACGGCGGGAAGCATATTTTCATTTTGGAGCCATGTTCCGATGAATTGGAGCGGATGCCGGGGGTGATGTGCTGTATCCTAACGTCAGACAGAACAAAGCGCGTAACTTTTCACATGCAGGTTAGATCACTTTAACCTATGAGCGCGCAGAATTGCTCACTGCGCGAAAACCGGTAAACGACCACAGACGAGGAGGCAAGCCATGTCGGAGGAAAACGTTGTACGGCTCTGTGCACCGACGCTGGCCGGGATCAAGACTGGCAGCCTGTTCCCGTGCCCTTATGAATGCCGGGAGACTCTGCTCACGGAGATCCGCCGGTACAATCAGGTGCTCGTCCCGAAGGGGCTCTGCCTCCTGCCGCTGCGGTTTACGGAAAAGAGCGCGCTGCTGTATCTGTACCGCCCGTGTGATCTGGAGCGGGATCTGCAGGACCGGCTGGCAACGGAGATCCTGCAGCACGCGGGCTATGCCTGCACCGGCAGTGAGCAGTGTCTGATGCAGCTCATTGAGCGGCTGCGTGCATACGATGAATTCCCGCATGAGATCGGCCTGTTTCTGAGCTATCCGCCGGAGGACGTCAAGGGATTCATCGAGCACCACGCGGCGGATTTCAAGTACGCCGGCCTCTGGAAGGTGTACGGCAACGAGCAGCGGGCGCGCGATCTCTTTGCAAAATACCGGCGCTGCACGGAAATCTACTGTGAACGTCTGCACGCGGGCTTGAGCATTGCGCAGCTCGCCGTGAATGTGCAGCGGCCGAATACAGCACAAAAGGAAAGGATGTTACCATCATGAAAAAAGCAGCAGTCATCTATTGGAGCGGCACCGGCAACACCGAGGCCATGGCCAACGCCGTGCTCGATGGCATGAAAAATGCCGGAGCGGACGCGGTGCTTCTGACCGCCTCTGATGTGGACGCTTCCGCCGTCGGCGGATATGACGCCGTGGCGCTCGGCTGCCCGGCCATGGGCTCCGAGGTTCTGGAGGACATGGAGTTCGAGCCGATGTTCGAAGGCTGCAAGTCCGCCCTGAAGGGCAAACGTGTCGCCCTGTTCGGCTCCTACGGCTGGGGCGGCGGCGAGTGGATGCAAAACTGGGAGCGCGATTGCCGCAGCTCCGGTATCCAGCTCGCGTGCGACAGCGTGATCTGCAACGACGCGCCCGATGATGCGGCCCTTGCGGCCTGTCAGGCGCTGGGCAAGGCGCTCGTCGACTGATTTCTTTCGATCGTACCCGGATCCCCCTCCGGTTACCGATACCAACAACAGGCATCAAGCCATATCACCTCTCTTCTCTTCCCCCATTCCCTGCAGCAGTGTGACACCACGCATATTGCCTGTGCGTGACTGCTGCTCCCCAGCAAAAAAATCGTCCGCCGAATTCCCCTTCCGGCGGACGATTTTTTGCTGCCCGCGCTTGACAACGCGGCGTGTATCTGCCTATCATAATTCAGAGTGTAAATCCGGGAGGCAGCGTCCATGCGCATACATGAATTTGGAACCGAACACGAAAAGACCGTCCTGCTGCTGCACAGCGCCTGCTTGAGCTGGCGCATGTTCCGCCCGGCAGTGGAGCGGCTGCAGACGCAGTATCATCTCATCATTCCGGCGCTGCCGGCGCATGATCCGGACGAAAAGACGCCATACACGAGCGTGGAGGCCATCGCGGCCGAGCTGGGCGGCTGGCTGACGCAGCGGGGCATCGGCGCGCTCTGGGGGCTGTACGGCGTGTCCATGGGCGGCGCGGTCGCACTGCGGCTGCTGGCGGACGGAAAGATCCCGGTGCGCACGTGTGTGCTTGACGCGGCCATCACGCCATACCGTGCGCCGCGGTGGCTGACGCGGGGCTTTTCCCTGCGCAACTATCTCGTCATCCGGTTTGCGCAGCGGCACCTGGCGCTGATCCGCCGGGTGTTCCCGTCGCAGCGCTTCGGTCAGGCGGCGGTGGAGGACGTCTGCACGATATTGGGGCGGATGGACCGGCGCGATGTCTGGCGCGTGTTTGATTCCTGCTTCCACTACCCGCTGCCGAAGCAGCTTTGCACGGTGGCGCGCGTGTCGTATTGGTACGGAGAAAAGGAATACTCCCAGCGCGCGCTGGACATCCGTCATGTGCGCCGTCTGCTGCCGGAGGCGGTGTTCGTCCCGTTTCCAGACTGTGCGCACGCGGAGTTTGTCTCCGGGCAGCCGGAGGCCTTTGCCGCGCGGCTGGCCGAGACGCTCGAGCGGGACTAGATCCATATCTATAAAACCAGCGCCCTGCACGGGAACTTCCTCCTGCACAGGGCGCTGGTTTCTGCTCTTTATTATGCTGTGATGGCGGCTGCGATCTGCTCGGCGCCGTCTCGCGGCAGACAGGCAGATTGCGCAGTCAGCATGCGTTCGGCGCATGCCGGGTCATAGATGAGCCGGTCGGCAAAGCGCGCCGCCTCGTCCACATTGCGCGCAAAAAACGACAGGCCGTGGCGGGCGAAGAACGCGGCGTTTTCCGTCTCCACGCCGGGGATGGCCATCGTGTGCACGAGCGGCACGCCCAGCATGGCGGCCTCGGAGCTGGAGATGCCGCCGGCCTTGCTCAGCAGCACGTCGGCCGCGTGCATATAGGCCGGCACCTGATCCGTGAACGGCACGGTCAGCACGCCCTGCCCATGATAAGCGTCCTCAAGCGCCTGCCGCAGCGCCTCATTCCGGCCGGGCAGCACACACAGCAGCGCGTTTTCATCCGGCACGCGGCGGATCGCGTCGCACAGCGACACGGCGTCGCCGCAGCCGATGCCGCCGGTCATGATGAGGTAGATCTTTTTGTCTGCCGGCAGCCCCAGCGCGGCGCGCGCGGCGGCCTTGTCCATCGGCGCGAGAAAGCGCGCCGCCACCGGCATGCCGGACACGATGAGCTTTTTGGCCGGCATCCCGGCCTGAATGCACAGCTCCCGCACCTCGCTGTGCGGCAGGAAGTAAGCATCCAGATCGGTCTCGGCAAGAAACGGGATGCACGTATAGTCCGAGAGGATGCCGTAGCATTTCACGTCGCAGCGCTCCCACCGGCGCAGGAACGTGAGCGTTTCCATCGGGAACAGGTGCGAGCAGACAACGGCGTCATAGCCGTTGTCGCGGATAAAGGCGTTGAGCTGCCGCGCGTGGCGGATGTTGGCCATGTAGACCGGCGATGTGACGCCGGTCGCGCTGTACATCGCGCCTGCGTGGTACATCATGCCGAACACGTCCGGCGCCTTGGTCGAGATGCGGTTGAGGATCTTGTCAAAGCTCAGCGGCCCGGGGTCGCCGAACATGTGCAGCATATCGAGGAAGGATGTCTCGTGTCCGCGCGCGTCGAGCGCCTCCTTGACGGCGAGCGCGCAGTGGTTGTGCCCCTCGCCGGTGCTGCAGCTCAAAAGCAGGATTTTCATGCAGGTCCCTCCTGTGTGTTGTAGCGTGTTCGCCGTCAGCAGTCGGCGCGGCCGGGATCGGCCGCGGAAATGCCCAGTACAGAGGCGGCGAGGCGTTTGCCGCTCGCGGTTTTCATGACCGTGTCCATGAAGTGCATGACGCTCTGCTTGCTGTATCCGTTTTCGGATGCGTTTGCGATGTAGTCCGCCTCGATGAGGATCTGGTAGTCCATGCCGCAGATATTCTGCAGCGTGTGGTGATGCCCCACGAGGTAGGCCACGCGCGCGATCTGCGCCTCCGTCATGCCGGTGCAGGCGAGAAACGAGCGCACCAGCACGGCGCCCTCCTGCTCCTGATACTTGCCGTTGGTGTTGCCGTATTTCTCGCGGCAGAGCGGGCAGGCAATGTCGTGCGTGATGGCGGCGACCTCCAGAAGATACTGCGTCTCCGTGTCCAGCCCCTCCAATTCGCCGATCGTGCGGGCGTAGGCCCAGACGCGCAGGAGATGGTCAATATCGTGGATATTGCCATTGGATGCGGCAATCATTTTGCTGAGAATTTGTGCGATGGTCATGGGATGCCTCCGTTGTCCGTCAGTTGAAATGCCCGTCGTTTGCGGCGAAGAGCCGCGCACACTGGGCGCGCAGCGCCGCGTGCTCGGGCGCGCAGAGCGCCGGGTCGGCGGCAAGCACCGCACGCGCCGCATCGCGCGCGTCGTTGACGGCGGCCATGTTCGTGCCGAGGTCTGCGATGTGCAGCGCCGGCAGGCCGTGCTGCCGGTTGCCGAAGAAGTCGCCCGGGCCGCGCTGGCGCAGGTCGGCCTCGGCAATTTGAAAGCCGTCGGCCGTGTCGCACAGCACCTTCAGCCGCGCGCGCGATTCTTCCGTGCGCGTGTCCGACACGAGCACGCAGTAGGACTGAAACGGTCCGCGTCCGATGCGCCCGCGCAGCTGGTGCAGTTGCGAGAGACCAAAGCGCTCGGCGTTCTCGATGATCATCAGCGCCGCGTTCGGCACGTCGACGCCGACCTCGATGACCGTCGTCGAGACGAGGATATCCGTCTCTCCGGCGGCAAAGGCGGCCATGCAGGCGTCCTTGTCCTTGGCCTTCATGCGGCCGTGGATGCAGGCGACGCGGTGCTGCGGGAACGTCCGCTGCAGCACCTGCGCGTGCTCCTCGGCGGATTTGAGCTCGGAGGGGATATCGTCCGTGTCCTCGACCTTCGGACAGACGACGAACACCTGCCGTCCCTCACCGATGAGCTTGTCGATGAAGGCGTTGAGCCGCGCCCGGTAGCGCTCGTCCACGCACACGGTCTGCACCGGCTGCCGTCCGGGCGGCAGCTCGTCGATGATCGACACGTCCAGATCCCCGTACACCAGCAGCGCCAGTGTGCGCGGGATGGGCGTCGCGCTCATGACGAGCGTGTGCGGCTGCTCGCCCTTGCGCACGAGCGCGGCGCGCTGCTCGACGCCGAAACGGTGCTGCTCGTCCGTGATGACGAGACCGAGACGGAAAAACACCACCGAGTCGCTGATGAGCGCGTGTGTGCCGACGACCACGTCGAGCTGTCCGCCGGCGAGCGCCTGCTTTACCTCACGCTTTTGCCGGGCGCTCATCGCACCCGTCAGGCGTCCGACGCGGATGCCGAACGGCTCGAGCAGCGTGCGCAGCGTGTGCTCGTGCTGCTCGGTGAGGATCTCGGTCGGCGCCATGAAGGCGCTCTGGCAGTCGTTTTCGTGCGCAAACCAGATGCACGCCGCGGCGACGAGCGTCTTGCCGGAGCCGACGTCGCCCTGCACAAGGCGGCTCATCGGCACGCCGGAGATCATGTCCTGCACGGCAGCGGCGACGGCGCGCCGCTGCGCCCCGGTGGGTGAGAAGGGGAGCGTGGCGTAAAACGTCTCGAGGTCGGCGCTTTGCATCCGGATGCCGCCCTCGGCGCGCCGCTGCGAGCGGATGCGCGCCATGGCCGTCGAGAGCACGAACAGCTCCTCGAACACCAGGCGCTTTCGCGCGAGCGTGAGTGCCGCCGCATCGGTCGGCTGGTGGATGTTCTGCAGGGCGTAGTCCTGCTGCGCGAGGGCGTAGGTGCGCGCAATGTCCGCCGGGATCACGTCCTGCAGCTGCCCAATGCAGGCGTGCAGCGCGGGGAGCATGGCCTTGCGCACGTCGTTTTGCGTCACGCCCGTCGTCAGCGGATAGATGGGGTAAAAGCAGTTGGTCACGCTGCCGCAGCGCGCCGCCTGCTCGCAGACGGGGTTGGTGAGCGTCTTACGAAAGCCGTTTGCCTCTACCTTGCCGTAGAAGATGTATTCCTCGCCCGCGTGCAGGCTGTTTTTGCGGTAGGGCTGGTTGAAGTAGGTCACGTCGAGCGCGCCGGTGTCGTCGGCGATACGCGCCTTGACGAGCGTGAGCCCGCTGCGCACATACTGTGTGCGCGGCTCGCCCGCGACCGTCGCGCGGATGCACACGGCCTCACCGGGCTGCGCGGCCGCGATCGTGCGAAACTGCGTCCGATCCTCGTAGCGGCGGGGATAGAGTCCGGCCAGATCGCGCAGCGTTGCCACGCCGAGCTTTTGAAAGGCCTGCGCTTTTTTCGGCCCGATGCCGGTCAGCGCCTCAAGCGGGGTATCCGGTGTGTAGGTCATGGTGTCGCCTCCTGTGCGCCGCATTTCCAGCGCCAGAGCCGCGCCTGATCCTCCGGCGCGGCATAGCCGATGCCGACGCGGGTGTCGGTCTCGAGCGCGAAGCGCTGCCCGTCGTCCTCGAGCCAGAGCTCCGGACAGGTGAGGATGTCGCGGTCATTGAACGTCTTGTCGATCTGCAGCCGCTTTGTGAGCTTGCCCGGTCCGTTCGCACCGTCGGCGCACGCGCGGATGAGCACGGCCTGCGGTTCGTCCGCGTGCCCGGTCACGATGTTGAGCATCCAGTGCATCCCGTAGCAGAGGTAGACGTAGATCGTGCCGCCGTCATGGTAGAGCACCTCCGTGCGCCGTGTGCGCCCGCGGCTGGCGTGGCAGGCGGTGTCCTGCTCGCCGCGGTAGGCCTCCGTCTCCGTGATGCGCGCGCGCAGCAGTGTGCCGTCCGGCAGCCTGCGCACCAGAATACGCCCAACCAGCTCCGGCGCGACGCAAAGCACGTCGCGCCGGAAAAATTCCCGATCCTGCAGTTTCATGGCTCTCAGCTCGCATAGTCGACGACATAACTGTCGCCGTTGGGGGTGAATTGTCCGTACAGACCGTTGGTGAGCACCACGTGACCGTCGGCCTTGACAAGCAGCATCTCAAACCCGCCGTAGGTGCGCCAGTAGTTGAGCGCCGCCTGCGGACCGAGCACGAACATCGCGGTCGACAGGCAGTCGGCCAGCGTGCCGTCCTCGCACACGATCGTCACGGCCAGCAGACCGTTGTTGACCGGGCGTCCGGTCGCGGGGGAGAGGATGTGGTGGTACTTCTGCCCGCCCTCGGTGAAATAGCGCTGATAGCTGCCGGAGGTGATGACCGCCGTCTCACCCACGGTGAGATAGCCGAGATAGCTGCCGGTGTCGTTCGGGTCCTGAATGGCGATGTTCCAGTCGCTGCCGTCCGGCTTTTTGCCGAGCGTCTGCACGTTGCCGCCGAGGGACACAACGCCGCTCGTGACGCCGGCGGCGCGCATCGCCTGAATGGCATAGTCCGAGGCGCAGCCCTTGGCCACTGCGCCGAAGCTCAGCGCCATGTCTGCCGGCATGGTGACAAGGGAGTTTGCGCTGTCGTCCGTTGCGGCCAGCTGCACCTTGCTCATATCCACGCAGGGGAGCAGACGCTCGATCTCCGCATCCGACGGCACGCGGTAGTTCTGGTCGATAAAGCCCCAGAGCTTGCTCAGCGGATAAGTCGTCAGATCGAACGCACCGTTTGTGCGCTCGTACACGGTCAGCGCCGTGCGCAGCATCTTGGCGATCTGCTCGTTGACCACGACGGGTGAGCCCATGGCGTGGTTGATCTCATAGGTCTTGCTGCGCTCGTTTTCCGGGTCGAGGAGCTTGTCCATGCTGTTGATGATGCTGATGGCGGCGTTGATGCCGTCGTCGGCCTTTTTGCCGTAGGCGGTCAGATCCATGACGGTGTCCATGGCAAAGATCTGCTGCGTGGTGCTTTTCGCCTCGCCGCAGGCGCTCAGCGGCAGCACCAGCGCGCAGCACAGCAGCAGCGCGAGCAGACGGGTGTGCAGATGTGTATGCTTCATAGAGGGTGTGTCCTTCCGATACAGGTTGCTTTTTTCTCAGTATAGCATATCCTCTGCCGAATGGAAACAGAAAATCCTGCTTTACTTTTCGGCCGGACTTTGCTATAATAACTCCTGCTGAATATGCGCCCGTAGCTCAGCTGGATAGAGTGACAGACTCCGACTCTGTAGGCCAGCGGTTCGAATCCGCTCGGGCGTACCACGAAAAAACCTGCCGTGAGGCAGGTTTTTTTGCTGTTCGCCGCGGATTCGAGGTTTATCCCCGAAAGGGGAAATCCGCTCGGGCGTACCACAAAAACCCTGTAGTTTCAATGGCTACAGGGTTTTTCTTTGACGTTGTAGCTGTAAAAAATTAGGCGCAATTTAGGCTGCTTTCGGCTATAAAACGCCCTGTGATGTTGCACCAATGTTGCACCAAAAACGAACCTCCCTCGGTTCAGAAATGCACCGGCCCAAGGGTTTTGCGGGATTGGTAGAATCAAGGTGCAGCCGGCGACGGCAAAGATCGCTGCACCCTCGCGCCTATCCCAGCGCCACATCCAGCGTCATCATCACGCTGAAACCGACAGCAAAGAAAACTGTTCCGAGGTTGGAGTGCTTTCCCTGAGACATTTCGGGGATCAGCTCCTCTACCACAACATAGAGCATGGCACCGGCCGCAAAGCTTAAAAGATATGGCAGCGCCGGGATCACAAGCTGCGCGGCGAGGATGGTCAGCACCGCGCCGATCGGCTCGACGGCACCGGAAAGCACACCGCCCCCAAATGCCTTGCCCTTACGCACGCCTTCCGCCCGGAGCGGCATGGAGATGATCGCCCCTTCGGGAAAGTTCTGAATGGCGATGCCGAGCGACAAAGCGAGTGCACTTGCCGCCGTGATCTGCGTGTTCCCCGCGAGAAACCCCGTGTACATGACGCCCACCGCCATGCCCTCCGGAATGTTGTGCAGTGTCACAGCCAGCACCATCATGGTCGTGCGGCCCAGTTTGCTCTTCGGCCCCTCGGCCTGATCGCTGCCCACATGGAGGTGGGGGATCAGCCGGTCGAGCAGGAGCAAAAACAGCACCCCGGCCCAAAAGCCGGCCAACGCGGGGAGAAAAGACAGCCTGCCCATGTGATCGGACTGTGCAATGGCGGGGATCAGCAGGCTCCATATCGAGGCCGCCACCATCACTCCGGCGGCAAAGCCGGCAAGAGAGCGCTGAACCAGATCGCCCAGCGACTTTTTCATAAAGAATACGCAGGCAGCACCCAGTGTTGTGCCGAGAAAGGGAATCAGTATTCCGAGAAAGACTTCCATTTGTTGCACCGCCTTTTCGTAGTATTTTATAGTTCACCTGATCTGACCGGTCTGAAATGCGTCTGAGTTAGATTAGACTAACCAGCATGCCTCAAAATAGCTGCATTTCTGCAGCAATGCTATGACCATGCGTTCATTATACTGTACTTTTTCGCGTTTTGCAAGAGGCGGCGAGAGCGGACGGCGGCTGCGCTGCCGTGCGGGGGGCGTTATTACGGGGGTCCATTTTTACGGACAAGATGGGCTTTTCGTGTGCAGATCCGCATGATATAATCAAAGCAAACGCAGGATCGGCCGCGCCGGAATCTGCGGAAGAATGCATCGTCGGAGGTATGCAGGATGCCAAAAGCGAAGTGGAATCTGAACACCGTTTACATATCCGAGCGGCTGCAGGAGAGCCTGCGGCCCATCTCCCGCCTGTCTCTTATACACATCTGACGCT
>ENA-OZGC01000399-OZGC01000399.1-human-gut-metagenome-genome-assembly--contig:-NODE-399-length-33663-cov-6.260087_pt1 | contig 33663 bp, 31 predicted proteins | sample MGYA00245109_ERZ653643 | MGnify/ENA primary metagenome ERZ653643 (study PRJEB26926, sample SAMN06165107) | human gut metagenome | biome: ENVO:00009003; feature: ENVO:2100002; material: ENVO:00002003... | reverse complement strand
CGAGATGCAGCGTAGTCTCGTGGGCTCGGAGATGTGTATAAGAGACAGCTCTGGGACTTCATTGATCATATTCTCATAAGCCGCTCACTGCAATCCCGTTGCAGCCAGCGCATCACGGTGGGGCGCTTCCCGTTCCTGCTCACAGAGGACGGCAAGCCCTATCGCACCTATCGTGGTCCGGCCTACGTGGGCGGTGTGTCGGATCACCTGCCCATCTGGGCCGACCTGTTCATCAGGTAGCAGTCGGCAAGCACCATGGCTGCCATGGCCTCCACCACAGGCACCGCACGGGGCAGCACGCAGGGGTCATGCCTGCCGCGTGCCGTGAGCTTGACCGCCTCACCGGCCTGGTTGACCGTATCCTGCTCCATGAGGAGGGTGGCGACAGGCTTAAAGGCAACGCGGAAATAGATGTCCTGCCCGTTGGAGATGCCGCCCTGGATGCCGCCGCTGCGGTTTGTGAGGGTGGTCACACCGCCCTGCCCGTCGGGCACAAAGCGGTCGTTCTGCTCGCTGCCACGCTGTGTCACGCCCGCGAAACCCATGCCATATTCGAATCCCTTCACCGCATTGATACCCAGCATAGCGGCTCCCAGCAATGCGTGCAGCTTGCCGAAGGCCGGCTCGCCCCAGCCTGCGGGGCATCCCTTCACCACGCAGGCTATCACACCGCCTATCGTATCTCCGTCGGCCTTGACCTCGCGTATGAGGCTGTCCATGCGGCTCGCCACCCCGGCATCGGGGCATCGCACATCGTTGGTCTCGGCCTGCGAGAGGTCGTAGTCGGCATAGGAGCCGGGCAGGATGATGTCTCCCACCTGCTGTGTATAAGCCTGCACGGTGACACCCAGCTGGCTGAGCATCATCTTGGCAAAGGCTCCCCCCACCACGCGGCTGATGGTCTCGCGTGCCGAGCTGCGCCCTCCGCCGCGATGGTCACGCAGTCCGTACTTCTGGGTATAAGTATAGTCGGCATGGCTGGGGCGGAACAGGGAGCGCATGTTATCGTAGTCCTGACTGTGCTGATTGCCGTTGCGCACTATGAATCCAATGGGGCAGCCCGTGGTGCGCTCCTCGAAGACACCGCTGAGCAACTCCACTCTGTCGGCCTCCTTACGTGCCGTGGTGAGTGCGCTCTGGCCTGGCCGGCGGCGGTCCAGTTCGCGCTGTATGAAATCCATATCTACGGTGATTCCCGCCGGGATGCCGTCTATCACGCCCCCTATGGCCGCTCCGTGGCTCTCTCCGAATGTGGTGAGACGGAAGATGTTGCCAAATGTGTTCACTTCTGTGTCCTCCTTGCTTGTATGGGTTAGAAACGCACGCCCCCTCTCCCACGCCTCTGTGGGCAGGAAGAGGGGGTGCCTGGTGTGTGCCTGATTACTGGCAGTCGCCGCAGCACGAGCCGCACTCGCCGTCACCGCAACCGCCCGAGCAGCCTCCGCAACCGCCCTCGCCGCCACAACCGCCGCAGCCTCCCTCACCTGAGAGAGCCTTCAGGGTGTTGCTCACTTCGTCGTCGGTGGCGGGACGTGCCGTCACCACTGTGCCCACGAAGCGCAGTGTCTTGCCAGCCAGAGGATGGTTGAGATCCACGGTCACGGTATTGTCCTGTATGAGGGCAATGAGTCCGCTGAAGCGATGACCCTCGTTGTCCTGCAAGGGCACCACAGCGCCCTCGTAGATGTAGCGCGTATCCAGTTTTCCCTCAATCTCGAACATGCTGCGGGGCACTACCTGGCGACCCTCGGGGGCATAGGGTCCGTAGGCCTGCTCCACGCTGAGGGTGAAGTCGAAGGATGCGCCCTGCTCCAGGGGAGCTATCTCATTCTCGAAGTCATCGAGCGTCATGCCCAGACCGGTGAGGAACTCAAAAGGAGCCTCGCTTGTGGCCTCCTCCACCATTTCGGGCTCATTGCCCTCGGCCTGTGCATAGAGCTTGTAGGCCACGCTGATGTACTTGTGGTTGTTTTCTGTTGCCATATCTTGTTATTGTCAATTGGTTTTGCTACTCTTCTTATGCCGCTCCCCGCATGCCGCCGGGCGCTATGCCCGCCAGCCTCCCCGGCGGCAGAGCACCGGGAACAAGGAGCTGCGTGAGACCTACCTGGCGCCCTTGGCGGGCTTGCCACAGAGGGTGCCTTCGAGGGGCAGAGCCACATACTGATGCACGGCACTGGCCATGTTCTGCACCACATCGGCCTGGGCCGAGAAGTAGATGCACGCGCCCAGTTCCAGGATGCGCACCGCGCACAGCTGCGCATCGTCCTGGCGCAGGAACTGATAGGTGAGCATCTCGTTGTGTCCAGGCGTAGCCGCACGGAAGTTCATCGTCTTCTCCAGCCTCATCTTCTCGGCCGGCACCAGTTCGGCAGTCCAGTGGCTGCTCCTGGCCATGGTGTGCCCACGCATGACCACCGCCGTCTCCACCTGTTTGCCATGCACGCGGGGCAGACTCTTGCACATCTTGCGCATCGCCTTCCGCACGCGTTCGTCATCCCTCGTCTGCTTGTCGGTACCGGCGCCCACCTGCGTGGCGCCTGTCACGGCATCCACTTCAGCGTATGCCGGAGTGGTGAATGCAAGCCCCAGCAGGAGCGCAATCATCCAAGTGTGTCTCATCATCTGCTCCTTTCCATTATACTTTCATCTGCAAAGGTAGGCATTTATTTTGGGATAGCGGTGCGGCGGCGCTTCCAATGAGGCGGTGCACATCCTAATTCTGACCCCGGCAAACAGGACGGGGATACGGGACGGCTGCCCTGCCGCATGATTATGGCAGGAAAAACGCAGTGCGGTGCATGGGCCAACGCAGCGCGCTGCATCAGCCATCGCAGTGCACTGCATCGGGCATCGCAGCGCGCTGCATCCTGTGGGGCAAAAAGCAGCCCGCCCTCTCAAAAGCGGGAGGGCGGGCATGGATAAGGCTTCGGGCGGGAGAGGGCGCCTACTTGTAGATGGTGTAGGTGCAGCCCTTCCGGGTGGGAATGAGCAGGGTGTTGTCATCCACCACCACGCCTTGCATGGGCTTGCCATCGGGTCCGCACACGTGGTACTGGGCAATGCCGGGATAATAGATGGGGCAAGGCTTGCCCGACCCGCTGCGGATGACGGCACGCACGAGACGTCCGTCCTGCCACTGCTGATCTACTTGGAAATTGTTCACAGCACGCAGTCCGCTCATGTGGCCTGCCTGCCACAGGTCGGGCAAGGCGGGCAGGAGCTGCAGCGTGTCGGTGTGACTCTGCAGAAGCATCTCGGCCACACCGGCACAGGTACCGAAGTTGCCGTCGATCTGGAAGGGCGCATGGGAGTCGAAGAGATTGTAATAGACTCCGCCCTTGTGCGCCTCTACGTCATAACTGGTAGAGTGCCTCAGGGCATTGTGCAGGATGACGTGGGCGTGGTTGCCGTCCAGTGCGCGGGCCCACAGACACACCTTCCAGCCCATGCTCCAGCCTGTGGCCTTGTCGCCACGCAGGCGCAGCGAGTTGACTGCTGCGGGGAAATAGGGGCTGCGGGGACCGATGTCGGACAGGGGATAGAGCGCCATGAGGTGGCTCAGATGGCGGTGCGAGGGGTCGTCGCTGACGTCATAGGTGGCATACTTCCACTCTCGCAGCAGCGTGTCGCCCTGGTGCACACCGTTGCGAGGATTGGTCCAGGCACCGTTGGCACGGGCATTGGCAGTGTAGATTTCGGTATGCAGACCGCGGTCCACGCGTGCCAGGAAGCGGTCGAGCTGCTCCACATCGGCCTGGGTAAGCCCCACGCGCTTGACACCCAGGATATCCACACTCTGCCGCACACTGCGCAGCAGGGCATAGATGAGCTGCTGTGCATGGGCGGTGCCATCCTCCTTGGGGTGGGCGTTCTGCTCGGCACTGTACTCGTCGGGAGCCACATAACTGCCGTCGGGCAGTATGCCGAGGGAGGGGCATCCACGGTCGTCTATCATCCTCTCCATCCAGAACTGCGCACAGCTCCACAGCGTGGGGAAGGCACGCAGAAGGAACTTCTCATCGAGGGTGAAGCGGTAGTGCTGCCACAGATGGCTGCAATACCAGGCATTGGCCACGAAGTAGTTGTTGCCCCACAGACTCATGCCGCCGAAGATGTTGTTCTCTGTGAAGCAGGTCCATCCGTGCTTCACGCCTCCAAACTGTGTGGCGGCACGCTTCCAGTTGTCGCGTCCGGCCATATTGATGACGTAGTTGACGAAGGGCAGATGCAGCTCGCTCAGGTTGGTGGGCTCGGCTGGCCAATAGTTCATCTGCACGTTGATGTTGGAATGGATATCGGAGTTCCAGGCCGCCTGACTGCGGTTGTTCCATATACCCTGCAGGTTGCTGGGGATATCCACACCGCGACTGCAACCGATCATGAGATAGCGTCCATAGGCGAAGTAGAGCTGTTCGAGGAAGAGGGCATCGGGCTCGCGGCCTGTGGCACACCTGCCGGCATCATTGTAGCACTCTATCAGGCGGTCGGTGGGAAGGGCCGAAGCGGCTCCCTGCAACTGGAAATCCACTCGTCCGCTCAGTGCCGTGAAGTCCTCGGTGTGGCGCTCGAGCAGAGCCGTCCACCCGCGTGAGGCGGCCTTATCCACCTGCTTGCGGATGCGTCCAGAGAGGCCCTCGGTGCCCGACGTGAGCGTGGGGGCTGCGGCATCGAAGTCGGTTCCGCCCGCCAGCACAAGCAGCACCTCACGGGTTCCCGACACGCGGATGCCGTCCGGGGTGCTCTCCATGCGGGCATCGGCACCTGCAGGCACCACCCTGAGGCATGCGGCGTGGCTCACGGTCTTGAGCTTTCCTCCAAATGTGGCATAGGCATCAGAATAGGACACAGGAGTGGCATTCAGATCCTCGCCGGGCTTTACCGACACCAGCAGATCGAGCTGGCGCCGGCCTGTGGCGCGGTAACGCACGGCCACCACCCTGTCGGGGAAGGAGGCGAAGTAGCGACGTTCATAATGGGTAAGGCCGTCGGTGGAACTGTAATCCACGCCGCCGATGCCCGTCTGCAGGTCCAGGTAGCGCACGTAATCGCGCACCTGGCGTGCTTCATTGAAGCCGAACTGGCCCGAGAGGTCGGTCACCAGGACAGAACCAAAGTTCTTGTAGGAGCCATAGTCGAAGGTGCCCGCCATGTCGTTGGGCGTTCCCTCCCACAGGGTCTTCTCGTTGAACTGGATTTCGTCCTGCTTGACTCCTCCCATCAGGCAGGCTCCCAGCTGTCCGTTACCGATGGGGAGGGCGTACTCCATCCAGGCGTTTCCTGCCCACTGATAGGCTGCCGGCTGCCGGTACCACAGGGTGTGGGGGTGCTCGGGGCTGAATGTCTGAAGTCCCTGCACGTGGTACTCGGCAGGTTCCGCCGCACCGGGCGATGTCTGTGCTTGCGCTCCCATGCTCACGAGAAGAGCCGTGAGGAGCAGATTCATCTTTCTTAGGGTATTCATTTCGTAGTGTTGTATTGTTATGCGAAAAAGGTTCCCGCCCGGCACTCACAGTGCCAGGTGGAAACCTCTGGTATGCTTCATCCCCCGTGCATCAATAGCCGAAGATATCCTTCAGGGTCACACGCTGTATGGCTCCACGCTGCTGCAGGCCGGCCATATCCCAGTCGGCCTCATCGCCCAAGAGCAGCAGGTGGTACTTGCGCTTGGCTATCTCCCGCTCGTGGAACGACAGCAGGTCGGCCATGGTCAGGGTCTTGACCTTCTCATACACCGCCTTGGCAGGGTCGTCGGTGAGGCCCTTGTCGCGGCAACGCAGGTAGTAGTCGAGGATCTGCTCACGCAGTGTGCGCTGGGTGGCCAGGCGCTTGAGCACAGCCTCGCGGGCCAATGAGAAGGCACTCTCACTCTGCGGCATCTGCTCCACTATCTCGTCGAAGACATTGAGGCAGTCCTTCAACTTGTCGTTCTGAGTGATGATGCGGGTATAGAAGCACTCCCTGTCCGAGGGGCGTGAAGCCTGTGAGAAGAGGGCGCTGGCATTGTAGGCCAGACCACGTGACTCGCGCAACTCCTGGAAGACAATGCTGTTCATACCCCCGCCGAAGTACTCATTGAAGACTCCCACATAGGGCTTCAGGGCCAGACTGAACTGCTCGCCACGGCTTGAGTAGCCCATCATGTAGGTGTTCTTGGCCAGGAAGGGAGCTATGATGACCCGGCTCTCATCCACCTGGAGAGGCGTGTAGAACTGCCCGTCGTGGGCGGCTACAGGATGCTCCGACATGGGATGCACCTCATCTATCAGACGGCTCACCTGGGTGGACTCAAGGGGTCCGTAGTAGAGCACATGCTGGGCTACACCGCTGAGGGAACGCAGGTGCTGGAGCACGCCTGCCGCGCCGAGCTGCCTCATCCGGGCAGCATCCATGGCATCGGTGATGGCGTTGTGGGGACCATAGATACCATACTGAACGAGGGCATTGAAGCAGGCTTTCTGGTTCGTCTTGTTGTCTGCACGCAGCTTGAGGATATCGTTGACCACCTGTGCATAGATGGCTGTGTCGGGCCGGGCAGTGGCTATCCAGCGCTCGGTGAGGCGCAGTGCCTCCTCCATGTTCTCGGCCAGACCCGAGAGGGTAAGCCGGGTGCGTCCTGCCTCGGTGCTGAGTGTGGCATCGCAGGCAAGGGCATAGAGGCGCGACTGGAGCTGGCTGGCATCCATAGAGTCAGTGCCCAGGTAGGGCAGATACTGCTCGGCAACAGCCAGCGCGGGGTCTTCCTTGGTACCTCGCTCAATGACGAAGCTGAGGTGGAACAGGCGGCTGTCCACATCACGATGAGCCAGCAGCTCGTTGCCACCCACGAGCGTTCCCTTCTGCACCTCACGGCTAAAGTCGACAAACACAGGCTCCACCTCGGCCACAGGCATCGCAAGCACCGAATCCACAAAGGCGCTTGTCTTGTCGCGGTTAGTCTCGATGGGAGAGATATGGGGCTTGTCTATCTTCTTGGCCGAAGCGTCGATACCCTGCCTCTTGAAGACGCATCCGTAGCCCTCGGTAAGGTAGCGGCGGGCGCAGTCGGTCACGGTCTTCTTGCTCAGGGTGTCCAGTCGCTGCAGCTCGCCTACGGCATCAGCCCACGGCTGTCCCGCTACGAAAGCGTCCACAAAGCGCTCTGCACGCTGCTCGTTGCTCTGCATGGCCTGCAGTTGCTCGCGCTTCATGTTGTTGAGGATAGCCTTAAGCAACGACTCGTCCCACTGGCCGCTGGTGAGCCGGCGCACCTGTGCAAGCATCAGGTCACGCACCTCCTCCAGTGTCTGACCCTCCTTGGGACAGCCGATGGCCCAGAATGCACTCTGGTCGGTCATGCCATCTACAAAGGTCTCACACGCCATGACTTGCTGTGCGCTATTGAGATTCTGGTCAAAGAGACCGCACTTGCCATTGGCGAGGATGCTGTTGGCCACCTCCATCACCAGGTATTGGGAATCGGCCTTGGCGGGCAGCCTCCAGCCGAGAGCCACCATGGGAGTCTCCTGGCCCACCACATCTACGCTCACAGGAGCCTGGAGCGGCTCCTCACGGGGGAAGGTGCGCTGGGGCAGACTGTCGGATGCCTGCCATGAGCCAAAGTACTGCTCAATGATGCGCACCGTCTCGTCGGGGTCGAGGTCACCGCTCATGCAGATGGCCACATTATTGGGTACATACCACTCGTGATAGTACTGCATGACATTGCGGAGCGAGGGGTTCTTGAGATGCTCCTGCGTTCCGATGGTCGTCTGAGTGCCATAGGGGTGATGGGGGAAGAGGATGCGGTAGAGCGCATTGTTCATCTTGTCGAAGTCGTTGGTGAGGTGCATGTTGTATTCCTCATAGACGGCCTCGAGCTCGGTGTGGAATCCTCGGATGACCATATTGCGGAAGCGCTCTGCCTGCACCTTGGCCCAAGGTTCCAAGGCATGGCATGGGATGTTCTCCTGATAGCAGGTGACATCGGTACTCGTATAGGCATTGGAGCCTGTGGAGCCTATTCCTGCCATCATCTTGTCATACTCGTTGGCAATGGCAAACTTGCTGGCTTCGTGGCTGAAGCTGTCTATGCGGGCATAGATGGCGCGGCGCCGGTCCTCGTCGGTAGCGCTGCCATACACCTCATACTGCGCCTCGATGCTGTCGAGCAGCGGCTTCTCCCGGGCATAGTCGAGCGTTCCGAAGCGCGTGGTACCCTTGAACATGAGGTGCTCCAGGTAGTGTGCCAGGCCGGTGCTCTCGGCTGGATCGTTGCGCGAACCGGTCCGCACCGCCACATAAGTCTGTATGCGCGGTTCGTCGTGGTTCACTGTCAGATACACCTTGAGCCCGTTCTTCAGGGTATAGATGTGCGTTGCCATGGGGTCATCAGCCAGCACCGGTTCCTCCTTCGTGCTGGAGTCATGGCCAGGCTGGCAGGCTGCCAGCGTGCAACAAAGGCAGAGTGCTCCACCAAGGAGGCCGGCTGCCAGCAGTTGTCTCTTCTTCATGCCGTATTGTGATATAGTTTGTTGTTTCATTCCCGACTGGTTGTCTTCAAGGGCAGAGGAGCCTCATCAGGCTCCCGCAGGCCGATGTCTAACGCACCACAGTGTCGCCCTCGACATAATTCTCCATATAGAGTTGCTCGCCGTCATACACTGCATAGGTGCACTGAGTAATCCAGTCGCCCATGATGAGCAGGCGGCACTGGCGCGTGAGGAGCAGATCGAGCTCGATGTGACGGTGCCCGAAGAGGAAGTAGTTGACATTGGGATGCTGCTTGAGATAGTCCTTGGCAAAGCGCACAAGGAACTCCCGGTCCTCACCCTGGTAGGTATCCACGGGCGTGCCATCCTGCAGACACGGCTCGTGCTTGAGCCTGCTGCGGCGTGCCCACTCCAGTCCGAAGTTCACCCCAATGGTAGGATGGAGCCATCGGAACAGCCACTGACAAACCTTGTTATGGAAGAAAGAGCGCAGGAAACGGAACTTCCAGTCGGGATCTCCCAGGCCGTCACCGTGGGCGAGGTAGAATATCTTGTCGGCCAGTTCGAGTGTCACAGGCTCCCGATGCAGGATGACTCCGCACTCGCTCTGCAGATAATCGGTGCACCAAATGTCGTGGTTGCCCGTGAAGAAGTGCACCTCCACCCCATTGTCAGTGAGTTCGCTCACCTTTCCCAGGAAGCGTGTGAAGCCTCTGGGGACCACTGTGGGGTACTCGAACCAGAAGTCAAACATGTCGCCCAGCATATATATGGCACCCGCCTTGTCCTTTATGTCGTCAAGAAAACGCACCAGGCGGCGTTCCTGCTGCCTGCCGTGCTGCAGAGCGCGACAGCCCAGATGGGCGTCACTGATGAAATAGATGTTCTTCATAGGCGTATTGCTACATGAGTCCCAGTTCCAAGCGAGCCTCCTCGCTCATCATATCCTTGTCCCACTCAGGCTCAAACACGAGGTTGACCTCCACCTTGTCCAGTCCGGGGATAGCCGCCAGCTTGCTGTGCACATCCTCTACGATGAAGTCGGCCGCAGGGCAGTTGGGGGCTGTGAGGGTCATATCCACCTGCAGTGTCTTGCCCTCATCCACCAGTTCGATGCGGTATATGAGCCCCAGGTCATAGATGTTGACGGGTATCTCGGGGTCGTAAACGGTGCGGAGCAACTCCACCACCTTCTCCTGTATATCTGTCTGTTCCATATCGGTTATGCTTATTCCTTATATATATAATAATGTAGTGTCAGCCCAGGGTGCCTGCCTCGAGGAAACTGTAATAGCCCTGCGTGGAGACGATGACGTGGTCGAGGAGCTTGATGTCAACCGCCCGGCAGGCCTGTACAAGGCGGTGCGTGAGGTCCTGGTCCTGCTTGCTGGGCGTGAGCGTTCCGCTGGGATGGTTGTGGCAGAACACCATGGCGGTGCACTGACGCATGATGGCCTCACGCAGCACCTGCCTGATATCCACTACCGAGGCTGTCAGGCCGCCCTCACTGACGCGCACCGTGCTCATGAAAGTGAGGTTGTTGCGCAAGAGCATCAGGTGACACTCCTCGTGTGCTTTGTCCTGAAGCATTGGACGGAAGTAGTCGGCAATGGCCTTGGCATTGTCCATGCGCAGCTGCGAAGCGCGCTCCATCGACCGGCGCCTGCCTAATTCACAGGCTGCCAGCACCGTCACGGCCTTGGCCGGACCCATGCCCCTATAGGTCTGCAGGGCTTCTATCGACATCCGGCTCAACTCTGTCAGGCTCTCGTGACAGTCGTTCAGCACCCTCTGCATGAGCTCGACTGCCGTCTCGCGGCTGTTTCCGCTGCCTATCAGAATAGCCAGCAGTTCGGCCTTGGAGAGCGATTCGGCACCGTGAGCCATGAGCTTCTCACGGGGACGGTCCTCAATGGGCTGCCGGTTGATGCTGAGTTTCTCGGCCATAGGATGATGCTGATAGATTTGTGGATTGGCGATGACTGGCGCATAGCAATGCTCTGCCGCGATCCGTCATTTGTAGAACGTCTCGCGGAACGCCTGCATTTCCTCGTTTCTCCCCCACACACATCTGAGCCACCAGGCACGCAGAAAACCTGTTCCATAGCCGATGAGCTGCACGAAGCTGGCCATCACGCTGAGCATGCCTACACGCAGGCTATGGTTCTGGCCCGTGCTGTCGGCACAGATGAGAAGCGAATAGAGTACGGGGAAGAGCAGGGATAGGAAGAACATCTCCCACCCTATCATACCCCATCGGGCGCTCTGCGAGAGCAGGCCCAACGGCAATCCCACCACCATCATGAGCAGCAGGAAGCCCATGCCCAGCGTGAAGAGTGCGGGCAGCAGGTGCACCAGCTTGAGGCTGGAGGGGTACTTCTTGTATAGATTGATGCGGGCAATGCCGCTGTTGTGTACCTGTCGGAAGAACTTCCTAAGGTCGGTGCGGCGCTTGTGCCACACCCATGCCTGGGGGAAGAGGCGGCATCGGGCGCCGCTCTGAAAGATGCGTATGCTCAGGTCTATATCCTCGCCAAAGCGCATCTTGCTGAATCCGCCGAGCTTGCGATAGAGGCTCGCGCTGATGCCCATATTGAAGGAGCGGGGATAGAACTTGTCCAACTTCTTCTTGCCGCCGCGTATGCCGCCTGTGGTGAAGAAGCTGGTCATGCTGTAGCTGATGGCTTTCTGCACCGGCGTAAAGGATGGATGCGAGCGGTCAGGCCCGCCGAATGCGTCACAAGGCTTCTCTGCGAGTTCCTTCTCAACAGCCTCCAGATAGCCGGGAGGCAGTACGCAGTCGCTGTCCAGGAAGATAAGGTACTCGCCCTGTGAGCGTTCGGCACCATAGTTGCGCGTCTGTCCCGGTCCGCTGTTGGGCTTGCAGAAGTACTTGATGGGCATCTGGGCGGCATGCTTCTGCACCACCTGCTGGCAGGTTATCTGCGAACCATCCTCCACCACAAGCACCTCAAAGTCACGCAGAGTCTGTTGCGCCAGGCTCTCCAGCAGCTCGTCCGTCTCATCAGGACGGTTATACACGGGTATCACAAAGGAGTATCTCATCGTTTTATACTTTCTTCATACAAGAGACAAATGTACGTAAAAAAAAGGGAAAAGCCGCTTCCCAGCCCCTCTTTTCTTGGCAAATGGGCCTTCGAGGCGTGCTCGGCATGGATTTTCGGACAGAAATCTCCTCCCTCACAGCCTTCCGGGCGGGAAACAGGAGGCAGAATGGCAGGCCGATTCAGACAGCCGGCCAGGTGCCGCAAGCATCTGCCCAGGGAAAGTCCAAGCAGATGCAGAACCTGCTGCACCACAGCACAAAACCCAGCCCAGGCAAATGTCCATCCGGCTCCACCACCTGGCCAGACGGTCCGCAGCCCTTTCACGGGAATGGACAGGCAGGGCAAACTGCCCCGTGGAGGGAAGCGCATCGGGTACGGCAGAAGCGACCGGCATAAAACGCAGCACGCTGCATCGGGCAATGCAGCGCGCTGTGATGCCCGACGCAGTGCGCTGCGATGGCAGATGCACCGCACTGGGCTGTATGTTCAAGGCAGGCGGTCGAACGTGCAGTGCCGCAAGACGTAATACTGCCAGAGCAGACTGAAGGCTCCCTGTTCGGGTATGGGGTCGAGAACCGTAAGCGTGAGATTCTCCCGGCGCGAGGGTTCGAAGTCTTTCTTGATACGGCAAAACTCCCTGCGCGCCTGCCATACTGCTGCCGCGCTGCGCCATTGACCCGTGGCCAACATCTGCAGCGAGGCCAGAGCATCGAGCCAGAAGCGCAGGCGCATGACCGCCTGGAGGCGGCGCTCAGGCAGGTTCTTGTAGAGCAGGAGCAGATTGTTGCGGAAATTGAGGAACGTCTTGCGCGGACTGCCTTGCGGCAACGTGCCGCCTCCAAGGTGATACACCACACTCTGAGGCACACACAGGATGCCGCGCCCACGGCTTCGCAAGCGCCAGCAAAGGTCTATCTCCTCCTGATGCGCAAAGAAGCGGCCGTCCAGTCCGCCTGCTTCCCAATAGTCGGCACTGCGGATGACCAGGGCGGCTCCCGTAGCCCAGAAGATGGGGATAGGTTCATCGTATTGTCCGTTGTCGGTCTCCACCGTACCCATCAGGCGGCCACGGCAATAGGGATAGCCCAGCGAGTCGATGAATCCACCGGCGGCACCGGCATACTCAAACTGGGTGGGCGCCCACTCGCAGCGTATCTTGGGCTGCAGGGCTGCCACCTCGGGATGCTTCTCCAGGCAGCCAATCAGAGGGTCAAGCCAGCCCGGAGTGACCCTCACATCGCTGTTGAGCAGTACATACACATCAGCCTGCACCTGCCGCAAAGCCTGGTTGTAGCCCTCGGCAAAGCCGTAGTTGCGCTCCATCTTTATAATATGTACGCGCGGGAAATCATGCTCCAACATCTGCAGCGACTCGTCGGTACTGCCATTGTCGGCCACTACCACCTCGGCTCCAGCGGAATATTCGAGCACGGATGGCAGGAAGCGGCGCATCATGTCGGCACCGTTCCAGTTGAGAATGACTATGCTTGTCTTCATAAGAGAGTTCCCTGAAGTGCGTTTCCGTCAGCGTCCCAGTCGCCCAGCTGCACGCTGGCTATCTGGTTGTCCATATCCTTCGCGCTTACCGACACGCGTATGTAATTGTCTGTAAATCCGTGCATCAGTCCCTCGTGACGACTGTGCTCAAGCAGCACAGGACGGGTGGTGTGGCGGAAGCGGCCGTAGAACTGGCGCCACTTGCGCTCGCTCAGTGCCAGCACCTGCTGGCTGCGCTCGTGCTTCTGCTCGGGTGACACCACATGGGGTATCTGCAATGCCCGCGTGCCGGGGCGCTCGCTGTAGCTGAACACATGGTACTGGCTCACATCTATCTCCTCCATGAATTGCAATGCCTGGGCAAACAGCTCATCGGTCTCACCGCGCGTACCCACTATCACATCCACACCGATGAAGGCATCGGGCATAGCCTGGCGCACATGGGCAACCTTGTCGGCAAAGAGCCGCGTATCGTAGTGACGATGCATGAGGCGGAGCACCTCGTCGCTCCCACTCTGCAGGGGGATGTGGAAATGCGGCATGAAAGCCCGGCTCTGGGCGCAGAAGTCGATGACCTCATCGGTGAGCAGATTGGGCTCGATGCTGCTGATGCGGTAGCGGGAGATGCCTTCCACCTGGTCGAGAGCGCGTATGAGGTCGATAAACGACTCGCCCGTAGAGCGGCCGAAGTCGCCTATGTTGACACCCGTAATCACTATCTCGCGCCCACCCTGTGCGGCTGCCTGCCTGGCCTGCTCCACCATCGAGGCGATGCTGCCGTTGCGGCTGCGCCCACGCGCCATGGGTATGGTACAATAGGTACAATAATAGTTGCACCCGTCCTGCACCTTGAGGAAGTAGCGGGTGCGGTCTCCACACGAACAGCTGGGCACGAAGGTGCGGATGTCTGCCGTGCGTACGGTCTCATGTCCATGTGCCAGCAGCGCCCGTTCTTCGGGCATCATGTCTATCCGCTCCGCTATATGTCGCAGGATGTCACCCTTCTGCTCGGCACCGAGCACCAGGTCAACACCATCGAGGGCAGCCACCTGCTCGGGCTTCAACTGCGCGTAGCATCCCGTCACGATCACCAGTGCACCGGGATGCCGGCGTACCATGCGGCTGATGGCCTGGCGGCATTTGGCATCGGCCACTTCCGTCACGCTGCACGTGTTCACTATACATATATCTGCCGCCTCGCCTTCTGCGGCGGTTGTCACACCAGCCTCCTTGAGCTGGCGACCCACGGTGCTCGTCTCGGCGAAATTGAGTTTGCACCCCAGGGTAAAGTAGGCGGCTTTCTTGCCTGAGAAGTTATACATGCTGCAAAGATAGTGCAAAATGCGCAAAGACACAAGGCTTGTGCCATCCGAAAAGCACGCTGCTTCAACCTATCAATCAGCAACTTATAAAAAAGTTTGCACTTTTCATAAAAAAAAGAAGCGTTTTGTGAGTACGGCGTAATGAAAAAGTACGTACCTTTGCAGCGTTTTAGAAAGGCAATTGATTGTTTTACAAATTTAAAAGCAAAGAGAAATGAAAAAGTTCGCATTTGTGTTCGCAGCCATCGTAGCTGTGTCTTTCGCATCTTGTGGCAACAAGACTGAGCAGGCTTGCTGCGCTGACTCTGATAGCGTTGCTACCGACACTGTAGCTGCTGACACTGTAGCTGCTGACACTGCAGTTGCTGACAGCGCTGTTGCTGACACTGTGGTTGCTGAATAATCAGGAACTACCCTGTAAGGTACATAAGAGGACTGCATCTAGGATGCGGCCCTTTTTTTTGTGCCTTATCGCAATCCAACAAGAAAGGGACGATGCCAACTGCACCGTCCCTTCCTATTATAATATGTTTACGAGGAGGCTATCCGCCCCGCTTCATCACTCCTGCTCCTGCACGTATTTGGGCGAGGGGCCGTACTTGTTCTCGGTGGGACAACTGTCCTGACACAGGAAAACCAACAGGACAACGCGATAGAGGACAATGAGCGACATCCAACCGAGGCCGGCAGAAAGCACTGACATAACCATCCCAAACAAGTTATCAAAGGCCAAAAGTCCGAAGCCCATATAGATGAAAAAGCCTACAAAGGCAAGGTACTTAAGGATGAGATAGGCTCCATACCACCATCCGCTACGTCCAGTATCATGCAGGCGACGGAATGTCAACGGAGCAACTATCAGGTCGAATACAAATACACCAATGAGTATAACGGCGGACAAAACCAGCAGAGCCAGTATCACCCACCAGTACTCAGAGCGCCTGGAACGGCCCTCGAACTCGAAGAAACGGCTTACGGCCAACTGTATGGCCTCGGGAAAAGTAAGGGTTTTTATAAAATCCATATCATTACGTTTTGATTGTCAAACTACCGGCACGCACTCCGCTCTGCCGCGCCTGGCCAAGTCCAAGCACTTCCGTAGAGGTACATTACAGACTCTCACACCAGCCACAAACTGATGAACAGAAGCAGCAAAATGCACCCACGCCAGCCTCAAATAGCCGAATACCAGCTGCGAAGGCACTCCCACGTCGGCCACACAAAGCCGAATGCCAGCAGCAAAGGCGCTTCCACGTCGGCCTCAAACGACCGAACACCAGCAGCAAAAGCGCTTCCACGTCGGTCTCAAACGACCGAATGCCAGCAGCAAAGATAATGATTTTTACAAAGCGGCACAATAAAATGCCAAAGAAACCGCCGCCCGAAGAAAAGGAAAGCCTGCAAGCATATGTGCGCTTGCAGGCTTCTCTTATGATAAAACCTGTTTGGTCTTGGTCTATTAAGCCTCTGCAGGAGTCTCAGCAGCAGCCTCGGCGGGAGCCTCTGTAGCCTCCTCAGCAGCGGGAGCAGCAGTCTCACCCTCAGCCAGAACAGTGAAGGGAACCTCAGCTGAAACCTCCTTGTGGAGCTTCACTACAGCTACGTACTCGCCCACAGTCTTCACATCCTTCACGATGATAGTCTTGCGGTTGATCTCGAAGCCCAGCTTCTGCAGCTCCTCAGCAATCTGCAGGTTGTTCACGCTGCCGTAGATGATGCCAGTAGCACTTATCTTGGTAGTGATGGTCAAGTGCAATGCGCTCAACTTCTGAGCCAGAGCCTCAGCCTCTGCCTTCACCTTAGCCAGCTTCACAGCCTTCTGCTTCAGATCCTCTGCAAGCTGCTTCTTGGCGCTGTCACTTGCGATAACACCCTTGCCGTAAGGGATAAGATAGTTACGTCCATAGCCGGACTTCACGTTCACAATGTCATTCTTGTAACCCAAGCCAATGACGTCCTCTTTCAGTATAATTTCCATGTCTTGTCCTCCAGATATTACTTCATCAAGTCAGTTACGAAGGGAAGCAGAGCCAGATGGCGTGCACGCTTCACTGCCTGAGCCACACGACGCTGGTACTTGAGCGATGTACCTGTGATGCGACGGGGCAGAATCTTGCCCTGCTCATTGAGGAACTTCTTCAGGAACTCAGGGTCCTTATAGTCGATATACTTGATTCCGCTCTTCTTGAAACGGCAATACTTCTTCTTCTTGACGTCAATGGCGGGCGCTGTCAAATAGCGAATTTCTGATTGCTGTGCCATGTCCTTAAGCCTCCTTACTTGATTTGTTGTTTCTTCTCTTCTCAGCATACTCAGCTGCGTACTTCTCCATCTTTACAGTCAGATAGCGGAGCACCTTCTCGTCACGGCGGTAAGCAACCTCCAGAGTCTTGATTGTCTCGGGAGCAGCTTTGAACTCAATCAGCTCGAAGAAGCCAGTGCTCTTCTTCTGAATGGGGTAAGCCAACTTCTTCAGGCCCCAGTTCTCCTCGCTGATGATCTCGGCACCAGCCTTTGTGAGAACGCCTTTGAACTTGCTGACCGCTTCCTTCATCTGTTCATCAGACAAAACGGGAGTTAAAATGAAAACGGTTTCGTATTGATTCATAATACGTTAATTGATTAAATGAATTATATTTTGCACAAATGCGGTGCAAAGTTACTGCTTTATTACGGAATATCAAACATTTCCGTGAAGTTTCTTTCCCAGGGCTCCTCATTTCGCTGTACAGGACGTCAATCTGCGCTCCGGTCCCGCGGACAATCGCGCTCGCGCGTATATATATAATGTATCTGCGCAAAACAAGGCGGCATGCCGGCATTCGGACACACTCATGCACCCCAATACAGGGAAAGCTGACCCGCAGGACGCAGATAGGCCATATTTTTAGGGCAAACGCTTTCACGTCTCAGGAAAAATGCGTTATTTTGCGTGAGAATTACGAAGCAAACATTAAAACATCTTTATAGAAATGAAGAATTATATCGGTATAGCCGCCATCGTATTGGGCGCGCTCATCTTGGTTATCAGTTATTTCACACACACTCTGGTAGATTACAACGGAGTGCAGGTGCTGGCTCTCGTACTGATTGTGGCTGGCATCGTGGGCCACATCATCGTTACCAAGCGCCCCTCATAAGCGCTCAAAGACAACCGGCATGCGCTTCCGCAATGTAACCTCAGCCCTCCGACTGCTGGTCGGAGCAGCTTGCGTGGCGCTCTCCATGCAGAGTGCACATGCCCAGTATGCGGGCGAGGACAATGCGGTGGGAGACTGGCAGCTGTTTGACGAGGAAGAGGCCGACAGCACACAGAAGCCTCAGCACAAGGAGTGGAAGAACCTGCTCTACGTGCGCTATTCGCCCTCGCAATACACTTTCCCTGGCCACACGCCCCCACTCGACTTCCAGGAAGCGGCCATAGGATGGGCCAGAAGCATCCAGGTGGCCGACAGCATCCCGCTCTTTGTGGAGGCAGGAGCCGAGATGAAATGTTCTTTCTCAGGCGGCGATGACGCGCACGGCAACGCCTAATACGCGCTGCTGAGTTTCCGCGTACCCGTCAACGTAACCTACAAGCTCTACCTCTCACGCACACGCAACATAGCGCTTGCCCCACAGGCCGGCGTTCACTTCCGTGTCATAGCCCTGGGAAAGGAGAAGGCAGGAGGCGAGAAAGGCAACATCTTCAAGGACGGACGCGACAACCAGACCGGTTCCGACTGGGAAAGATGCCAACTGGGTTGGCAGGTGGGACTGCGTCTGCAGCTGGAGAGATACTTCATCGGCGTGAGCTACGGACGCGACTTCCCCGACAAGAGCAAGCGTCCGCAGATTCACGAATGCGGCATCACGGCAGGAGTCTGCTTCTGACCAAACCACAACACACACACTCCATTCCACCGACAACGCGCACAAGCCCAAACAGGCAGTACGCACCAAACACACAACAATGACACAAAGTCACAAAAGAGGAGCGGCAAGGCGCATCATGCTCGGCATTGCCGCTGCTATGCTTGCTGTCTCTGCCACCCAAAGCACAGCCAGAGCAAACTGCAGGCCTGACGGGCAGGACGACAACATCATGCGCAACGCCATCCTGTCGGAGATGGTTGCCAAGCAGCAGACTTGCCAATTGGACTCGCGCCCACACAAGGTGCTCTGCATAGGCAACTCTATCACGCTGCACCTGCCATCGAATGCCGTGAACTGGTACTCCAGTCAAGGCATGGCTGCCTCAAAGCCCGAACTGGACTATTGTCACGTGCTGGAGAAGCTGATGAGACAGCACAACCGCAAGACCACAGTCACCCCCGTGAACATAGCCGACTGGGAGCGTAATCCCTCGCTCAGCCTCGACTCCCTGCTCAGAGACAAGTGCCAGGGAAAGGACATCATCGTCATACGCATTGGCGAGAACGTCCAGCCCGATGGGGTGGCAAACTTCGAGAAGAACCTTGCGGCACTCATCGACTACTGCAAAGGCTTCACCGGAAAGATTGTACTGACCGGCGAGTACTGGCCACACGTGCAGAAGGAGCTGGCCATCGTGCGCAACGCACACAAGTACGGCTTGAGATACGTGCCCATCGACTGGATATGGAACCTCTACAGGGAGGAATGCAGCCCCAAGGAGGGCGACACCCTGTATGACGTAAACGGCAAACCCTACACCATCAAGGGACAGTTCATTCTCACCCACCCCAACGACAAGGGCATGGAACTGATAGCCAAATCCATCTACAGCATACTGTAGGGCGCGCAGGCATATCCCTGAAACGACAAACACATCGGGCTTCCCCCACATGGCAACTGCCAGAGGAGGAAGCCCAATGTGCATCCTGTGGGCAGAGCCACCCTTGTCCACCGCTCACGGCACGACGACAAACGACAAACCGCTTTCCCACAACCATTCCCCCACTCGCCTCTGCCCCACCACAGCCACGAGGGCAAGCTGGAGCATGATGAGGGCTTTCTTGTTCACCGTTCGCTCCCCGCCCGCCATCACTGGCATTCTCCATCTTAGGCTTCATGCCTGAGGCACAGGACTATCAGCCGCCTGAGAGCATCGGGGTGAGGTCAATCATCATGCGAGAGTCGCCTGCGGGGCAGCCTTACCAGCCGCCTGAGAGCATCCTTGATGACCGCTTTCTCCACACTACGTACAGCCGTCCTTGTCATACGCAAGCGCCTCACCCGAGCAGATGAGAAGGGAGGGAAGAAAGAGGAAGGCGCTTGCGTGGGAAAAGCAAGCAGGGATACCCGGCGGTTTCAGCCTGCTGGCACTGCCGTACCACCCAACTGAAACTCCAGTACCAGCTTGCATAAACCGCAGTATCACCGAGGCGGCACGCGCGTGGTACTGGCTTTCACTGATTATCAAACGGATATGACTTTCTCCAAGCAGCAGGCTCTTTGCGCTCGCACAAGGGACTGCGGCACCGCCCCCTAAAACGGCTCATGGCAGGAGGCAGCATGCGAGCCACCTTCTGCCATGAGAATGGATGGAGAGACGAACATCAGTTGTAGGGAACCACCAGGCGGTAGCCCTTGCCGTGCACGTTGTTGATCTCCACATTGGGATCGTCCTTCAGATGCTTGCGCAGCTTGGTGATATACACGTCCATGCTGCGTGCGTTGAAGTAGTTGTCGTCTATCCAGATGGTCTTCAAGGCCAGATCGCGCTCCAGCACATCGTTCATATGTGTGCAGAGCATCGTGAGGAGTTCGCTCTCCTTGGTGGTCAACTTGGTTGACTTTTCGCCGATGGTGAGCAGCTGCCTCTGCGTATCAAACACGAAGCGACCCAACTGATAGCGCACAGCCATCTGCTTGTTGCGTGCCTTCACACGGCGCAGGATGGCCTCCATACGATACACCAGTTCGTCCATGGAGAAGGGTTTGGTGAGATAGTCATCCGCTCCCAACTTGAATCCCTCCAGGATGTCGTCCTTCAGGTTCTTGGCTGTGAGGAACATGATGGGCACCTCCGCATTGATCATCCTCAGTTCGCGTGCCAGCGTGAAGCCGTCCATCTTGGGCATCATCACATCGAGCAGACACATATCATACTCGCCCTTGACAAAGGCCTTGTAGCCTGCCTCGCCATCGAGATACAGCTCTGCATCGTAACCCTTCGCCTGCAGATATTCGCGCACCAGCATTCCGAGGCTTTCCTCATCCTCACACAGTAAGATGTGCAACTTGTTTTCCATATTCTTTCGTTTTAATGATTAGTCTTGTACTGCTTGCAGCGTGATGGTGAACTTCGTGCCCACTCCCAGTTCGCTGCTCACCTTGATGGTGCCGTGATGCAGCTCCACCATCTTCTTCACATAGGCCAGTCCCAGCCCGAAGCCCTTCACGTTGTGCTGGTCACCCGTGTGCACACGGTAGAACTTGTCGAAGATGTGCCTCAGATTGTCCTTCTGGATGCCGATGCCATTGTCCTGGATGCTGATGCACAGGTTGTCGCCATGGTTCCAGGTGGCCACCTCGAGATGGATGGGAACATCCTCGCGCCTGTACTTCACCGCATTGTCCAGCAGGTTGTATATGATATTGGTGAAGTGCATCTCATCTACGTTGACAAAGGGATTGAAGGCGTCGAAGCGCGTGTCAAGCGTTCCTCCGCTGCTGGCAACCTGCAGCGAGTAGGTCTTCACGATAGTGGCTATCTGGTCGTTGGCGTCCAGCTCCTGCAGCTTGAGGGCTATATTGTCCCTGTCGAAGAGGCTCATCTGCAGCACCTTCTCCACTTGCAGGCGCAGGCGCTTGGTCTCGTTGTTGATCACACCGCCCAGGCGGTCATAGGTAGCCTCGCTCTTGGGCACCTGCTTGTCCATCAGCATCTGCGCTGCAATGGATATGGTGGAGAGGGGCGTCTTGAACTCATGCGTCATGTTGTGCACAAAGTCGTTCTTCATCTCGCTTACCTTCTTCTGCCGCACCACCAGATAGACGGTCACGAGGAACGTCACAAAGAGGATGACAGTGAAGAGCATGGCAGGTGCCACGTAGCGGGCCACTCCCAGGATGTAGCGTGCCTGGTCGGGGAAATGCACGGTCACCACACCCATCTGGCCTGTTGGGTCGCTGCGGAAGAGCGTCTGCGTATAGCTCACAGCCTGTCCTTCGGGGTCGAAGTCAGAGCAGCGGAACACCTCACGACCGTCGGATGTATATACGATATAATGGAATGGGATGTTGATGCCATTACGCTCCAGAGCCATACGCAGGCAGTTGTCCAACACCGCAGGATTGAGCCTGTCCTGGAACCTCAAGTCGCTTGCCTGGTACATCACAGCATAGATGACCTCGTCGAGTACCTCGCGTTCATACACATAGGCTTCCTGCACATGTTTCTGCAGATGCCCGATGGCACGCGCCACGCTGCTCTGTCTGGGCATCGTGAGAGTGTTGGGGAACTGCGAGGGACGCTTGCCTACGAACTGCACGCCAGTGAATCCGTGCATGGTGTCAGGCGGTGCTATCTGGGGCATGCGGCACAGTGAGTCGAGGGTGGCAGCATCGTGCTTCTCCCGCTCATGCTGGCTGATGACCGACTGCAGATAGCGGAAGGTCTCTGCCTTCTCCAGGTCACGCGAGGCCATATCGAGGCTTCTGAACACATTCTCCTCGAACTGCTGTCGGCGCATACGCACGATGGCCGTGGCGTAGCGGCTTTGCAAGTAGAGCAAAGCAAGGAACGACACGCCTATGACAACGCAGATGCACCAGATATAACTCCTTTTCATACAAACAAAATTAGCAGGTTTCGGGATGAGCAACAAACTTCTGCGCGACTTTAGTTACCTATTTTTAACATTATTAAGATTAGTACAACATAAAGTTACTATTTTGTTAACCTCGCAAGAAAAAAGCGATGCGTCGGCCATCACATTGACGTGCGACAGCCTAATGAAAAGCAAAAAGTGAAAAGCAAAATGCTGTGGGGCAGTCACCGAATATCTGTTCTTTTGGGGAGATAAGACATCGCGGAACGGTGGGCTGGCGGCTTCCTACCCGAGGAAAAAGCGCTTCACCTTCTCTTTTCTTTCTATTGAGGAAGACTTCGGAAGGGGGAGAATTCTAATTTGGAGGGTGGAGCATCATTCTACACAAGACATCGCGGGACGGCGGACTGGAGGCTTCTTTCTCGCGGAAAAAGCGCTTCACCTTCCCTTTTCTATCCATTCGAGAAGACTTCGGAAGGAGGAGGAATCGAATTGGGAGGACGATGGACCGAATCAGGCAGTGCGGTGCATATGGCAACACAGCGCGCTGCGATGGCCAACGCAGTGCGCTGCATCAGCCATTGCACGGCGCTGCGTTTTTGAAGACAGACTGGCGTCTGCTGGTGCGCTGCGCCTTTCGATTCCGGCCTTACAGCGGAGCAAGGGCGTTGCCGGGAGGGCAAACGGATACGTTCATCTCCCTCCCAAACGGAAGTTGGAACCTTGCACCCGCACATTTCTCACCTCATACTTGCCAGAGGCTTTGCACCATCCCACCTTTCCTACCCTATGCAAGCAGCAGCGGAAAGGCAATGGACAAGAGGCCGGAGCTGCCCTGCCTGCAAAACGCAGCGCACCGCATTCGCCGGTGCTGCATTCTGTGTAATGCACAGAAGTACAACACGGCTGCGAATGCGGTGCGCAGTAAGGGGGCCAGAGGACTAATCCTGCTGTGAAGCCTCGTACTCGGCGATGAGCTTGTTCTGTACATCACCGGGCACCAGTTCGTAGGAGGCGAACTTCATGATGAAGCTGGCACGACCGCCGGTAATGCTACTGAGAGCGGTGCTATAGTTGAGCATCTCTTTCTGAGGAGCCTTGGCCACTATCTTCTCATAGCCGTTCTCGCTCGACATACCCATAATCATAGCTCTGCGGCCCTGCAGATCTCCCATCACGTCACCCATCTTGTCGCTGGGTACGAACACCTCAACATCGTAAATGGGCTCCAGTATCTTGGGTCCGGCATCGCGGAAAGCCTGGGCAAACGCCTGGCGTCCTGCCAGCATGAAGGACAGTTCGTTGCTATCCACGGGGTGCATCTTGCCGTCATAAACGATGACTCTCACGTCGCGGGCATAGCATCCAGTGAGGGGTCCTTGCTCCATGCGCTGCATCACGCCCTTGAGTATGGCGGGCATGAAACGGGCATCGATGGCACCTCCCACCACGCTGTTGATGAACACGAGCTTGCCTCCCCACTCCAGGTCAACCACCTCAGTGCTCTTGGCATTGATGCGGAACTCCTGGTTGCCAAAGCGATAAACCTCGGGTGCAGGCATTCCCTCGTAGTAAGGCTCCACGATGAGATGCACCTCACCAAACTGTCCTGCGCCTCCCGACTGCTTCTTGTGGCGGTAGTCGGCACGTGCTGCCTTGGTAATGGTCTCGCGGTAAGGTATCTTGGGCTCCGAGAATACAACCTGCAGTTTCTCGTTGTTCTCCAGCCTCCACTTCAGCGTGCGCAGGTGGAACTCACCCTGTCCGTGCACGATGATCTGGCGCAGCTCCTTGCTCTGCTCTATTCTCCATGTGGGATCCTCCTCCCTCATACGCTGCAGAGCATTCATCATCTTCTCTGTCTCAGCCTCGTTGACGGCCTTGATGGCGCGGCTGTACTTGGAGTTGGGGTACTTTATGAAGTTGAAGCGATTCTCGCAATCCTTGCCGTTGAGCGTGTTGCCGGTCTTCACGTCCTTCAGTTTCACGGTGCAGCCAATATCGCCTGCCACCAGTTCCTCCACCTTGGTACGGTTGGCTCCGGCGCATACGAAGAGCTGTGCCATACGTTCCTTGCTGCCGCGATCAGCGTTGCTCAGGTCGTCTCCCTCGTGTACCTTGCCGCTCATAACCTTGAAATACTGCACTTCACCGATGTGCGGTTCCACTGCTGTCTTGAAGAAGAACAGGCTGGTGGGGCCTTCCTTGCTGGGTACAACCTCCTCGCCGCGGGTATTGAACACGCGAGGCATCTCATCGACAAAGGGTACTACGTTGCCCAAGAACTCCATCAGGCGGCGCACACCCATATCCTTGCCGGCGCACACACAGAAGACGGGGAACATGCCACGTGCTGCCAGGCCCTTGCGGATACCCTCGCGCATTTCGTCCTCGGTAAGTGTATCGCTCTCGAAGAACTTCTCCATCAGTTCCTCATCGTTCTCGGCAGCGGCCTCCACCAGTGCCTTGTGCATCTCGTGGGCCTTTTCCATCTGGTCGGCAGGCACATCTTCGATAGTGGTCTCACCGCCATCGGGACCCCATGAATACTTCTTCATGAGGAGCACATCGATAAGGGAATTGAATCCGGGGCCGGTCTGCAGGGGGTACTGAATGGGTACCACCTTGGGTCCGTACACGCTGGTGAGCTGCTCCAGGATGGCATCGTAGTCGCAGTTCTCGTCGTCCAGCTGGTTGACCAGGAAGATGACCGGCTTGCCCAACTTCTCTGTATAGCGGAAGTGATTCTGCGTGCCTACCTCTACTCCACTGCCTCCCTTGAGGAGGAGCACTGCGGTGTCGGTTACGTTGAGGGCCGTCATGGCTGCCCCCACGAAGTCGTCACTTCCCGGGCAATCTATGATGTTCAGCTTCTTGTTGTTCCATTCAACATGGAACACAGTGGAAAACACACTATAACCATATTCCTGTTCTACGGGGAAATAGTCGCTCACAGTGTTCTGCTGAGTGATGCGTCCGCGACGCTTGATAACTCCGGCCTCGTAAAGGAGAGCCTCTGTGAGGGTTGTCTTACCTGCCCCGTCATTGCCAAGCAAGGCAATGTTCTTGATCTCGTTTGCTTGATAAGTTTTCATCTGTCCAGGTCTGTTTGCGTTAGTCAATTACTTGTTTGTGGGTATAAATTTAGCTGTTTTCAGCCATACAGCAATGTGTATGCCGTATGTTATAAAACATATTTGGGCAAAAGAGTGCTTTCAGGGGCCTTTCACGCCCTCATAAGGTCGCTTATGATGTCGTTTGAGGTGAATATCCCCTGCCTGGTGAGACGAATTGTGCTCCCCGCCTGCTCCAGACGGCCAGCACGCAGATGCGGCTCAGCCTGCGCCATGCAATAGGCTCTGTAGGCGGCTGTGAGGAGGTCCAGAGAAAGCCCCTCGCTGGTGCGCAAGCGGGTCATCACGGTCTCGTCATAGAGTTCGTCATCGGTCAGAACCTCGCTCTGATGGGGTGGCATGGAGCCGGCTGCCTGCACGTAGCCCTTCAAGTCGGAAAGGTTCCAGCGCCGTGTGCGCATTCCGTCATAGCTGTGGGCGCCGGGACCAAAGCCCAGATAAGGCACTCCATGCCAATAGGCGCTGTTATGCTGCGAGTGTCGGCCGGGCCGGCAGAAGTTTGAGATTTCATAATGAGTGAAGCCCGCAGCCCGGGTGGAGTCGATGAGATGCTCGTACATGCACAGCGAGAGTTCCTCGTCGGCCTCCTCTATCCTGCCTTGCTCCAGCATGCGCCACAGAGGTGTACCCTCCTCATAACTGAGCGAATAGGCGCTCAGATGCTGCACATCCAGCGCCAAAGCCTGGCACACATCGGCCTGCCACTGCTCCATCGTCTGCGTGGGCAGTCCGTAGATGAGGTCTATGCTCACATTGCTGATGCCGTGCCGGGCTGCCTGTTCCACAGCGCAAACGGCCTGCTGCGCGGTGTGGCGGCGACGTATAAGGCGAAGCAGAGCGTCGTCAAAACTCTGCACACCCATGCTCAGACGGTTGACGGGCGTATGGGAGAGCGCTGCAAGCCACTCTGGAGTCACGTCATCGGGATTGGCCTCCACAGTGACCTCGGCATCGGAATCCACCGGGAAGAGGCGGCAGACCTCGTTGAGAATAGCGGCCAGCGCCTTGACCGGCAACTGACTGGGTGTTCCGCCGCCTATATATATAGAATGTACGCGCGCGAGAGGCAGTTCGTCACGGCGCATGCGCAACTCTGCCAGGAGTGCATCAACATAGCGCGACTTCCATTCCTCCCCCTCGGTGGTGGAATAGAAGTCGCAATAGATGCATCGCCCTTGGCAGAAGGGGACGTGTATGTATATGCCAGCCACGCGCTCAGTCACGCATCTCCTGGTAAAGTATCTCGTAGAAACAGGGATACACATTGTTTGTCGCGTTCTTGGTTCCCTCGGAGTGAGGAACGATGATACGCACCTTGGCAATCCCCTCTTCTTCGTTCGTCTGGCGGCCCAGACGTATGAACGAGAGCGGCTTCACCCATCCTGTAGGCACGCTCACCTCCTTGTAGGTCAAGTACATGGCACCGCCACCGTTGATAGACGTATTGAAACTGGCATTCAGGCTGCCTGAGGTGTTCGACACATCCATTATCTCGGGGTTGGTGTGCCAATAGGGAACATCGTCACGCAGCTGCAGGCTGTCGCCCATAATGTTGTATTCGATGAAGCGGCACAGGATGCGCTTGTTGTCGCCACTCTTCAACTTCTCGCCCACACCCTCGCGCACTATCTGCATGTAGATGCCTGAGCCGGAGAAGAGCACGTATTCGTTCTTCTCCACATTCGTGGTGGAATCCTGGGCATAGAACTGTGCCTCGGTGATGGGATTTATCTTACCCACACGGCAGATGGTATCGCCTTCCTCGTCGATGATGGCCACATCGCGGTTCAGAAAGGCATTGATGACCTTGCGCTCGCGCTTCTTCTGGTCGGCATAGGTGTCGTCATTGTTGCAGGAGCACAGGCAGGAAGCACAGGCCAGCAGAGCCAGCAAGGCGCCGATATACTTTCTCATGTATGTATCAATATGTTTGTTTGTGTGGCAAAGTTACGGAAAAAAGGCCATCCAGCCCTCTTCCAAGCACCAATAAAGCAGTCGTTTGTGCTATTTTAACAGGTGGTCATAGGCACGGATGGCCTCCTGGACGCGCTCCACAGCCTGGTCCATGGTGCACATGAGGCGCCCGCCGCTGGCATTCCTGTGGCCTCCTCCGTCGAAGAAACGGGCTGCCATCTCGTCGCATGGGAAGTCATCCACGCTGCGCAAACTCACCTTGACGAGCCCCTCTACCTCGGTATCCTCGCTCAGGAACACGCTCAGGCGCATCCCCTGCATGGTGAGGGGGATGTTGACAAACCCCTCGGTATCGCCCTGCTTGATGCCGAAGCGCGCACGCTCCTCGCCTGTGAGGGTCATCAGGGCAGCATGGTGCTCGTGCATCACCTGCATCTTGACGTAGAGCATATAGCCCTGCAGGCGCAACCGGGCAGCGCTGCAGGTCCAGAATACATTGCGGTAGATGCGGTCCTTGTCGATGCCGCGCTGCAGCAGGCGGAATATACACTCATACACTTCGGGGCGCGACGAGGCATAGGTGAAGGCTCCCGTGTCGCACATCATGCCCGTATAGAGGCAGGTGGCTTCGTTGAGCGTGATGCGGTCCATCTCGCCCATCTGCTCCATCAAGTGGCACAGCACCTCGCTGGTGGCACACATCTCGGGATGAGAGACGATGGTGTGACAGAAATCCTGAGGATTGAGATGGTGGTCAAACATCACCTTCTGGCAGGGGTTGGCCAGTACCAGCGGTTCCAGCTCACGCAAGCGCGACGAGCAGTTGAGGTCTGCTATGATAATCAAATCGGCCTGAGCGATGAGGTTCTTCACGCCGCTGGGATTCTTGGTATAGGTTCTGATGTCCTGCACACCGGGCAGCCAGCGCAGGAAATCGGGGAAGCGGTTGGGCACCAGCACGTCGGCCTGCTTGCCCCAGCGTGCAAGCCAATGCTTGATGGCCAGTGACGAACCGATGGCATCGCCGTCGGGACCCACATGTGCACAGATGACGATGCGCTCTGCCTGCATGATGTACCGGCGCAGGGCGGCCAGTTGTTCGTCAGATATAACTTTCTTCATTGTCCAATATAAATATATGTACGCGCGCGAGGAGAAGCGTCACCCGGCGCACCAAGGCACAAAGGTATGACTTTTTCTCGGTATGGAGCATGTGCTGCAAGCGCGTTCCGCAGAAAAGCAGTACCTTTGTGCAGAGTAACACATCAAACCATACAAGAGCATGAAACAGGACAGACTGAGAATCATATTCATGGGCACACCCGACTTTGCCGTGGCATCACTGGAGGCGCTGCTGGCCGGCAGGCACCAGGTGGTGGGCGTGGTGACCATGCCCGACAAGGCCATCGGGCGCCATCATGACGTATTGCAGGCCAGCCCCGTCAAGGAGTGTGCGCTCAAGCACGGCATACCCGTACTGCAACCAGAGAAGTTGCGCGACGAGGACTTCCTGGCACAGTTGCGCTCGCTGCAGGCCGACCTGCAGGTGGTGGTGGCCTTCCGCATGCTGCCCGAGGTGGTGTGGGCAATGCCCCGACTGGGCACCTTCAACCTGCATGCCGCACTGCTGCCACAGTACCGCGGTGCTGCACCCATCAACTGGGCCATTATCCATGGCGATGAGCAGACGGGTATCACCACATTCTGGCTTGATCACCAGATAGACACAGGCCGCATCATCTGCCAGGAGACACTGCCCATCGGGCCCGACGACTGTGCCGGCGACATCCACGACCGCATGATGGTGCAGGGTGCTGCGCTGGTGTGCCGCACGGCCGACATGATAGCCGACGGAGAGGCAGAGGCTGTGCCGCAGGAACAGTTCCTGACCGACGAGCCCTTGCGGCCCGCTCCCAAAATTTTCAAGGAGACCTGCGAGATACGCTGGAATGAACTGTCGGCACAGGAGGTGCACAACTTCGTGCGCGGACTGAGCCCCTACCCTGCCGCCTGGACCACTCTGGAGGAGCCTGGTGGAAAGCGCACCGTGCTGAAAGTATATCGCACACATCCCGAACAGCAGACTCACAGCCTGCCCGTAGGCACACTGGAGACCGACGGACGCAAATGGCTTCGCGTGGCAGCCAAGGACGGCTACGTATATCTGGAGGAACTGCAACTGGCGGGCAAGAAGAAGATGCCTGTAGCCGACTTCCTGCGTGGTGCACACGTAGAAGGCGCCAGGCTGGTGTAGCCATCCGCTCCCGCCGCCACCAGCCAAGCGGGCGACAAGGCCAGAAGGCCGAGCCGGAAGCAAGGAGCCGAAGCGATTCCCGCCCACCTGCTCCGCCCCATCCCAAGAAACGCACCGCGGTGCGATGACTGATGCAGCACGCTGCGTCGGGCATCGGAGCGCGGTGCAATGGCATATGCAGCGCGCTGCGTTTTCCGAGGCAGAACCTCCTCTCTGCCAAGCCCACACGGTCTGCCCTTCACCCAGACGCCCTCTCCACCCCTTCGCAAGCCCATTTTCAGCCCCAAACACAAGGCCGCAAACCATGAAGAAACGTCATGGCAGCCCCTCACCAGCCCTACTTTTCGCCCAGGACAAAGAGCCTCTGCCACAGAGCCAGCCGCCCCAAAGCCGCATTTTCTGGCGCAGCAAGCACAAAAAAGGCCGCAAACATTGGGATACTCGGAATATTATATGTAAATTTGCAGCGTAGAGATTACAAAAACAGATAGAACAACCACAACACATAAACCACGTTGCCTATAGAGAAGAAACTACTCCAAATCAACAAAGGAAGACAGTGATGAACAAACTGGATGCAATGACCGACCATGACCTGGCCGAATTGTATGAACAAGGCAACGATAAAGCATTTGATGAGCTGCTGCGCAGGCATCAGGATTATGTGTACTCCTACATACTCTTCATCTGCAAGAACGAGGACACGGCACAGGACGTGTTCCAGGATACATTTGCCCGCGCAATAGTAGCCATCAGGAACCACAAGTACCAGAAGACCGGCAAGTTCAGCGCATGGCTGGTGCGCATAGCCCACAATCTGGCCATCGACCGCACAAGGAACGCCGAGCCCGGACTCACGCTCACGCATGACGACCTGCCGCTGGGCGTGACCAACAGCCTGCGCTTCAGCGAAGGGACGGTGGAGAACCGCATTATCGAGAGTCAGGATACCGAGTGCCTGCGCTCTCTGCTCAACTATCTGCCCGAGGTGCAGCGCGAAGTGGTCATCATGAAATTCTATGAGGACCTCTCATTCAAGGAGATTGCCGAGAAGACAGGAGTGAGCATCAACACATCGCTGGGACGCATGAGGTATGCACTCATCAACCTGCGCAAACTCATCCAGCAGCACCAGATGAGTCTGGTGGGCTGACCCCAAGGACACCCACACAATGCCGCTCCAGAACACAGAGCGGCATTTTCTTTTCAAAAAACTCTGTTCCCTTGCACAATAAAAGCACACGTGCGCACGTTCTAACAATATAAGGCGGGCACAAAGACCGCCCAAACCTCTCAAAAACGCGCCTATGGAACAGACTTTACCCCTCCCCTACATCTCTCCCGGAGCCGCCGTACTGGCACGGGTACGACAGTTTGCCCGCATCTACAGGCCGCAATGTGAAGATACAGAAAACCGCTAAAGAGATGATTGTTTCCCCATCACTATTGTCGGCCAACTTCGGCAACCTGCAGGCCGACATGGACTGGCTCAACAGGAGCAGCGCCGACTGGTTGCACATCGACATCATGGACGGTGTGTTCGTACCGAACATATCCTTTGGCTTCCCCGTGCTGAAGCATGTGGCGAAGTTGTGTGAGAAACCGCTGGATGTGCACTTGATGATAGTTCAGCCCGAGAAGTTCATACCCGAGGTAAAGGCTTTGGGTGCCTACATGATGAACGTGCACTATGAGGCATGCCCGCATCTGCACCGCGTGGTGGGACAGATACACGAGGCCGGCATGAAGGCTGGCGTCACCCTGAACCCCGCCACACCTGTCGAGGTACTGCGCGACATCATCCAGGACGTGGATATGGTGCTGCTCATGAGCGTCAATCCGGGCTTTGGCGGACAGAAGTTCATCCCCCACACCACCGACAAGGTGAAGCGCCTGCGTGCGCTCATCGCCGAGACCGGAAGCCAAGCACTCATCGAGGTGGATGGCGGTGTGAACCTGGAGACAGGACACCTGCTGGCACAGGCCGGTGCCGATGTGCTGGTGGCCGGAAGCTACATCTTCGGGGCCGATGACCCGCTGGAGGCCAGCTCGCTGCTGAGTGCATTATGACACTGGGGCAGCCGCTCTGGTGGAGTGTGGGGCTACTGTCGGCCGGCATAGCGGCAGGTTATGCCCTGCCCAGCCTGTGGTATCTGCCCGCCACCCTGCTTCTGCTGGCCGTCGCCACTGGCCTGAGCGCCCTGAAGAGAGGCAACGGATGGGCCTTGCTGCTCTTCTGGATGGCTTTCGGGGCTGCACGTGCCAGCATGGAAAACCTTTTACCCCAAACGCCCTTGCCCGCATGGGAAGCCGTGCAGGCAAGGGCCAAGCTTAAGAGTGACTTTCTGGTACATAGGCTGCAGGAATCTGGTCTGCAGTCCGAGAGCCTGTCGCTGGGTTCGGCCTTGTTGCTGGGCAGGCGCGAAGGCATCAGTCGCGAGACACGGCAGGCCTACTCCGAGAGCGGAGCAGCGCATCTGCTGGCCTTGAGCGGACTGCATCTGGGTATATTATACGGACTTCTGCACCTGCTGGTCATACGTCGCATCAGGTTTTCGGAATGACGATGGTTTGCCCTGCCGCCGCTCCTGCTGTTGCTATGGGGCTACGTGCTGCTGGCCGGACTCCCGCTTTCGCTGGTGAGGGCGGCGGTGATGTGCACGGCGGTGATGACGGCCACACTGGCACAGCGGTCGCTTGCCCCCATGCACGCACTGGCACTGAGCGCCTTGGGCATACTGCTGGCGAGCCCGTCGTCGCTGCTCAGCATCAGTTTCCAACTGTCATTCCTGGCTGTGTTTTTCATCATGATTATCCTCGCCCGCCCTGCCGGCACACCATCGGCACTGATGCGGGTGCGCCAGGCAGCTGCGGTATCGGGGGCTGCCTGGCTGGGCACGGCACCTCTGGCAGCCTATTATTTCCACACGATGCCGCTGCTCTCCACCCCGTTGAGCATGCTTCTCATCCCCCTCACCACCGTCATTGTGTATCTCTCCATTGCCACTCTGGTGCTGCCCGTTCCACTGTTGGCCACCTGCCTGAGCGCACTCATCGGCCTGCAGAACCACATTGTGACGCTCTGTGCAAACCTTCCCGGCGCGGTCATCAGAGACCTGCACCCCACCTGGTGGCACATAGCACTGGCCTACGTCCTGCTACTGGCTGCCATCACGAGGAGGAACGCGCAGCACAGGCCTACGGATTTCGAAGAATAAGGGAAGCAGATGCGTCAATCCACAGAGAAGTCTGAGAGCAACTGTCGATAGGCCGAGAGCACGGCGCTCTTGCGTATGAAGCCCACGAAGCGACCCTCGTCATCCACCACGGGCAGCGTCCAGGCACGGGTGCGGTCGAACACTGACACCACCACATCCATGCTGTCGTTGACCGAAAGCAAAGCCTGTGGCTGCTTCATCAGCTGCGATACGCGGAACTCGCGGTAAAGTTCTGTGCGGAACACCACATGGCGTATGTCGTCGAGATAGACTGCGCCCACAAACTTCATCTGGCGGTTGACCACAGGGAACACATGATTGCGGCTGTTGCTCACCTGCGTAGCCACATCGCCCAGAGTCATGTCTGGATAGAGCACATGATCATAATGCTGAATCACGCTGTCCATGCTCATCAGGGTGAGGATAGCCTTGTCGGTATGATGGGTGAGCAGTTCGCCACGCTGGGCAAGGCGCATTGCATAGATGCTGTGAGGCTCAAAGGCCTTGATGGTCAGGTAGGCCACCACCGACACAATCATCAGTGGCATAAAGAGAGCATAGCCGCCCGTGAGCTCGGCAATGAGGAAGATACCAGTGAGGGGCGCGTGCATCACACCGCTCATAAGGCCGCACATGCCCAACATGGCAAAGTTGCGCACAGGCACGGGAATGCCCAGCACATCGTAGTTGTTCCACAGCCGGCTGAAGATGAAGCCGCTGATGCAGCCCAAGAACAGGCTGGGAGCGAATATACCACCGCATCCGCCACCGCCGTTTGTGGCTGTGGAGGCAAAGACCTTGAACAGTACGACGAGCAACAGATAGACGAGCAAGTGGTCACTTCCATAGAAGAGAGAGCGGTTCATAGCCATATCCCAGTCGGCCTCACCGTTGCCATTGAGCAGAAGCTTTATCAAGTCATAGCCCTCGCCATACAGTGAGGGAAGCAGGTAGATGAGCGTGCTGAGCATCACACCACCCAGTGCCAGGCGGGCATAAGGCCTGTCTCTTATACACATCTCCGAGCCCACGAGACTACGCTGCATCTC
>ENA-OZGC01000392-OZGC01000392.1-human-gut-metagenome-genome-assembly--contig:-NODE-392-length-33987-cov-6.589326_pt1 | contig 33987 bp, 18 predicted proteins | sample MGYA00245109_ERZ653643 | MGnify/ENA primary metagenome ERZ653643 (study PRJEB26926, sample SAMN06165107) | human gut metagenome | biome: ENVO:00009003; feature: ENVO:2100002; material: ENVO:00002003... | reverse complement strand
ATTCCACGTGCGAGGCATGCGCAGCGCCCCATCGGCCTATACTGAGATGATGGAGAAGTTCAATCTCACACCCCGTAACATGCCGGCGCGTGTGAAGAGCGAGAGCAAAGGCCCCCTGGGCGACACCTACATCATGAAGGCCGGCATGCAGAGCGTGGCCTTCGACTTCGGCGGTGGACAGTATCGCTCGGCCAACATCGAGAAGCGCTCGGGCATCCTCTCCTGCCGCGACAAGTACGACCGCGACCCCAGGGCTTTCGATTTCCACCACAATGCCTTTGCCGACCAGGACCGTGCCACTACGCTGCGCAAGATGACAGCCATGACCTCGCCCAGCGGGCGGCAGTATATCGTGGAGGGCAAGTGGAGCCGACACATGCGCCTGTGGACACAGGTCATCAATGGCAAATACAAGCGTACCGACACCCCCGATGTGTTTGGCGACGGCACTGTCACGCTGGAGTTCTATGGCGACTCAGCGCAGGACTACAGGCAACTCAGAAAGGTCACTCTGCCCGACACATACAATTATCCCAGTTTGCCCAAAGGCACCCTCAAGTATTTCCTCTACGATGACGAGAACCGCACAACGGAGTCGCGCATCGACTACGTGCAGAGGTATTTCCAGATACTGGCGGCTGACTTCAACGAGGATGGCGTGGACGATATCCTCATCAACGTGAACGGCGACGTGTATATCTACGATGGAGCCATGCTGCTGGACGGCAGGGCAGCACAGTCCAGGATGGCACACCGCAGTTTCCGCGCTTTTGCAAGCGACAACGCGCCGGTGCGTGTGGCACTGGGCGATGTGAACAGCGATGGCGTGCAGGACGTGCTCGTGATGCGGGCCAAGGCGAAGTGCATACTGACGGTGTGCAAGAACGGCGACCTGGACAATGTGCTGGCTTCGACGCAGTTGCCCAATGACGGGACGAACACATGGTTTATCGACCTCAAGGTGGGGCGCGTGACCAACATCACCTACCCCGAGATAGTGACCCTGATGCGCGACTTCAGCGGAACCACCATTGCCCACAACGCCACGATGAACATCTATCGCTACAGGCAGGGAGCGTCGGGCAATCTGGAGACGGTGCCTATGGACGGGAACAATGTGGGCAGTTTCAGGGGCAACGACGGCCACATGGGCAACTGCAACATCACGCTGCCTTACCTGCGCGGGCAGGCCAATCCCTGCGATATAATCGTTGGAGCCGACCTGTGGGCGTGGGACGCTGCCCTGGGCAAGGTGAAGTTCGTGGAGCAGGTGCTCGGCTTCGTTGACAAATCGCAGTGGTCCATCCTGGCCGACCATATCATAGCAGCCGACGTGAAGGGCACCGGGCAGGACGGGCTCTACTACTTCGCCACCTGGAACAGCTACGACCGCAATGCCGAGCGATACAGTCTCACCTGCATGTGTGACGCTTGGTTTGAACCCAGGGCCGACTTTGACAAGGAACACAAGTACATTGTCACCCGCGTTACTGACTATGATGACAAGTACTTCCATTACGGTAAGAACGGCACCCGATGGGAGAACAGCGGGCAGCTCAACCAGGTGGAACTCATGTGGTGGTTCGGCAGCGGAGATGCCGAATGGGGCAACGCGGCCACCCTGTGTGCCGTGAACGACCGCACGCTGGGCAAGCGCCTGAAGTTCAAGAGCCGCCAGACAGCCTTCTCGGAGCCTCGCATCCATGCCATGCTGGCAGCGCCTCCCACCTTCACCTATGGCGAGGGCGAGCAGGATCCCGGCTATGACTTCGTCACTTCGTGGGGCTACTCGCGCAGCACCTCCACCGAGACCACCAAGTCGAGCAGCATCTCCTCGTCGGCCATCTTGGGCTTCGAACTGGAAATCAATGCTCCCATCACCGGGCAGAAGATAGCCGGCATGGACTTCACAACCAAGATCCAGCAGGAGTGCACCTCTTCCACCTCATCGGGCAAGACCGTCACCTATAGCCAGCAATACGAGGCGCGCGACGATGACCGCGTGGTGATACAGGTGACCCCCTACACCGTATATACCTACGTGATAGAGCAGGCCGAGAATCCCGACGAGATAGGAGGCGACTTCATCATCGCCATGCCCGGGCAGTCCAGGACTATTGGTCTGGCAGTACAGGACTTCCAGTATCTGATGGCAGACGCTCCCGGCACACCCGACATCAGCCAGGTGTTTGCCCACAACATCGGTGACCCTTATTCTTATCCCGCCTCCAGTGCCGAAATACGGTCGGTAGGAAACGTGATGTGGGGCAATGGCAAGGAGAACGATTGGGTGACCACGGGGTCGGGAGGCTCGGTCATCCGCGAGATAGCCCTCGATGAGACCACCTCGCATACGGCAGGCTTCACCTTCGGGGTGGAGACCGAACTGGTGGTCACCACGGGATGCGTGAAGGCTGGAGCAGGCTTCGGCTACAATGACACCAACGAGACCACACACAGCGAGGGCAAAGGCTTTGCCGTGTCGGCCTGTGTGCCAGGCCTGGCCTCGGGCGACCGCAACCCCGCGCGCAGCTTCTTCGACTGGAACCTGTGCTGGTACAAATACACGCTCGACGGACAGACATTCCCCGTGGTGAACTATATCGTGAAGCCCAAGGGTGCCTCGCGGGTGGCTGCCAAGCACACCAGGTGATGCCTGCGGGCAGGGTGGAAAGTCCTGCATGGTACTGACAAAGGGGCGCGCAACGGTTCTGGCAAGGGGCCGATGTGCGCCCCTCATGTGTGCGGGCATGCGCGCAAACCAATAATTATATGCGTATAGTTGGCTGTCTGAGATATAATTAGTATCTTTGCACGCATTTTTGCAAAGACAGACAGAGTACATAAGATAATAACAAACATATAGCAACGATGAATATTTCATTCGAGAAAGTAAATGAAGTGAACGCCCTGCTGACCCTTTTGCTGGTGAAGGCAGACTACGAGGAGAACGTTAACAAGGCCCTGAAGGACTTCCGCAAGAAGGCTCAGATGCCTGGCTTCCGCCCCGGACAGGTGCCCATGGGCCTGCTGAAGAAGCGCTTTGGCACAGAAATCACCGCTGAGGAGGTAAACAAAATTCTGGGTAAGGAACTGACCAAATATATCCACGACGAGAAGATCAACGTGCTGGGCGAGCCTCTGCCCAACGAAGAGAAGACCCCTGCCATCGACTTCGATACACAGGAGGACTTCACTTTCGTGTTCGACGTGGCACTCGCTCCTGAGTTCGACGCCAAGGTGAGCGACAAGGACGAGCTTGACTACTACGACATCACAGTGGATGATGCCATGGTAGATAAGCAGGTGCAGGTGTATGCACAGCGCGCCGGCGAGTACAGCAAGGTAGATTCCTACGAGGAGCGCGATATGGTGAAGGGTATCCTCACACAGCTCGGCGAGGACGGACAGCCCGTGGAGGGCGGACTCCAGAAGGAGGATGCAGTGATGCTGCCCGGCTACATGAAGAACGATGAGGAGAAGGCCAAGTTCAATGGCTTGAAGGTCAATGACGTGATTGTCATCAATCTGGCAAAGGCCTATGACAACAATGACGTGGAGGTGTCAAGTCTGCTGGGCATCACCAAGGAGCAGGCTGCCGAGGCCAAGTCAGACTTCAGCTACCAGGTGACGGAAATCACTCGCTTCGTGCCTGCAGAGGTCAACCAGGAGCTCTTCGACAAGATTCTGGGCGAGGGCAAGGTGAATGGCGAGGAGGAGTTCCGCGCAAGCATCGCCGAGAGCATGAAGCAGGACTTTGCCGCTGATAGCGAGTTCAAGTTCGCCCGCGACCTGCGTGCTTACCTCACAAAGCGCATTGGCACACTGCAGTATCCCGAGGAGATGCTCAAGCGCATTATGAAGCTCAACAACAAGGACAAGGATGATGAGTACATCGAGCGCAACTTCAAGCCCAGCCTCGACGAGCTGACATGGCACCTCATCAAGGAACAGTTGTGCGACCAACTGGAGGTGAAGATCCAGCAGGAGGACGTGCTCGAGACTGCCAAGATGGCTACACGCATGCAGTTTGCGCAGTATGGCATGACCAACGTGCCCGAGGATGCACTCACACACTATGCCAACGAGATGCTCAAGAACGAGCAGCAGGCCGAGGCTCTCGTGACTCGCGCCGTGGAGAACAAGATTGTGGAGAAGGCCAAGGCTGTTGTCAAGCTCAACCACAAGCAGGTGACCATGGACGAGTTCAACAAGATGATGAGCGAGAAGGAGGCTTGAGCCACCTCGCGCACATGCGTGCGTGCGCGCACGCATAGTATATATAATGAGTAACATTGGGGACGATTCCGCCTGTGGAACCGTCCCCAATGCCCCAAATAAACCTATCAACCGCATTATGGACAACGATTTCAGAAAATATGCAACCCGCCATCTGGGCATGAGCGGGATGGTGCTGGACGATGTGGTGAGCATGCAGAACCAGTACATGAACCCCTATATCCTGGAGGAGAGGCAGCTCAATGTGACTCAGATGGACGTTTTCAGCCGTCTCATGATGGACCGCGTCATCTTCCTCGGCACGCAGATAGACGACTATACAGCCAATACACTGCAGGCCCAGCTGCTCTATCTCGACAGCGTTGACCCAGGAAAGGACATCAGCATCTACATCAACAGTCCCGGCGGAAGCGTCTATGCTGGTCTGGGCATCTACGACACCATGCAGTTCATCAGCAGTGATGTGAGCACCATATGCACAGGCATGGCAGCCAGCATGGCGGCGGTTCTGCTCGTTGCAGGCACTGAGGGCAAGCGTGCAGCGCTGCGCCACAGCCGTGTCATGATACACCAGCCCCTGGGTGGAGCGCAGGGACAGGCCAGTGACATCGAGATAACTGCCCGCGAGATACAGAAACTGAAGAAGGAGTTATACGCTATCATCTCCGAACACTCGCATACGGATTATGACAAGGTGTGGGCTGACAGTGACCGCGATTACTGGATGACATCGCAGGAGGCGCTGGAGTATGGCATGATAGACCGCATCTATAGCAAAAACGAGAAGGCATAAGATGGCAGGAGGAGCAAAAAGAACCGGACGCCACTGCTCGTTCTGTGGCCGTAAGGAGTCGGAAGTGGGACTCCTGTTGACAGGCGTGGATGGCAGTTGCATCTGCGATGAGTGCGTGCACCAGGCCAATGAGGTGCTGCTTGCCAACTTCCCGCAGGCTGGCAAGGGAAAGGCTGTGAACTTGAAGTTGGAGGAGCTGCCCAAGCCTCACGAGATAAAGGATTACCTCGACCAGTACGTCATAGGACAGGACGATGCCAAGCGATATCTTGCCGTATCGGTCTATAACCACTACAAGAGGCTGATGCAGGACACCACCGATGACGGTGTGGAGATTGAGAAGAGCAACATCGTGATGGTTGGCTCCACGGGAACCGGCAAGACGCTGTTGGCCCGCACAATCGCCAAACTGCTCAAGGTGCCCTTCACCATTGTGGATGCTACGGTCTTCACCGAGGCTGGCTACGTGGGCGAAGACGTGGAGAGCATCCTCAGCCGCCTGCTCCAGGTGGCCGACTATGACGTTGATGCAGCCCAGCGAGGCATTGTCTTCATCGACGAGATAGACAAGATAGCACGCAAGAGCGATAATCCCAGCATCACGCGCGACGTTAGCGGTGAAGGCGTACAGCAGGGACTGTTGAAGTTGCTCGAGGGTTCTATGGTCAATGTACCGCCCAAGGGAGGCCGTAAGCACCCCGACCAGGACTACATCCACGTGGATACACGCAACATCCTGTTCATCTGCGGCGGAGCCTTCGACGGCATCGAGCGCAAGATAGCCCAGCGTCTGAACACCCATGTGGTGGGCTTCGACAGCGTGCAGAACGTGCAGCGCATCGACACCAAGAACCTCATGAAGTACATCCAGCCGCAGGACCTCAAGAGTTTCGGCCTGATCCCCGAGATTATCGGCCGCCTGCCCGTGCTCACCTACCTCAATCCTCTGGACAAGCAGGCGCTGCGCAATATCCTCACAGAGCCCAAGAACTCTATCGTGAAGCAGCAGGTCAAGCTCTTCAAAATGGATGGCATCGACCTTTCATTCGAGCCCGAGATGTTTGACTACGTGGTGGATAAGGCCGTGGAGTACAAACTGGGTGCCCGCGGACTGCGCAGCATCATGGAGGCCATTATGATAGACGCACAGTTTGATGCCCCTTCGCGCAAGAGCAAGAAGCTGGTCATCACTGCCGACTATGCCCGTAAGCAGTTGGAGAAATCGCAGCAGCTTCTGGCCTGAACAGCCATAGCCGGCAAGAGACAAAACCCTAAGAGGGGTGCCCGAATATGTTGCGGGCACCCCTCTTGCGCTTTGTAAACCGCCTATTAACGCCCTTTTGCGAAAAAAACACCGTTATAAATTTGGAAAGCAACCAAATTGTCTTATCTTTGTAGAAGACTAATACTGCGTGATGGATATAGATAAGATCAATCTCACAGCCGAGTTGAAGCGGTATTTCGGCTTCGACACTTTCAAGGGCGACCAGGAAGCAATCATCAAGAATGTGCTTCGTGGGAAGGATACATTTGTGCTTATGCCTACGGGCGGCGGCAAGTCTCTCTGCTACCAGTTGCCTGCTCTGCTTATGGAGGGCACGGCCATTGTCATCTCCCCCCTCATCGCATTGATGAAGAATCAGGTTGATGCGGTGCGCATGGTGAGTGACAATGACGATGTGGCGCATTTCCTCAACTCCTCGCTCAGCAAGGCGCAGGTGGATGCGGTGCGACAGGGAGTGATGTCGGGCCGCACGAAGTTATTGTATGTAGCCCCCGAATCGCTGACCAAGGAGGAGAACGTGGAGTTCCTCTCGGGCGTGAAAATCAGTTTCTACGCCGTGGATGAGGCACATTGCATCTCTGAGTGGGGCCATGACTTCCGTCCCGAGTACCGTCGCATACGTCCGCTGGTCAACCAGATAGGCGTGGCGCCCGTCATCGCACTCACGGCCACTGCCACCGACAAGGTGCGCGGTGACATCAAGAAGAGCCTGGGCATCATGGATGCGGTGGAGTTCAAGAGCTCGTTCAACCGCCCCAACCTCTATTACGAAGTGCGTCCCAAGACCGCCAATGTGGAGAAGGACATCATACGCTTCATCCTCCAGCACAAGGGCAAGAGCGGTATCATCTACTGCCTGAGCCGCAAGAAGGTGGAGGAGCTGGCCGAGGTGCTGCGTGCCAACAACATCAATGCGCGCGCCTACCACGCCGGCATGGATTCCCAGGTGAGGAGCCAGACCCAGGACGACTTCATCATGGAGCGCCTGGATGTCATCGTGGCCACCATCGCATTCGGCATGGGCATTGACAAGCCCGACGTGCGTTTCGTCATACATTACGATATACCCAAGAGCCTCGAGGGCTACTACCAGGAGACCGGGCGTGCCGGCCGCGATGGAGGAGAGGGCATCTGCCTCACCTTCTACTCGCCCAAGGACGTGCGCAAGCTGGAGAAGTTCATGGAAGGAAAGCCCGTGTCAGAGCAGGATATAGGCCGGCAGCTCATCCAGGAGACAGCCGCCTATGCCGAGACATCGGTGTGCCGCCGCAAGTTCCTGCTCCATTACTTCGGCGAGGAATACGGGCGCGACAACTGTGGCAACTGTGACAACTGCCGCCATCCGCACAATCGGGTGGAGGCTACAGAGGACCTCTGCCATCTGCTCACCGTGTTGGCTGCTCTCAAGGATAAGTTCAAGGCCAATTATGTGGCCGATGTGCTCACAGGCCGCGAGACCGATGAGGTGCAGGCCCACAGGCACGGCGAACTGGAGTGCTTCGGCTGTGGTGACAACCATGAGGCGCACTTCTGGAACTCCCTCATACGTCAGGCCATGATAGCCGGCTATGTGGAAAAAGAAGTGGAGAACTATGGGCTGCTCCGTCTGACCGCAGCAGGAAAGGCGTTCCTCAAGAATCCAACGCCCTTCCAGATGCTTGAGGATGTGGAGTTTGACGCAGGCGATGACTCTGCCGACGGCGAGACTTCGGTGCTCAATGAAGCTCTGCTCTCCATGCTGCGCGGCTTGCGCAGCGACATTGCCAAGGAGAAGGAGGTGCCGCCATACGTTATCTTCCAGGATGTATCGCTTGAGGATATGGCCACCTTCTGTCCTACCACGCTCGAGGAACTGCAGAACGTGCGCGGAGTGGGCGAGGGAAAGGTGCTCCGCTACGGCAAGAAGTTCTGCAAGTTGATACAGGACTATTGCGAGGAAAACGACATCCATCCCGTGGATGACCTGCGTGTGCGCACTCTGGTAAACAAGAGCAAGCGCAAGGTGGATATCATTCAGTCCATCGACCGCCGCGTGATGCTGGATGACCTGGCGCATGCCCAGGGGCTCAGCATGGAGGAGTTGCTCGATGAGATAGAGGCTATCGTGTATAGTGGTACCAAGCTGAATATCAAGTATTACCTGGATGAGGCGCTCGACGAGGACCACGTGGAGGACATCTACGACTACTTCCTCGAGGACTCCGAGACCGATGACCTCGATGAGGCACTGGATGAGCTGGGCGGCGAATATACCGAGGAGGAGGTGCGCCTGGTGCGTGTGCAGTTCCTCTCAGACTATGCCAACTGACCCGTTTTACGGCTATAGAACAAAAGACTTACCGCCCCGCTGGACATTCCAGCGGGGCGGCAGTCTTTTTCAGCGCATCTCTGGGAATTTGGGAGAAGGGGCGGCTGGTGGACACGGGCATGTGGAAACGTATCCTCACAGCCCCCATGGGCATGGTCCGTAGTGCAGAGGGATTGCCAATGGATGGTTGCACCGGAAACCGCAGCGCGCTGCAATGGCGGATGCAGCGCGCTGCGATGCCCGTCGAAGCACGCTGCGTTGCCACATGCACCGCTATGCATGGTTCCGTCCAAAACCATCCCCCCAACTTCCTCCAGTCCACCTTTGTGGGGAGGTCATGCTTTTGCCCCGCTCCCTCCGTCGGATTGGGTGACATCCAGGAGCGTTCTTCCCCTTCTTTTTCAAAAAAAAGCATAAAAAGGAGGAGCGTGCAAAATCAAGTGGCGCAAACAATTCCCGCCCTCAATAAATTTTCATATCTTTGCACGCAATATAAACTAAAGGTTATGGCATCATTTATTGCAGACAAGATTGTAATGGACGGTCTTACCTATGACGACGTCCTGCTGATTCCCGCTTATTCAGAAGTGCTGCCCCGCACAGTGGAGTTGACCACGCGCTTCTCGCGCAACATCGAACTCAAGATTCCGTTTGTGACAGCCGCTATGGACACTGTTACCGAATCGACCATGGCTATTGCCATCGCCCGTGAAGGCGGTATCGGTGTGATCCATAAGAATATGAGCATCGAGGAACAGGCTCGTCAGGTGGCCATCGTGAAGCGTGCCGAGAATGGTATGATCTACGACCCCGTGACCATCCGTCGCGATGGGACTGTAGAGGATGCGCTTGCCCTCATGGCCGAGTACCATATCGGTGGCATACCTGTAGTGGATGGCGAGCGTCATCTGGTGGGTATCGTGACCAACCGTGACCTGCGTTTCGAGCAGAACATGAGGCGTCCCATCGTGGAGGTGATGACCAGCGAGAACCTGGTGACCACGCATGCCAAGACTGACCTGGCCGCTGCAGCCATGATTCTGCAGGAGAACAAGATAGAGAAGTTGCCTGTGGTGGATGAGGACAACAAGCTTGTGGGCCTCATTACATACAAGGACATTACCAAGGCCAAGGACAAGCCCATGGCCTGCAAGGACAATCTGGGACGCCTTCGTGTGGCTGCCGGTGTGGGTGTGACCACCGATACCCTGGAGCGCATGCAGGCTCTGGTGGATGCCGGAGTGGATGCCATCGTGATCGACACCGCCCACGGACACAGCAAGTACGTGATAGAGAAGCTCAAGGAAGCCAAGCAGAACTTCCCCAACGTGGATATCGTGGTGGGCAACGTGGCCACTGGCGAGGCTGCACGCATGCTGGCAGAGGCCGGTGCCGACGGTGTCAAGGTGGGTATCGGTCCGGGCAGCATCTGCACCACACGTGTGGTGGCAGGCGTGGGTGTACCCCAGTTGAGTGCCATCTACGATGTGGCAAGCGCCCTTCAGGGCACCGGTGTGCCCCTCATTGCCGACGGTGGTCTGCGCTACAGCGGTGACGTGGTCAAGGCTCTGGCTGCAGGTGGCTACTGCGTGATGATTGGCTCGCTGGTGGCCGGCACCGAGGAGAGTCCCGGCGATACCATCATTTACAACGGCCGCAAATTCAAGAGCTATCGTGGCATGGGTTCGCTGGAGGCCATGGAGTGCGGCAGTAAGGACCGCTACTTCCAGGCTGGCGTGAAGGATGCCAAGAAGTTGGTGCCCGAAGGCATCGCCGGTCGTGTACCCTACAAGGGCTCGGTGCAGGAGGTCATCTACCAGCTCATCGGCGGACTTCGCAGCGGTATGGGCTATTGCGGAGCCAACACCATCGAGGCTCTGCACGATGCCAAGTTTGTGCGTATAACCAATGCCGGCGTGCTGGAGAGCCATCCCCACGATGTGACCATCACCAGTGAGGCTCCCAATTACAGCCGTCCTCAGTAACCAACTCATACAGACAAATGAAGAAGACCCTGCTGCTCCTGTTCTCACTGGTGTGCGGTGCAAGCCTTCATGCGCAGGATGACCCCGTGGTGATGCGCGTGAATGGTCAGCCCGTGCTCCGCAGTGAGTTTGAATACAATTACAATAAGAACAACTCCGAAGGCGTAGTGGATAAGAAGAGTGTGGAGGAATACGCACAGCTCTATGCCGACTACAAGCTGAAGGTGATGGCGGCCAAGGATGCCCGCCTGGACACTCTGAGCAGTTTCCAGAAGGAGTTCCGCCTCTATCGCGACCAGCAGATACGCCCCATGCTCATCCCTGCCGGGGCTGTAGATGTGGAGTGCCGCGCCTATTACGACCATATTCTGGCCAGTCTGGGCGGCAAAGAGCTGGTTCAGCCGGCCCACATATTCCTGCGTGTACCGCAGAACGCCAGCCAGCAGGAGCAGGAGGCTGTCAAGGTGCGCATCGATTCTGTCTATGCCGCATTGCAGTCGGGAGCCGACTTCGGCGAGTTGGCCAAGCAGGTGTCGCAGGATCCGCAGACTGCCGTACACGGCGGCATGCTCCCCTGGATCGGCCCCAACCAGACCCTGAAGGAGTTTGAAGACGTGGTCTATTCGCTTGAGGTGGGCAAGTACTCCGAGCCGTTCCTCTCCACGGTGGGCTATCATGTGGTCAAGCTCATGGGCAAGAAGCCTCTCGAAACCTACGAGCAGCTCAAGCCCAACATACAGCGTTACCTGGAGAGCCAGGGTCTGGAGAACCAGTTGTCGGCCAACGTGCTCGACTCTTTGGTGGAGCAGTCGGGTTCCCAGAAGACTGTGGAGCAGATTCTGGACGAGGAGACCGAGCGCCTCTGTGCCCAGGATGCCAGCCTGAAGTACCTCGTGCAGGAATACTATGAGGGCTTGCTCCTCTTCGAAGAATGCTCACGCGAGGTGTGGGAGCCAGCCAAGACCGATACCGCAGGCATGCAGAAGTTCTTCAAGAAGAATAAGAAGAAGTACGCGTGGAGCGAACCGCATTTCCGCGGAATGCTCTATTATTGCCAGAACGCCCAGGATGTGAAGGCCGTGAAGAAGGCTCTGAAGAAGGTGGATGAGAGCCACTGGACAGACAGCATCCGCCATCAGTTCAACAAGGACAGCGTGACGGTGCGTATGGAACACCGCATGTTTGTCAAGGGCGAGAACGGTCAGGTCGATCGTCTGGCATTCAAGGACAAGAAGGCCGAAGTGAAGGAGATGACCGGATTCCCCTATGTGGCCGTTGTGGGAAAGGTGCTCAAGAAGGGCCCCAAGGAGTGGACCGACGTGAGCAACCAGCTTGTAGGCGACTACCAGCGCCACCGCGAGGAGGCTTTCGTCAAGGAGCTTCGCCAGCGCTACACTGTGGAGATAGACTCCGAGGCACTCAAGACAGTGAACAAACATTGATTAGACTTTTATGAGAAAAGGCAACAAGTATATTCTGCTCCTTGCCGCGTTCCTCTCTGCAGTCACATCGCTCGCACAGAAGAATGTGGTGGATGAAATCGTTTGGGTGGTGGGCGACGAGCCCATACTGCGCTCCGACGTGGAGAAGCGGCGCAATGAGTATGGCAGTTCAATAAGCGGCAACCCCTACTGTGTCATCCCTGAGCAGCTGGCCGTACAGAAGCTCTTCCTCCATCAGGCCGCCATCGACAGCATCGAGGTGACTGATGCAGAGGTGAACCCATACGTGGAGCAGGACATCAACGAGAAGGTGCTCATGGCAGGGTCAAAGGAGAAGCTCGAAGAGTACATGCAGATGAACATGAAGCAGATACGCGAGGAACTCTTTGACCAATACAAGAGCGAGCTCACGGCACGCAAGATGCGTGACCAGCTGACCTCCGATATCAAGGCCACTCCTGCCGAGGTGCGCCGCTTCTTCAAGGATGTTCCCGAGGACAGCCTGCCCCTCATCCCCACTCAGGTGGAGGTGCAGGTGCTGGTGCTCCAGCCTCGCATCAAGCAGGAGGAGATAGACCGCGTGAAGGACATCTTGCGTAGCTATGCCGAGAGGGTGAGCAATGGCTCCACCTCCTTTGGCACCTTGGCACGGCTCTATAGCGAGGACCCCGGAAGCGCCAGGCAGGGTGGCGAGCTCCCCTTTATGGGCCGTGGCGAACTGGATCCCGCATTTGCCAATGTGGCTTTCTCCCTTACCGACCCCTCCAAAGTGAGCAAGATAGTGAAGAGCGACTTCGGCTATCACATCATACAGCTCATTGAGAAGCGTGGCGATAAGCTCAAGTGCCGCCATATCCTCAAGCGTCCCGAGGTGGCGCAGGCCGATATCGATACTGCCATGGCGCATCTCGACTCCATTGCCGAAGATATCCGCACCCAGAAGATAAGCTTTGAGAATGCTGTGCTCTTTGCCTCTGATGACAAGGACTCGCGCAACAACCATGGCATCCTGACCAATACCAAGGAGAACGGAGACCGCACCACCCGCTTTGAGATGAGCGAGCTGTCGGCTGTCTCCAGCGATTTGGCACGTGTGGTAGAGGGTATGCAGACGGGCGAAATCTCCAAGCCCTTCACCATGGTTAACTCTAAAGGAAGCACTGTATGCGCCCTTGTCCGCCTGAAGAGCCGCATCAAGTCGCATCGGGCCAACATTGCCGAGGACTTCCAAGTGCTCAAGGACGTGGTGGAGAACCAGCGAAGTCAGGAGCGCATACTCAGTTGGATCAAGGAGAAACAGAAGAGCACCTACATACGCATCAATCCTGACTGGCGCGACTGCGAGTTTCAGTATCCTGGATGGGTGAAGTGAGATGAACCGTAGAGTAAGTCTCGTATGTCTGATAGCACTGTTTGGCGTATGTCTGCTTGGAGCCATGCCTCCCGTCAAACGGGCTTCCACCGACAGCCGGAGCAAGGAGAACTCCAGCAGTCAGGTGTACTTGCTGCATGCCGATAAACTGTATTTCGATGACCATATAAGGCCTGACGCGCAGTTCCTGGTGGGCAATGTGCAGTTCCGGCACGATGATGTGCTCATGTACTGCGACAGTGCGTTGTTCTTCAAAGCCACCAACTCCTTTGATGCCTACGGCCATGTAAGGATGGTGCAGGGCGATACCCTTTCGCTCACAGGTGAGATACTCTATTATAACGGCCTTGACCAGATAGCCCGGGTGCGCCGTAATGTGGTGCTGCGACACCGCGAGAGCACCCTCTACACCGATAGTCTCGACTATGACAAGCTCTATGGCATGGGCTACTTCTTCGAGGGCGGACGCCTGCTCGACCAGGAGAATGAGCTCACGAGCGACTGGGGAGAATACACTCCAGCCACACGCGAGGCAGTGTTCAACTATAATGTGAAGCTGGTGAACCCTGCTCCGCCACGCAGCGCACAGACCACCTTGGTCTCTGACACCCTGCATTATAATACCGGCACAGGCATTGCTCACATCGTGGGACCCTCCAACATCGAGCATGGAAGCAGCCACATCTACTCCGAGCTCGGCTATTACGACTCGAAGGCAAACCTTTCGTATCTGCTCAACAGGAGCATCCTCACCAATGAGGGCAAGCGTCTGGTGGGCGACAGTGTGGTGTGGGATGGCGAGCACAAGGTGGGAAAAGCCTTCGGCAACATCGTTTATACCGATGCCGCAAACAAGAACATGTTCACGGGCAACTATTGTCTATACAATGACAGCACGGGTTACTCCGAGGCCGCAGACAGTGCCGTTGCCATCGACTTCTCGCAGAAAGATACCCTCTATGCGCATGCCGACACCTTCAAGGTGTTCACCTATAACATCCGCACCGACAGTGTCTATCGCGTGATGTACGCTTACAGGCACATGAGAGCGTACCGCCGCGACATCCAGGCCGTGTGTGATTCATTGGTATTCAACGGTCAGGACTCCGTGATGACCATGTACCACGACCCCATCTTGTGGCAGGAAGGACAACAGCTGCTGGGTGAGGAAATCAAGGCATTCTTCAACGACAGCACCATCGACAGCGTGCAGGTACTCCGCCAGGCCCTTTCGGTGGAGCGGTTGGACAGCATCCATTACAATCAGATAACGGGCAATGAGATGCATACGTACTTTAGGGATGGCGAGGTATATCTCTCTACGTCCATCGGCAATGTGTATGTCAACTATTTCCACATGGGTGAGGACAGCATCCTGGCAGACATGAACCGTACAGAGACCACATTCCTCAAGATATTCCTCAAGGATCGCAAGGTGGACAGAATATGGATGCCGGCCGCTACGGGCAGTTTCTATCCAATCCCGCTCATCCCTGCCGACATGCTCTATGTGGAGAACTTCGCATGGTTTGACTATGTGCGACCAGTGGACAAGCACGATATCTTTGAATGGAGACCCAAGAAGGCGGGCTCTGAATTGAAGAAGATAACCCGCAGGGAGGCTCCTAAGCAGAAACTTTCAAACATCAAAAAGAAATAGGTTATGGGAATGTTCAATACAAGAAAGCCGCGTAAGTTCCGTTCCGTACACATCTATACCGACGAGAGCCGCGAGAAGCTTGAGAAGTTGGTGCGTGATGTGAAGCGCGAACAAGGCATGCTCGAGGAGGAGAATAAGCCCTATGACCCAGCCAAGTTCAAGGGTAAGTTCGGGCAATATACACCTCGCGTCCAGCGTCACAAGGAATCGTCTTTCCGCATGGGATGGCCTGTGGTGATAGTGCTCCTGCTGGCGCTGATGCTCGTGTGGCGCTTCCTGCTCAGCGGTACCACCTATTAAATGATGTGAGGCAGCCCCTTGGAACCAATAACCCCACCTGTTTAGAAATGTGAGGTAGCCCCTTGGGACCAACAGCCTCGCCTATTGAATGACATGAGACAGTCCCTTGGAGATTATAGCTCCAGCTGTTGTGATGTGCAGTGCAGCCCTTTGGACATACATAATATATAATAGTAGAGAAACAGACACAAAAGAGTAGCCGATGGATATCATTCATCTTCTTCCCGACTCGGTGGCCAATCAGATAGCGGCCGGAGAGGTAGTACAGCGTCCGTCCTCCGTCATCAAGGAACTGATGGAGAACGCAGTGGATGCTGGGGCTTCCCATATAGATGTGGTGATAACAGACGCCGGACGCACCTCCATACAGGTCATCGATGACGGCAAGGGCATGACGCAGACCGATGCGCGGCTCGCTTTTGAGCGTCACGCAACCTCCAAGATCCGCCGGGTGGAGGACCTCTTTACCCTGCACACAATGGGTTTCCGTGGCGAGGCGCTGCCATCCATAGCCGCGGTGTCGCAGGTGAGGCTCAAGACGCGCGTGGCTGACAGCGAACTGGGAGTGTCGCTCAGCATAGACGGTTCCGAGGTGGTGTCGCAGGAGATGTGCTCCTGCCCTGTGGGCTGCAACTTCGAGGTGCGCAACCTCTTCTACAATGTTCCTGCACGAAGAAAGTTCCTCAAGTCCAACCAGACTGAGATGAACAATATCGTGCAGGAGTATGAGCGTGTGGCTCTGGTCAACCCCGACATCTCATTCTCCCTCACTCATGGCGATACGCTCCTCTCTAAACTCGAGCGCGGAACGCAGCGAAGCAGGGTGGTGTCGGTCTTTGGCAAGAGGCTCGACAGCCAACTGCTTGATGTGCATGTGGAGACCTCGTTGGCCAACATAAAGGGCTTTGTGGGCAAGCCTGAGGCCGCCAGAAAGAAGAACGCAGCGCAGTACTTCTTTGTCAACGGCCGCTACATGCGCCATCCCTACTTCCATAAGGCGGTCATGGAAGCCTTCAATCATCTCATTCCCGAAGGCGAGCAGATACCATACTTCCTGTTCTTCGACATCGACCCCGCCAATGTGGATGTCAACATACACCCCACCAAGACTGAGGTCAAATTCGAGAACGAGTCGGCCATCTGGCAGATAATAGTGGCTGCGGTGCGCGATACGCTGGGCCGTTTCAACGCTATCCCCACCATCGATTTCGACGTGGAGGGCAGGCCCGACATTCCTGTGTTTGACACAGAAGGACTCTCCTCGGTGCAGGCACCCCAGGTGCAGGTGGATGTGACCTACAATCCCTTCCACAGCCAGCCGCGCCAGCAGGCACCTGTTGACTGGCAGGCTCTCTACGAAGGGCTCGACCAGGCTCCTGCTGCGGCAGCCCCCGAAATGCCGGACGAGCAGCCGCAGGACAACCTTTTCGGCGACGAGGAACTTGATACGGCCGACCGCAGCGTGGAGCACTTCCAGTTTCGCGGTCAGTATATCCTCACTGCCGTGCAGTCGGGACTGATGATTGTAGATCAGCACAGAGCACACGTGAGGGTGCTCTATGACAAATATATGCGCCAGATGGAGAGCAAGGACACCACGGGGCAGAGGCTCCTCTTCCCCGAGATGATCACTGTGTCGCCATCCGACAGCGTCATCCTGCAGCACATCACCGATGACCTCATGCTCATGGGCTTCGATATCAGCGATCTCGGTGGCGGCTCCTACTCCATCCAGGCGGTGCCAGCCGACCTGGGCGAGATGAATCCGGTGCCTGTGCTGACGCTGATGATAGAGACGGCCAAGGAAAAGGATACAGGCATGGAGCACGAGATGCGCCACCGCCTGGCGCTGGTGATGGCACGCAGCACTGCTGTGGTGACAGGCCAGCTGCTGTCGGTGCACGAGATGGACAGCCTGATCAATGACCTCTTCCAGTGCACCAACCCCAATATGACGCCTACCGGCAAGACCATCGTCTCCATAGTGCAGCAGGCGCAGATAGACAAACTATTCGGTTGAACAGACAGATACAAGAATACATTAAATATATATGGAAGCAAAACAGAAAATCATCCTGACGGGCGACCGTCCAACTGGCAAGCTGCACATAGGTCACTATGTGGGCTCGCTTCGCCGCCGTGTGGAGTTGCAGAACAGTGGTGAGTATGACAAGATTTACATCTTCGAGGCCGATGCTCAGGCTTTGACCGACAATATAGATAACCCCGAGAAGGTGCGCCAGAACGTAATCGAGGTGGCACTGGACTACCTGGCGGCCGGTCTCGATCCCAATCGCAGCACCCTTTTCATACAGAGTCAGATACCTGAGCTGTGCGAACTCTCGTTCTATTTTATGGACATGGTGAGCGTGAGCCGCCTGCAGCGTAACCCCACGGTGAAGACTGAGGTGAAGATGCGAGGCTTCTCCGGCGACAGCATCCCCGTGGGTTTCTTTACCTATCCTATCAGCCAGGCAGCCGACATCGCCCTCTTCAAGGCCACCACAGTACCCGCTGGCGAAGACCAGGAACCCATGTTGGAGCAGTGCCGCGAGATAGTGCGACGCTTCAACAATATCTATGGCCCCACCCTGGTGGAGCCTGAGATTCTGCTGCCCAACAATGCAGCCTGCCTGCGCCTGCCCGGTACGGACGGCAAGGCCAAGATGAGCAAGAGTCTGGGCAACTGCATCTATCTGAGCGACTCGGCCGATGAGGTATGCCGCAAAGTGAAGAGCATGTACACCGACCCCACGCATCTGCAGGTGAGCGACCCCGGTCACCTCGAGGGTAATGCCGTGTTCACCTACCTCGATGCGTTCGCTACCGATGAGATGGTACATTGCTGCATGAAGGACTATGAAACGCTGCAGGAGATGAAGGACCACTATACACATGGCGGCCTGGGCGACATGAAGTGCAAGAAGTTGCTGATGAACATCCTGCAGGACACTCTGGAGCCCATCCGCCAGCGCCGTGCTGAGTTCGAGCGAGATATCCCCGCCGTGTATGACATCCTCAAGCAGGGATGCGAGAAGGCCCGTGAGGCTGCCGTGGAGACCATGGACGAGGTGCGTCGTGCCATGAAGCTCAACTACTTCGAGGACGCCGCCCTCATCAGTTCACAGTCAGAGCGCTTCGGTACCAAGTAAATTCTTTTACTCTCCCTGCCTGTTGCTTTTGCAGATGGATTCCGTCTGGCGGGGTGGGAGAGGATAGCAATAAGCCGGTGGCAAACCCATTCAAGATAGGGCAGGCCACCGGCTTTTCCTGCTTCCAATGGCTTCGCTTTGACGGACAAGAAAATTGTTAGGGGCAATGAAGCGGAATGTGCTGACTGTTAGTAGAACTTCTTTGGACAAAGGGTATGAGGCTTGGCGGCACTTCGGGGAGTCTTCTTGGAGCAAAGGGGCGCCCCTTGTTGGTGATTTGGAGAGCCTCTTATGGACAAAGTACCAGTCCTTGACGGCAATTTGAAGAGATTTTCTTTGGACAAAGGGGAGGAATGTGCGGAAATGTCTGTTGTGTTCTTTGCCCCAATGAAACAGAATATGCAGGATGCATGAGCGGGATTGTAGGGTCGGTGTCCCAGGTCGAGTTGAACCATAGGGCCCGCTCTGCGAACAGACGGAAAACAATGGCCTGAAAAACGCAACGCGGTGCATGTGCCTATGCAGTGCGCTGCATCGGCCATCGCAGCGCACTGCATCAGCCATCGCAGCGCACTGCGTTTCTCGAAGCAAAAAACAGACTCCTTGGTTGGAGAGTCGTGGTCGGCACACCCGAAGGCGGTGGGGCAGTGCTGCAACTGACCCGTGTTGCCTTGTTATGGCACCTGAAGAAGACCAACGAATACCTTTCCCTGCCCATAGCCAAGGCTCCGTGCAGGTTTCGCATGGCCAAGCCCTTGTGCCCCTGCTGTTTTTCTTCCTCTCGTACTGGCCTTTGCCCAGTCTGTCATACAGTTCAGGACTGCGGCGACTGCCCCGATTCTCGGTGTCCGACTCTCGCATCGGTATTCCTTCTGATGGCATCCGGCATTTTCCGCCATAGTGCCAAGTGGGTCTTAAGAGAGGTTAATCTCTCCTCTTCCGCTCTATTTCTTTACTCTTATGTGTGTTGTGAAACGAAAAAGCCGTATCTTTGCGGCGTAATACGTAAGAACATAAAAGTTAGTCTGTCTTATATGGAGTTGGATTTGTTGACAGCGATATCGCCCGTTGATGGCCGCTATCGCGGAAAGACCGAGCCGCTGGCCGCCTATTTCTCAGAGTATGCCTTGATACGTTATCGCGTGCGGGTTGAAGTGGAGTACTTCATTGCCCTGTGCGAGTTGCCGCTTCCCCAGCTGGCATCCTTCCCTCAGGAGCTCTTCCCGAAGCTGCGTGCCATCTATCAGGCATTCAGTGAAGAGGATGCTGCCAGAGTGAAGTCTATCGAGCAGGTGACCAATCACGACGTGAAGGCAGTGGAGTACTTCCTCAAGGAGCAGTTCGATGCCATCGGTGGCCTCGATGCATTCAAGGAGTTCATCCATTTCGGTCTCACCTCCCAGGATATCAACAACACCAGCGTGCCCATGAGCGTCAAGGAGGCTCTGGCAGAAGTCTATCTCCCCATGATGGAGGAACTGGTAGGCCAGCTGGAGCAGTATGCTCAGGAGTGGGACAATGTGCCCATGTTGGCCAAGACACACGGCCAGCCCGCCAGCCCTACACGCTTGGGCAAGGAGGTGATGGTCTTTGCATACCGTCTCCGCAGGCAGATTGACATGTTGCGCCAGTGCCCTTTGACTGCCAAGTTCGGCGGTGCCACCGGCAATTTCAATGCCCACCACGTGGCCTACCCCCAGTATGACTGGCGCCAGTTTGCCAACAGCTTCGTGGCCGACAAGTTGGGTCTCGAGCGCGAGCAATATACCACACAGATCAGCAATTACGACTGCCTGGCCGCTGTCTTCGATGCTCTGAAGCGCATCAACACCATCATCATCGACCTCGACCGCGATTTCTGGCAGTACGTATCCATGGAATATTTCCGGCAGAAGGTGAAGGCCGGTGAGGTGGGCTCCAGTGCGATGCCCCACAAGGTCAACCCCATCGACTTCGAAAACAGCGAGGGCAACCTGGGCGTGGCCAATGCCCTGCTCACACATCTGGCAGGCAAGCTGCCCGTGAGCCGCCTGCAGCGCGACCTGACAGACAGTACGGTGCTCCGCAATATAGGTGTACCTATGGGTCACATGCTCATCAGCATACAGAGCACACTCAAAGGCTTGCGCAAGCTGGTGCTCAATGCCGATGCCATCAACCGCGACCTGGACAACTGCTGGGCTGTTGTGGCCGAGGCCATACAGACCATCTTGCGCCGCGAAGCCTACCCCCATCCCTATGAGGCGCTCAAGGCACTCACCCGCACAGGCAAGGGCATCAGCCACGAGACCATACAGAACTTCATCGAGGAGCTGAATGTGAGCGAGTCCGTAAAGGATGAACTCCGTGCCATCACGCCCCACACTTACACAGGAATATAAGATAGACAAGAGAGATAATAGTATTTTTAGAGAAACGCTAAAGCACTGAAAACACAATGAGTACTGAAGACGAAAGCTGGAAGGAGAAGTTCTCCGAAGGCGCAGAGGGTAAAGCCCGTGAGGGCTATCGCCCTTCAAATGGTGACAACAACACAGACGAGAAGAAGATGGGTGCCAATGGACGCGTGCTGCGCCCCCGTATCGCCCGTCCTGCATACAGCAGCAATGCTTCCCGCGATACACAGACAAGGAGTTATCAGCCTGGCGCAACCCGTGAGGGAGTCTATCAGCCCCGCCAGCAGGGTGAGGGTGGCTACCAGCAGCGTCCCCGCTTCCAGCGCGAGGGCGGCTACCAGCCAGGCCAGGCCAGCGAGGGTGGCTATCAGCAGCGTCCCCGCTTCCAGCGTGAGGGCGGCTACCAGCCCCGCCAGCAGGGCGAGGGTGGCTATCAGCCCCGAGCACGCCAGCCTCGCGAGGGCGGCTACCAGCCCCGTCAGCAGGGAGGCTATCAGCAGAACCGCTTCAATGGTGGCGGCAACCGCCGTCAGCGCACTGCCGACTACAATCCTCATGCCAAGTACAGCATGAAGAAGCAGATAGAGTACAAGGAGACACACGTTGATCCCGATGAGCCAATCCGCCTCAACAAGTATCTCGCCAATGCAGGAGTGTGCAGCCGACGCGAGGCTGACGAGTTCATAGCAGCAGGCGTAGTGAAGGTCAATGGCGAGATAGTGACCGAGCTGGGCACTAAGGTGAAGCGCTCAGACGTGGTGCACTTCCATGACCAGCAGATAAGCATCGAGAAGAAGGTGTATGTGCTGCTCAACAAACCCAAGGACTATGTGACCACCAGCGATGATCCCCAGAACCGCAAGACCGTCATGGACCTGGTCAAGGATGCATGCCGCGAGCGCATCTATCCTGTGGGCCGCCTCGACAGGAACACTACGGGTGTGCTGCTGCTGACCAACGATGGCGAACTGGCCAGCAAGCTTACGCATCCCCAGTACCTCAAGAAGAAGGTATATCACGTGTGGCTTGACAAGAACGTCACGGCAGCCGACATGCGCCTTATCGCTGACGGCGTGACTCTGGACGATGGCGAGATACGTGCCGATGCAATAGAGTATGCCAGCGAGACTGATCGCAAGCAGGTGGGCATCGAGATCCACTCTGGCCGCAACCGCATCGTGCGCCGCATCTTTGAGAGCCTCGGCTACAAGGTGCTCAAGCTTGACCGCGTGTTCTTTGCCGGTCTGACCAAGAAGAATGTGCGTCGCGGAGACTGGAGATTCCTCACAGAGCAGGAGGTGAACATGCTTCGCATGGGTGCATTTGAATAATAACATTAGGGTTTGAGGTTTTAAGGATAGAGGTCACTTCGCTCTTCGGGGAATGCCCAAGAGCGTTGGCCGCAGTCCTTGAAACCTCAGAACCTTTAATACCAAACAATCCTAAGATGAAAAGGACAAGGATAGCCGACGCACTGAAGCGCACTGACTTCGGTGCCGAGATTAACGTGAAGGGATGGGTGCGCAGCAAGCGCGGCAGCAAGGGAATCTTCTTTGTGGCCATGAACGACGGCAGCACCATCAAGAATGTGCAGGTTGTGGGCGACGATGCAAAGTTTTCCGAGGACACCCTGCGCCGCATCACCACTGGCGCCTGCCTGAGTGTGACAGGCACGTTAGTAGAGAGCCCTGCAGCAGGTCAGGCCAGTGAGATACAGGCCACAGCCATTGAGGTGCTGGGAGACTGCGACAACACTTACCCCTTGCAGAAGAAAGGAGCCAGCTGGGAATACCTCCGCACGGTGGCACACTTGCGTCCTCGCACCAACACCTTTGGTGCTGTGTTCCGTATCCGACACAATATGGCCATGGCCATTCACAGCTATTTCCACCAGCACGGATTCTACTACTTCCACACTCCTCTCATCACAGCCAGCGACTGTGAGGGTGCCGGACAGATGTTCCAAGTGACCACCAAGAACCTCTACGACCTTAAGAAGGACGAGAACGGAAGCATTATCTACAGCGATGATTTCTTTGGCAAGCAGGCTTCTCTCACTGTGAGCGGACAGCTTGAGGGCGAACTGGCAGCCACGGCACTGGGCTCCATCTACACCTTCGGCCCCACCTTCCGTGCCGAGAACAGCAATACTCCCCGTCACCTGGCAGAGTTCTGGATGGTAGAGCCCGAGGTGGCTTTCATTGACCTGCCCGAACTGATGGACCTCGAAGAGGACTTCATCAAGTTCTGCGTAAGGTGGGCATTGGACAATTGCCGCGAAGACCTGGAGTTCCTAAACAAGATGGTTGACAAGGGTCTTATCGCGCGTCTTGAGAGTGTGCTCTCTACGGAGTTCGTCCGACTGGACTATACCGAGGGTATCAAGATACTCCAGGAGGCCATCGAGGCTGGCCATAAGTTCGAGTTCCCCTGTGCGTGGGGCGACGATCTGGCCAGCGAGCACGAGCGCTACCTGGTGGAGGAGCACTTCAAGCGCCCTGTCATCATGACCCACTACCCTAAGAAGATCAAGGCGTTCTATATGAAGATAGACGACCAGAAGCCCGTGCTCAACGGTGTGGAGCAGGAAGAGACCGTACAGGGTACCGATGTCCTCTTCCCCCAGATAGGCGAGATCATCGGCGGCTCAGTTCGTGAGGAAAGCTATAGCAAACTGATGCACGAGATAGAGGACCGCAACATCCCCATGAAGGATATGTGGTGGTACCTCGACACACGCAAGTACGGAAGCTGCCCCCACGGCGGTTTCGGTCTCGGTTTCGAGCGTCTGATTCTCTTCGTGACAGGCATGCAGAACATCCGCGACGTGATTCCCTTCCCCCGCACACCCAAGAACTGCGAGTTCTAAGAGCAGCATCTGTTCCCGCCCACTTCCTCGCGAGGGAAGTTTGGGGGAACTGGCATCAGTGGCCTGACAGCCAGCTTGGTGAAGCAAAGAATATTCCCTCTCCCATCCACCTTCCTTCAAGGAGGCCTGGGAGAGGGCTTCTTTGTTTTTCCCGTCAGTCTCCACTGCTTCAACCAAGGGGCTAAAGTGTTTCATCCCAACGTGTTCCAATGTTTTGCTCAAAGGTTTTCAGATTTCCGCTCAAAAGCCTTCACCGCTTTGCCCAAGGGGCTAAAGTGTTTTATCCCAACGTGTTCCAATGTTTTGCTCAAAGGTTTTCAGATTTCCGTTCAAAAGCCCTCTCCGCTTCGCCCAAGGACTAAAGTGTTTCATCTCAACGGGTTCCAATGTTTTGTCCAAAGACTTTCTGATTTTCGCTCAAAAGCCCTCTCCGCTTCGCCCAAAGCCCTGACTTGTTTCGCCCAAAGTCTTTCTGAATTTTGTCTAAAGGTCTTCGTTCTTTCGGTTGGAAGCTTCCTCCGCATCGTCAGGTAGTTTAAGGCGTGTTGTTCAAAAGCCCTCTCCGCTTTGCCTGATAGTCTAAAGCGCCCAGTCTAAAAGCCCATGTCATTTCTGGCAAGAGCCTTCCTCGCTTCGTCTAAGGCTCGGGATGTGTGAAAACAATGTCTTTGCCCGTTTCAGCCAAAATCTTTCCTGGGGTTCTGAGGCTCTTTAGGGGAGGAATGCCAGCGGGGCGGATATCCTTGTGCAGGCGATGGACGCGGTAATGGCAGTATGGACGTATGAAAAACGCAGTGCGGTGCGAAGTCCAACGCAGCGCGCTGCGATGGCTGATGCAGTGCACTGCATCGATTCACCATAAATATTGCTGTGAAGTGAGGAGCACAGAAAAGCGGCCCTCGCACCCGTACTCAGGTTGGCAAGAGCCGCCTTTCATTTGTCTGCCCGATGTGGTCGGCATCTCAGTTCTTATCTCTGCGGGCTATCTGTCGGGCTGTTTCTCCGCTCAGCCCAAAGTCTTCCCAAGCATTGCTCGTACTCCTTCCGGACTTCCTCCAGATCGCTTCCTTGTTCTGTCCAAGCGCAGAAACGTGTGTGGCTTAAAGCGCTTCTGAACTTTTTCTTATAGTTCAAATCCTGATGCCCAATGCATAAGAGTTTTCTGCGAAGAAGCCTTGAGCAGCATTGGGTTCCTATTGCTTCACCATCTGTACCACCACGGGACGTGGCATCTCGATGCGCTTTCCTGTGCTGGTCAGTAGGCCTGTGTCGGCGTTGCGCTCGTATATCTCGATGCAGTCTGCATCTCTGCATGCCACGAGCAGGAACTTTCCGTTGGGTGTGATGGCGAAGTTGCGAGGGTGTGCTGCCGTGTTCTGATAGCCGGTGTGAGTAAGCTGCCCCGATGCGGCATCTACCCTGAAGATGGCTATGCCGTCGGCCTGTAGGCGGTTGGAGGCATACAGGAATTGTCCGTCGGGCGACATGTGGATGTCGGCACTGCCCCTTGCCCCCACACTGTCGGCCTGTATGCTCTGGGTCTGCTTCAGCGCTCCGTCGGCATATTCCCACACTACCACATCGCCCTTCAGCTCATTGATGACATACAGATGCTGTCCTTTGTGGTCGAAGACGGCATGCCGCGGACCCGAACCGGCCACCAGCTTGACCTCGCGGGCTGCGGTGGTATCGATGCCCAAGGCCGTTTGCGGCGCCAGGGGAAACATGCGTATGCAGTCGCTGCCCAGGTCGTCAGCCATCAGCCATTTGCCTTCGGGCGAGAAATACACGTAGTGCAGGTGGGCACACTCCTGTCTGGTGCTGTCGGGGCCGCTGCCTGTGAACTGTACCACTTGCCCCTCGTCCATCTCCCCGTCAGCCTTGAGCGGGAAGATGGTGATGCTTCCGCCTGAGTAGTTGGCCGTTATGAGATGCGTGCTGTCGGGGCTGACGGCCAGGTGGCAAGGGTCTGCACCATGCACATGCTTCGTGTCTGCCAGGGTGAGCGAGCCCGTCTGCCTGTCCAGCAGAACAAGGTTGGCAGTGGCCTCCTCTGCATTGTTCTCCCCCACGGCATACACCCGCTTGCCGTCATCGGTGACGGTGAGGAACGAGGGGTTGCTTATGCCCCGCAGTCCGCATAGCGCCGTGCATTCGCCCGTAATCTGGTCGAAGGTGAAGGTGCGTATGCCTTCATCGTCGGCGGAGGCATAACTGCCCACCACCAGAGTGAGCTTCCCGTCATTCTCGGCCTGTGTGGCCTGTCTGTTGCAGGCTGTCATGCACGAAGCCGCAGCCAGCAGTCCGCACATCCATAAACTTCTTTTTCCCATACTTTATTCTCTTATGTGTTGGCAGGATGGCCGGCTGCCATCCCTGATGCAAAGTTACCGCTTTTTTGCTTCATGCTGCACCTTGGGCGGCAGAAGTTGGCTTGCCCGTTTGTGCCGTCCCCCTTCTTCTCAGTTGGGAGCAAAGAAGAGTGGCACCCCATGATGGAGTGCCACTCGATAGTCATACGGTCGTTTTCTGCCCGTGAGGACAGAGGGTAGCCGTTACTTCACCAGTACCTTGCGGCCGCCAATGATGTAGATGCCCTTTGCAGGACGCTGCACCTTGCGGCCGGTGAGGTCGAAGATGGAGCTGCCGGCCTTCTCGTTGCCGCCTTCCACGGCGCTGATGCCGTCGGGCAACTCATTGTAGTAGCCCTTCTCTTCGCTGTAGAGTACCTTCAGATGGTCGCTCAGCAGCAGCGGAGTGCTGTCTGTCTTCAGCGTCTGACGCCATGCGGGAGCCTCTGTCTCGCCTGCGTTGAGCAGATGGCAAACCTTACCGGAAGCCAGTTCTTCGGTGCTCACCTCCAGGATGACATCGGTAAGGAACTCGCCCCACCAGAATGGAGTGCCAGATACCAATATGCTGGGGTCGCTGGTCTTGAGGTAATACATGTTGCCTCCTTCTACATAACATCCTGCATCACCTGCAGTACCTACGGTACCGTTGCACTTCACGCGGAAGAAGTAGGCACACTGCTCACCCTCGACTTCGCCGATGCTCAGACAGTTGTCGGCATATATCCTGTTGGTGGAAGACCATCCCACGTAACCGCCACCGCCATTGTTGCTCGCTTTCACCTTGCCTGAGAAGAGGCAGTTATTGAAGCGCTGGGGACCATTGAAAGCCGCGCCGGCAAAGCCGCCTACGTCTTGGTAGCCTTCGATGTTGAGGTTGCTCTCCACATTCTCGATGCTCGTCTTGCCGTCGATACGTCCTATCAGACCCGTGTTATTCTTGCCGATGATGGTTCCGGTGAACTTGGTGTTGCGGATAGTGGCGTTGCCTGTGTGGCCGAACACACCTGTCATGGCGTGGTCGGGCAGTTCGATGGTCACGTTCAGCGTGTGTCCCTGGCCGTCGAAGATGCCATTGTAGAGGCGGTCGGTGCCCAGCATATCGCCACCTATCATGATGAAACTCTCGTTGGCAGTGACATCATTAGTCAGGGCAGCGTTCAGTTCGGTCATTCCTGCCGAAACCATTGCTCCGAACACAGCCAGTGACTTGGCATCGCCAATCTGCATGAAGCCGTCCTCGTTCATGGTGGGGTAGAAGCTGATGTTCTTCAGATCGCCGCCGTTGGCAGCCTCTTCGTTGGAATAAGTGCCGTCGAGATATCCGCCCTGCGTCTTGCTGATGAGTGTGAAGGCTTCTTCGGCCTCCGGCTCGGTGATGGTCTCGGTGGCCTGCAGAGTCTCACAAGCCGCTGCCATGGCATCTGCGCTGTTCACCAGGATAGCATAGTTGGACTGGCACACGTATATCTGCTCGAATGTCTCGCCCATCTCGCCTACCCAGTCATACTTCTCCTGGGCGCTTGCCAGTGTGGCAGCCTTGGCCACCAGGTCGGCCAGCTTCTGCTTCAGAGCCTTGCTGTAGTTGGGATAGATGCGGCAGTCGTTCTCGTTGAAGGTAGAGTTGATGATGCTGTTGGCCCTCTCGCACATGTTGGTGATAGTGCCGTCCATACGCTCGGCAGCTTCCTCCATGGTGCCCAGATAGGTGAGCTTGAGGTTGCCTATGCACGCCCACTCATAGTCGTTATATATAGCGTGAGCATTGCGCACACCCAGTGTGAGGGTTCCGTCAGTCACGTTCACCAGCAGCTTGTTGGTGTATCTTCCCGAAGCGAAGGCGCATGCGGCACCCTGGGTACTGTTGGTGATATAGCCGGTCAGTTCGCCATCCTTCATGATGGGCATATCTGCAGCACCGCCGGTAATCCAGCAGTTCTCGCCATCCACAGCCTCGTCGGCAGCGATGAACCCTTCCATAGCGCTGGCCAGGAACGTCTTGTGTCCGTTCAGATAGAGCATAGCGGCGTGCATGTTAGATGACTTGGCATCGCCATTCTGGTGGTAGATGCCGCCCAGTGAAAGCTCATAGATACCGTTCTCGGGCAGTGTGATGGTCTGGTGCATGTCAAATGCAGCCTTGGTCCAGCTCTCTGCCACTCTTATGCCATTCTTCTCGCCTACGGCTCTTCCGTTCATCTTCACGCCTTCCCAGCCGTTGAACTCATCGCTGAAATCGGCGTTGACAATGAATGATGTAGCGTCTGCTCCGGGGTTCAGACCCTCGTTGAGGGCGTCTGCCAGCATCTGGCTGATGAAGGCTATCTCGGCTTCTATGCCAGCCTCGTCCAGCTGCAGGTGCTCGGCATCCATGATGTAGGTGTATGAGCCATTGGGGAACTCCTCCTCATCAGGGTCGGTGATGTCGTCGCTCAGGTAGCTCTCCAGCTTCTGGAAGGCCGGTCCGCCCTTGAAGTCGTCGGCATTGTTGGCAATGTAGTCGCGCGTCTCGTTCACCTTGGTGGTGAGTTTTGCATAGGCCTTCATGCTGTTGGTCACTGCTACGCGCTTCTCTGCGATGGCGGGGTAGTAGGCTGCCACCAGTTCGTCAAAGGAATTGGCACCAGTGAGAGACTCCAGTGCCTGTTTGAAGTCATCCACCAGACTCTTCTGTGCAGGCTGCTTTGTTGGGTCGGTATATTCGTTGCCCTCCTCGATGAGGTCGTTTGCTATCTCGGCATATTCGTCCTTGCTGTGCGAGGTAAAGCCTTCGGTGTTGCGATATACCACGTTGTGTGTGGCGTTGAGCACGGGATAGTCATCGGAGCCGATGCTCTGATACCATACGGGATGCTCGAAGCTGAAGCCGTTGGCAGCATAGCACAGCGAACCGTCAGATGCGTTCTCGCATGCTACGGGGCTGTTGTCCATCTCGGCATTAGAGCCGTTGATGTAATTGATACCCTCTATGGGAACGTAGGCGCAGTTCTCTGTCTTCACGCTGCAAGTAGAGCGCATACGCAGCATCATGCCGGGGGTGGTGCCGGTACCCAGGTCTATCTGGCCGGCCATGATGCAGTTCTTCAGTTCAAACTTGGTGTCGTAAGCCCAACCGCAGAAACCTCCGATTCCGTTCTTGTTGGCTGGACCTACATACTTCACCTTGCCTGCAAACATCACGTTGTTCATTCTGCAGATGCCGGCATTGTTGTTGCCATTGCCCAGAATGCCGCCCACGTTGATGTTTCCTTCTATATCCAGGTTCACGATGAGGTTCTCCAGGAGGGTGTTTGCACCGCTAAGGTTACCGATGAAACCAGCCTGTGCAGCATTGCGTACAGTGCCTTCGACGGTCATGTTCTTGATTGTAGCGCTGCCCACATTGGCGAACATGCCGCCGTCGATGCCGTTGGCATCTACACCCAGGTTCAGTGTGTGGCCCTGTCCGTCGAGTGTGCCGTTGAAGGGGATGGTGATGCCTATCATCGGGCAGTCGCTTCCCTTGCCTCCCATATTGGCGCTCACATCGTCGGTCAGGATGGCAGAGATGGTGTTGTCACCGTTGTTCACAGCCTTGGCAAATGCGCCTAATGTACGCTCGTCATTGATTTCGAACACGCCGTCAGCGTTCATCTTCAGCTTTCCACAGTAGTCGCACACCCCATTGACGTAGTCGTGTTCGTCTATTGTAGTGGTTCCTTCGGTGTTGGAATAGGTCACTCCATCGTAGTCAGAGCCGTCGCAGTGCTTGTGCCCGTTGGCATACACCTGTCCGTGAGTGCTGTCGGGCACCGGCATCTTGTCTTTGCCGATGGTCTGGAAGAGTGATATCTTGGTCTGGTCACCGTTGAGCAAGTAGCAGAGTGCACCGCTTTCCACGGCAGAGCGGTCTATTTCTGTTGCTATGACAGCCATCTCCACGCCGTTACCTGACAGTATGGTAGGTGTGCAGGGAACGTAGTAGCAGTTGGTCATGGTCACTTTGCAGTCGGTGTGTCGTATGCGCAGGAACAGCGCGGAGTTGCCTGTGTTGATGGTCACATCGCCTATCATTGCACAGTTCTCCATGTCGATGGTCTGTGCGGCAGCCCATCCTACGAATCCTCCAGCGTCCTTGCCTGCCTTTACTGTAGCGGCAGAGATGCAGTTGCGCAGTGTCAGGACGTTGTTGGCTTGGCCTATGAATCCTGCACAGTTGCCGTTGTTCGTGTTGGTCTGCGTGACTGTCACCTTCGAGATGACGTTCTCCACGAGCACGGGCTGGTTGGTGATGCTGGCCAGGGGAGCTGTATTGCCTTCGCCCCAAACCTCTCCCTCGAGCACGAGGTTGCGGATGGTAGCGCCATAGATAGAGCCCAGGAGAGAATGTCTGCCGGTTTCTGCACCTATGTGCATAGTGATGGTATGTCCCTGTCCGTCCAGTGTTCCGCAGTAGCCATCGGCCAGCCCTTCGTTCTGCTCCACGTCGCAGAACAGGCGCACATTTATATTAGGTGTGCCCGCATTGTGCTTCTTTACGAAATAGTCCCAGCCCTTCTGGCTCTTGATAAGCAGATATCCGTCGGCCTCTTCGGGGCTACCGCAGTAGGAGCACAGCCCATCTACAAAGTCGTGGCTGTCTTGTGTGGTCGTTCCACTCTCGTTGTTGTAGGTCACACCCTCGTAGTCAGAGCCGTCGCAATGCTTTCTGCCCGAGCAGAACACCTGCTTGTGGGTGCTGTCAAGCGTGGGAGCAGCGTCGCTGTTCAGTGTCTGGTAGAAGCCGATAGAGCTTTGGTCTCCGTTCAGACTATAGCAGAGAGCGCCCGAGGAGAGGCTTTCGCTGCTTGCCATATTGAACCCGCTCATGTTGTTCACCGTGAGTTCCGTGGTCGGGGTCAGGTAACAGTTGGTGGTCGAAGTGTTGCTGCCCATCGTTTTCCATGTGCCGCACCCCATGATGATACAGTTTTCCTGCGTTATCCACACGTGCTCCTGGTTGCTCTTCCACCGCTTGCAGGTACCGTTCATGAGGCATCCTTTCATTATATAAGAACTTTTGTCCGTGTTGGGACTGCCTATGAAACCGCCCACGCGCTCCGATCCGTTCTCCTGGGAGATGCTTCCCGACATCTCGCAAAAGTTCATCTCGCAGTCGGCCACCAGCGTAGATGTGTTCGTGCTGACGAATGCACCGGCTCTCCAACCGGCCAGAATCTCTATTCCACCCGTGAAGGCACAGCGGTCGAACTTGAATGAACTCTCGCCTGACATACTGCTGATGAAGCCGGAGATATCCACCGAAGCGTTGGAGGTGCTCTTTATGTGACCGCTGAAAGTGCAGTCTTTCATGCTGAGCTGCGACTTGTTATATACCACAAAGCCGCTCAGGGGATAGCCGCTGGCATTGATGTCGGCGCTCACCTGCACGTTTTCGATGGTGGTGGGGCCGTTTACCTCCACTGCCACAGCGGCAAAGGGCTGTGTGCTTGTCACCTTGCCGCTGACTGTGAAGTTGCGAATCACTGCACCTTCACCTGTGCTGCTGAAGAGCGCAAACTTGCTCTTGGCGGCCAGCCCATCCATACTGATTGCGTGACCTTGGCCGTCGAAGGTGCCGGTGAAGGCCGCTGGGAAGGCTTTGTCAACACTGATGTCGGCATCCAGGGTGATGCTGCCATTGGCATACGCATCGGGACTGGAGCAGAACGTTGCCCAGTCTTCTGCCGACTTGATAGCCAGATCGTCGGCCCATGCAGTGCCGAACAATGCCATCAGAACCATTGAGAGGAAATACTTCTTCATCGTTGATGCTTGTTGTTTAGTTAATTGTTTTTGTTTAATGATAATTCTCGGTTTGATGTCACAACGCGCTTGTTGTTTCCTACAAATTTAGTAATAAAAAGGAATAAGTCTGTTACATTTGGATGAAAAATCGTCTTTGGGAACAAAATTGACGTTTTTTCTGGCATCCCGCATGCTTGTTCTTCTGTAAATCCTTAACTTTGTAAGACATCTGTAACAAACCCTTGTATGAATTGCTATTATTTCAAGAGAACAATTGCTGCCTGCTTCTTGCTGGCGGCAAGTGCCGTGTGTGCGCTGGCGCAGCAGTGGCTTACGGCAGGACCATATCTGCAGGAACTCACCAGCGACGGTGTGACGGTGGTCTTCGAGCACGGCATCCCATCCCTGTCATGGATAGAGGTCAGGGAGGCGGGAAGCACTGAGACCACCAATTATTACCAGACCGTAGATGGGCAGATACAGGTGCAGAGGCAGATACTGGACGCCAACTCTGTGGCTCCAGTGCAGAACTTCGCCATCAGAGCCGAGGGGCTGAAGCCTAACACCACTTATCAGTATCGTGTGCGTGGGCGTAAGATAAACAATCTGAATGCCAATGGCGCTACGATGAGCATGGGTGTGGCCGACAACTACAGCTCTGGCTGGAACGACTTCACCACCATCGACCCCAACAGGAGCGAGCATCACCTGTTCATCACAAGCGACATGCACAACCGGCCCGACACGCTGGCTGCCCTGCTGCGGCATCTTGACTATAAGACCATAGACCATTTCTTCTACAATGGAGACATGACCAATTATGTGCAGGTGGGTGCCAACGCCGAAGACCCATACCGTGGCTACATCAACACCAGCGTGGAGCTCTTTGCACGGCACAAGCCTTTTGAGATGGTGCGAGGCAACCACGATACCCGTGGCAACATCTCCCGCCACTTCAAGGACTATTTTCCCCGCAGGAACGGAAAGATATACAGCGCCTCACGCTGGGGTGATCTGGAGGTCATCATGCTGGATAGCGGAGAGGACAAAGTGGATGACCATGCCGAGTACTTCGGGCTGGCTGCCTTCTACAAGTATCGTGAGGAACAGGCCGAATGGCTCAAACAGGTCATCAAGAGCGAGGAGTTCCGCACAGCCAAGTACCGCATCGTCATCTGCCACTTCCCTATTCTGGTGGGCAACAAGCGTAATGACGAGTTCGACGGACAACCCCACCTGAGCAGCCTCATTCTGCCTCTGCTCAAGCAGTGCGACATTGACCTCTACGTCTCTGGCCACTATCATCCTGCCACTTACCAGTATTTCGGGGAGAACTATAACGGTCAGGGCAACAAGTTCGATGAGTACATTGTGGGCGCGCACACCGCTATGCGCATCGACATAGAGGGCGGCAACATCCGCCTCAGAGTGGTAGATCATCAGGGTAACGTGCTTTTGGACAAAGGCGTGAAGGACCCCAAGGCAGACCAGAAGACAGTCTTCATCACCACTAAAGAGTAAGAGAGAACCGAGCCTCTTTCCTGCCTCGCTCCGATGAGGGGAATGAGCGACATCGCAGAGAAGCCCTTGTGCTTCAGCCGGAGGCGCTTCAGCGGGTAGGGAGGAAAACTTAAAAGACAGTAGGAGAAAGTTGCCCGAATCATTCCTCTCCCCTTGAGGAACCGGACAAGAATTCTCCCTTCAACCAAACAAACGATTATGAAAACCAAATATCTCCTGTGGGCATTGCCCTTCATGGCCTCCTCTCTGTGCGCCCAGCGTGCGGTGGAGATTGCCGAGGGCTATTACACGATGTCTCCATTTGAGAAGAGTAGCCAGAGCTATGTGTATAGCTATGATACCGATGCTCTGCGTGCACCCTATGGCAACGCTGCCGACTATGACCACCCCTGCGGTCGAAACGGCGAGGTGGCCTACCTCTACTGTGTGCCCACCACCAGTGTGGCTCTCGCCAACAGTGCTTACTATTTCAAGCCATTGGCCAGTGGTGGCTATTCGGTGCAGAGTCTGTCCTGTCTCTTATACACATCTCCGAGCCCACGAGACTA
>ENA-OZGC01000373-OZGC01000373.1-human-gut-metagenome-genome-assembly--contig:-NODE-373-length-34917-cov-5.711405_pt1 | contig 34917 bp, 29 predicted proteins | sample MGYA00245109_ERZ653643 | MGnify/ENA primary metagenome ERZ653643 (study PRJEB26926, sample SAMN06165107) | human gut metagenome | biome: ENVO:00009003; feature: ENVO:2100002; material: ENVO:00002003... | reverse complement strand
ACGAGATGCAGCGTAGTCTCGTGGGCTCGGAGATGTGTATAAGAGACAGGCCGCCATACTGCTCACCGCCGCGTGGTGGCTGGAGGAGGCCGACGGGGCGGGCGACCGCTGCGGATGGCGGTGGGCGGTGAGGAGCCTCGCCTGCCAGGCTGCCGCCTGCCAGGGAGAGACCACGGTGTGCCGGGACTTCATCGGGTGCGAGAACCTGTACCGCAGGCAGGGGCGTGACTTCATGGCAGACTACATGCGGCGGGAGGGCATGCTCTCGGAGGACATCGAGCGCCTGATAGCCCCGGGGCCTGCCAGAGGGGCGCGGGCATCTGGCAGGAAGGCCAAGCCCCCTGTCCCTTTCACGCTCCCGTACAAGTGCAGAAATCAGGTCACCAGGTGCAGGCGCATCCATCTCGTAATGAAGCTGATGCAGGCGTGGGGATGGATAGAGGAGCCGCAGCATGCCGAGGACTTCGAGCATCTGTTTGACGGCGAGCCCCGAAGCTGCAACATCAAGTGGACGGGAAGGCCGCTGGCCATCCTGACCGAACTGATGAACCGGCTGCTCGGCCAGCCCTACATGGGCAGGGTCACAGGGCTTTCGGTCACAGCCATCGTGAAAGGCCAGTTCGGGAAGGAGCGCAGCAGCAACACCGAGAGGCTGGACGCGGAGGCCAGGAAGCGGATAGGCATAATAGAGCGCATACTGGATTACAACAAGCCCCTGCCATTCCCGTCACATGACGGCGGGAGCGATGGGGAGGACATCAGCGACCAGGCGCTGAAAGCCGTCCTGGCGGGAGAGTTGCATGCCACCAGGGACCTCCGTCCGCGATGCGGATAGCGCCTGTTACCACATGTGTTACCACGACTGATTTTTTTTATCTTTTTTTTATGGCCGGGATTCCATGCGTAAGGTATGGGGTTCCGGCACATTTTTTTCCCCTGTTGCCGTTTTCCTGTTACCGCTTTTTGGTTTTTCGGTAACAGAAACGGGCATTCCCACCCCATTGTCAGAGGGCTGGACAGGCAAACCACTCCTGGCTGCCCGAAGCAATAATGTACAACAAGAGACATTTCTCTTTACGCAAAGGCTCAGCCGCGCAGCATGGGCCCAGACTTGTGGGAGACATCCTTGGGGAGGTGCTCCTGAGTGACTCACCCCTGGCACGCGGATGGCGAGGCTGGCGCATGGCGGCCTACCCGCACACCGAGCCGGGCATCGACCTGAAGCTGCTCACACGCCACAGGGGACGACTGCCCATAGGAGGATACCTGGGAGGGGTGATCACGCACGACGGCGAGGGACACTACTCGTTTGTGGAAAGCGCCAGGGACAGGAGGTGGATACCGCAGCAGCGCAACCCGCACATCTACGAGGGGCGCTTCGTCAACGTCAACCGCCGCCCCGACGGCCGACTCTACCCCTCGCTCACCCGACCGCCCTACACCGAGGTGTTCACCTTCAGGCACTTCTGCCTGGCTGCGGCCGAAGAGCTGCGCATGGTGGCAGACATGATAGGATAGGCCTGGGAGAGGGAAGCGGAGGCTGAAGGCCAGGGAGGCATAATCTTCCAATTCTTCCAATTCTTCCAATTAGGAATCATCGTGACAAAACCCCCTTTTATAGACTCTATAACTATTTATATATTAAATATATATATATAATAAGAGGGTGGATTGTCATCCCTTGAAATTTAATTGGAAGATTTGGAAGATGGAAGAAATGGAAGGTTCTCCCAGCCACAGTCTCTCTCTCAAAGGCTGATAACCAATAGTTTACATCACATTAACGAACAAGACAGACAAACAGAAATGAAGTACAACATCAGTAAACCAACCCCTCCAGCCATGCCAAATCTGGGTCGTGGCACGGAATGCGTGCAGCTTTTGCTCTCGCAAACGTCAAAAGACATGCACCAGTCACTCGTCCCCATGCTATTTCCTGTGCTGGGGGCGCACATAAGTGGCGCAGAATTCATGTATCCCGACCGCAGCTGGAAGGAAATGTGCGGCATGATGGGCAATCTGGTGGCCGAGAGCGGCGCGGGCAAGGGACAGCTGTCGGGGCTGGTGGAAGCCCTGTGCCGCGACTTCCGCCAGCACGACGAGGAGGAGCTCGCCAGGCTGGTGGAGTGGCAGAAGATGGTGAAGACCAAGAGTGCCAACAAGGAGAAGCCCGCCAGGCCCGACGTGGCATTCTGGTTCCCTCCTGCCGACGTCACCAACGCCGCCTTTGTGCAGAACGCCATGGGATGCGAGAAGCTGGGCGCACGCACCCAGTACCTCAACATGCCCGAGGTGGAGATGGCCGACCGCGTGTGCGGAGGGCACCGACAGATATCGCAGATGCTGCGCAACATCTACGACCGCCAGCGGGCTGGAGCCCTGAGGGCCACGGCCGACGGTGTGACGGGCAACCCCACCCTGAGGGCCAACATCACCATCTCATCTACTCCCTTTGCCGCGCGCAAGTTCTACAAGAACGAACTCTTCAACGGCACCTTCGGCCGCATGGTGTTCTCCTACAAGCCTCGCCAGGGGCGCGACGGGCGCATCCCGCGACAGGGCCGGTACGGGGCCGACTTCTACCAGAGCCTGGACGAGTATCTGGCACGCCTGGCCGTGTGCCAGGGGCGCTTCGTGATAGAGCCTCTCAACAGGCTCATCGACCAGCTGGCTGCCGACATGGCCTCGCTGGCCGACCTCACCGACGACGACACGCTGTGGGACATCTCGAAGCGCGCACTGGTGTCGGCTTGGAAGTCGGGCTGCATCCTGTGGGCGCTCAACGGACAGGCGTGGAGCAAGCCCATGGGCAGCATGGTGGAGTGGTTGGTGTATCACGACATGTGGTCGAAGATGCAGATTTTCTCCGACCTCCTCTCTCAGGAGGCTGACTCCATAAACGAGGCACGGCGCCGTGGCCCCAAGAACCTGCTCGATGACCTGCCCCTCTCCTTCAACGTTGCCCAGCTGGAAGCCCTGCGCCTCTCGCTCGGCAAGAATAAGGAGGGTGCGAAGAACCAGCTCCACCAGTGGGCGTTCCGCAAGTTCATCACCTGCTCCGCCCAGACGGGGCTCTACACCAAGACGCAGGAGTACCTCACTGGCAGATGACCCCCGGGGGGATGGATGGATGGATGCGGACTTCCTCCCTCTCTCTCTCCCGACCGCCCCCGGCCTGCGCTTCGTGGCCCCGGGGAAGGCGGGAGCGGGGGAGTCCGCATCCCCTCCATCTCTCCCTCTCTCTCACACAAAAGAATTCTCTCACTCACAAAAAAAACTGCATTATGGAAAAGTACGAAATAGACCGCCTGCGCTCCCTCCCCATCGAGGACGTGGCCGAGCGCCTGGGGCTGCACGTCACGCGCCACAAGAGCCTGTGCCCCTTCCACGACGACCACCATGCCAGCATGACCTACAGCGTGAGCCGGGGCACCTTCCGCTGCTTCGTGTGCGATGCCCACGGCGGCCCCATCGACCTGGTCATGCGCCTCCTGGGCAAGTCGTTCCCCGAGGCCTGCCGATGGCTTGCCCACAGCACGGGCAACATGCTCACCGAGCAGTACAAGCCTGCCGCCCCGCGTGCCGGGAGCGAAGAGGCCAGGCCGTTCGACGCCACGCGCTACCTGCGCCACTTTGAGCACCCCTGGCTCAGCGACGAGGCACGCCGCTTCCTCTTCACCGAGCGCCGCCTGGACGCGCGTGTGGTGAGCTGGTGCCGCCTCACCTCGTGGACCGACCGACAGGGCACCCACTGGCTGCAGATTCCCTATTTCTCCACCGACGGCCGGCTCATAGGCCTGCAGAACCGCAACCTCTGCTACGCGACCGCTACGGCATCGGCTGCTGCTGCTGCGGAGGATGGCAGTCCGGGTTCCCAACAGCCGCCCTCGGCCCCGCGCTTCCGCTTCCCACGCGGCGCGCGCTGCTCCATCTACAACCTGCCCGTGCTGCCCATGCTGCGCCCCGGCCAGCCGCTCTACATCACCGAGGGGGCAAGCGACTGCTGGGCGATGCTCTCGGCAGGGTACAAGGCGGTGGCCATACCCTCGGCCACGCTCCTGAGCCGTGCCGACAAGGATGTGCTGCAGGCCCTGGCAGGCGAGCGGAGCACCACCTTCCACATGTTCCCCGACCAGGACGCACCGGGCGAGCGGCTCTTCATGCAGCTCCGTGAGGTGCTCCCCGGCCTGCAGCACCACTCCCTGCCCCCGGCCTGCAAGGACTTTTCCGATGCTTATGTGCAGGGGCTGAACTTAATCTGATTAAGAATTAAGAATTAAGAATTTTGAGTTATTGCGGATGGCACATCTTGAGAGAATTAAGAACTTAATCTGATTAAGAATTAAGAACTTAATCTAATTAAGAATTTTGAATTAGGAATTTTGAGTTATCGCGGATGGTGATTCGTGAGAAAGAAACAGACTGAATCGTAAACGAAAATGAATGGTAAAATGAAAATGAAGATGAGAATGAAGGACTCGTTCGAGATACGCCCCTACACCAAGAAGGAGCTTGCCCTGCTGTACTTCCCTCTGGTCAGTGACCCCCATGTGGCTGTCAACCGCCTCATGTCGTGGATAGCCCGCTGCCGTCCCCTGCTCACGGCGCTCCAGGGCGGAGGCTACCGCAAGACCGCCAAGTGGTTCACCTCATGCGAGGTGAGGCTCATAGTGGAGCATCTGGGCGAACCGTCGGGCGGTCCGGGCGGCTGAACGGCTGAAGTGGAATCGTACCGAATCGTACTGAATCGTACTGAATCGTATGATTGCCCCTGGCGCTTGTCGTACCTTTGTCGTGTGATAGGAAAGCGCGCAGAAAATCACGTTTCCAGTAGGGGAAAAAGATTTTCCTAACTGGAAAACAATTATGAATTATGAATTATGAATTTTGAGTTTTGGCTTGAATTATGAATTTTGAGTTGAATCAGAAATCAGGAATTGGGGGGAAGGGAACGGTTTCCCCAAGGACCTGAAAAGAGACAGAAAGGAGGAACAGAAAAAAAATGAATGCAGCAATGAGAATGAACGACGGCATGAGGGACTTCCTCAAGTACCTGCTGGTAGCCCTTTGCTCGGCCATCGTGGCGTACTTCACCGCCTCGTGTACGGCAGGACTGGTGATAGGGCACAACCAGAGGCAGCACCAGGAGAACAACATCTCCACCCGTGTGGATTCGGCCCACGTGGCCCCCACCATCACCATCAGGTGAGCGCAGCCCCCCAGGCCGTTTTGATTGAAATTCTATTTATCTAACCTTTTATAAATTTTTACAACTATGGCAATAAGACTAAAAGCAAGAGAGACCCTGATACCAGTGGGCGCAATGGCAGGACAGTATCGTTATGTACTCGGCACCGAGCTCTACAACAAGCTCACCGACAGCAAGGTCATCAAGGAGGCTGCCATGCGCAGCGGCATCAGCCAGGGCGTGATGCAGGCCTGCTGGGACGCAGCGGGCGAGGTGATCAAGGCATGGGCCACCGAGGGCCATTCCGTAGCTTTGCCGGGGCTGGGCACCATGCGCTTCGGAGTGCGTGCCGCATCGGCCGCCGATGTGGAAAGCGTGGCAGCACGCCTGATACACACCAGGCGCGTCATCTTCACCCCCAGCGTGGATATCAAGGACGAGCTCAGCCGCGTGCCCATACAGATCACCTGCTATGACCGCAACGGAAAGGTGGTGAAGCACGTCACCTCCGACGACAAGGGCGATGTGGAGAACCCCGACGGCAATCCCGACGGCGGCGGCGACACCCCCAGCGGCGGCGGCAGCGGCGACGAATCCATGACTTAACAGTCAGCCCACTCTCTCTCCCAGTAGTTTCCTCCCCCTGCCCCCTCTCAGAAGGGTAGGGGGAGGATTGCATACTACAAAACGCACGGGATGCCACTTTAGGGTGCAAAATCTGATACCGGTATCACATTTTACCCCGTAAAAGACAGTTCCACCAGAAACGGGGCAGGGCTACATTAGGCAGATTGACAGCCTTGGCAAACAACGGGGCAATCTCGGCATCACGAAACCCTGCGATACCACAACCGATGCGTGTCACGAGGAAACGGGTGTCGGGATGCTTGTCCATAGCCGTGCGTGCTGCGCCACCGCCATGATACCCCTGCAGATTGCTGCCGAAAACGAATACCTCGGAACTTGAGAGTTCTGTGATCCTGTTTGGTGTCACCAGAAAATCTCTTGTTTTCATACGCTTGCCTGTTGTTAGAATTCCAATCTGAAACCTTTCTGCTTGAGTTCGTTGTACTTGTCTCTGTTGAAGCAGAAGAGGTTGGCCTTGCGCTTGGGTGTCGGCCAAACCGTCTCATCCAATTGGGTGAGGATGTCGAGGTGCAGCATCTTCTTGGTGAAGTTGCGACGGTCAAAATGAACGCCCAGAATGGCCTCGTAGAGCATCTGGAGTTCCTTGAGCGTGAATTTCTGGGGCAGCAGTTCGAAGCCGACAGGCTGGAAATGTATGCGCTCGCGCAGCTTGTCCAAGGCCATGCGCAGGATGTGGTCGTGGTCGAATGCCAGCTGGGGTATTTCGTCCATACTGAACCATTCTGCCTGGGCTGCATCATCGCCCCCTTTTACTTCGGCTATCTTCACCAGCGCCAGGAAGGCGATGGAGAGGACACGCTCGCGAGGGTCGCGATGGGGGTCGCTGAAGCAATGGAACTGCTCTATATAATAAGGTGACAGGTCCGTCTCTTCCTTCAATTCCCGCAAAGCCCCTTGCTCCGCCGTTTCGTCCATTCTGAGGAAACCACCCGGGAAAGCCCACATACCTTTATATGGTTCTCCTCCTCGCTCAACGAGCAGCACCTTCAGCTTCACCTCATCGAAACCGAAGATGACACAATCGGTGGCAACAGCCGGATGCGGATACCGGTAACTATACATCTGTTCTTCCATATTGATGATGTCTTTTTACGTCTTGTGTATTGTTTACGCTGTAAAGGTAGGCGTTCTGCTTCAATTGGCCAAATATTATCGAGTGAAATTTACGCAAGAAATCTCTTCTTGGTTGTTCCCTGCCTGTTTTCATGATGCCTTTCGGGAAATATTCTTTAGAAATACAGGCTTGTTGGGAAAAAGCGGTAATTTTGTGGTTGTACATATGCCGTCTGTGGGTTTTATGTATAGTAAAGCGGTTAAGAAAACAGGATAGAGACAGTATTATGAAGTATGTGAACTTTCATCGGCAGCCCTCTTCCCAGGCGATGCCTATATGGAAATGGAGTGTGGAACTTGTACTTGGCTTCCTTCTCTTCGTGTTTCTCTATGGATGCGGAGGTGTGGATGCGCTCATCCCATGGCCATATGCCAGGATTGGGGTGTGTCTGCTCTTTTCCGTGGGGATGCTGGTCCTGTTTCTGTCCTGGACCAGACTATTCGAGAAGCGATGGCGTTGGGAGTGGGTTTCCAGGAAGGATATCCGATTGCTGCCACAAGGCTTCTTGTTGGGAGCTTCCCTCTTTGTGATACTGACGGCGGTCTTGGCATTGGCTCGTTGCTATGAAGCTTCCTTCCATTCTCCCAGATGGTTTTCCATCATATACTGGTTATTCTACTTCTTGTATGTGGCTTGTTCGGAGGAACTTATCTTCAGGGGAATCCTGTTCAGAATGATAGACGAGCGGTTCGGCCTGTGGTGGGCTCTGGCTGTCTCGGCTCTCCTGTTTGGCTTCGCCCATTTCTTCCAGCCCAATGCAACTGTATGGAGCTCCGTAGCTATAGCCATAGAGGCAGGTGTCCTGTTGGGTGTGGCCTTCAAGTATTCCGGTTCTCTGTGGCTTCCCATCGGAATCCATTGGGCCTGGAATTTCACCCAGGGAAATGTATTTGGCTTCAGCGTCTCGGGCTCGGCAAAGACAGCAAGTGTATTCGACCCTACGGTCTGTGGTCCGGAACTGATTACCGGCGGAGCTTTCGGTCCTGAAGCATCAGTCATAACCGTCGTTCTCTGTTCCCTGCTGGCGCTGCTCATGCTTGTCCGACTGGGAGGAAAACGCAACAGCCCAGCCGCCCGGTAGCGCTTCTGCGGGCATGACGGAAGCCGACAGAAGAGGCTCCAGCATCAGAAGAATGTTGGCCTAATATTTCCCTCAACCTATCATATAATATATAAAAAGTCGTATATTTGCATATTATATGATAGGTTGAGGCTGTTTTAGAGTATGGCTGTTGGAGTGCCTTTTTTTGTCCTCAAACCAGTTTGAAGCGGGCGAAGCGCAGCAGGAGTTGCTTGCGGCCGGCTGTCTCGAAGGCTACTGTGGCTCTGGCGTCGATGCCGCTTCCCTCCACCTTTTCCACTATTCCCAGACCGAAGCGGTCGTGTGCAATCTTCTGGCCAGGCTGGATGGTAGGCTCCCGGGAGGCTGACGGCCTGGAGGAGGCGGCTGTTGCGCCCGTTCCTGCAGGAGGGGTGGTGAGCCTTCTGATGCCTGCTCTGGAAAGGGGAGAAGGCTGTGGCTGGGAGGAGGAAGCGGGGGATGAGAAGTTGCGCGTGGGAGTGAGCTTGCGTGACTGCAGTCCGTCGCTGGCAGGCATCTGCCCGCTGGCAGGCCTTCCCATAGGGCTGGATGAAGGCCAGGATTGCGGGCGGGCGGTTCTTGCCTGATAGGGTGAAGCCATTCCGCCAGTCTGACTGGAAGAGTAGGGCGCCCTCTTTCCGTTGACGTGCAGATAGGATGGGTCAATCTCTCCCAGGAAGCGGCTGGGTTCGGAGAACTCCATGTGTCCATAGCGCATGCGGCTTCGGGCGCAGGAGAGAGACAGATGTTCGCCTGCACGGGTCATCGCCACGTAGAAGAGCCGGCGCTCTTCCTCCAGTCCGCGAGGATCGTCCCTGTCTGACTGTCCCGGGAAGAGATTCTCTTCCAGCCCCACCACGCACACGGCCTTGAACTCCAGTCCCTTGGATGAATGTACGGTCATCAGCGACACGTGATCGGCATCCTCTTCGCCCTTGGTGTCTGTCTGGTCGGTGAGCAGACTCACCTCCTGCAGGTAGTCGGCCGCTCCTGTGGGCAGCCCTTGCTCCTGCCTCTCCTGTACAAAGCCGCTGATAGAGTCGGAGAGTTCCTGTATGTTCTGCTGCCGGTTGATGTCTTCCTGGTCGCATCCACGGAAGATGTCGGCCTGCATGCCGCTTTCGGCGAGAATCTTGACGATGAGCGTGTGTACGTCCATTCCCTCGTTCATGGCCTCCTGAAACTGCCGTATGAGTGAGGTGAAGGCAGCCAGTTTCTTGGCGGGAGCAGCCGTGAGGCCATATTGTGTGGCATCCAGCATCACCTCCCACGGACTGATGCTGGCGGCCGACGCAGCCTGCCACACCCGCCCCAGGGTGGTGTCGCCTATTCCACGTGCGGGATAGTTGACCACACGGCTCAGGGCAGTCTCGTCGTGAGGGTTCACGCACAGGCGCAGATAGGCGATGGCATCCTTGATCTCCTTTCTCTGGTAGAAGGAGAGTCCGCCGTAGATGCGGTAAGGGATTTCCCTGCGGCGGAGTTCTTCCTCGAAACTGCGGCTCTGGCTATTGGTGCGGTACAGGATGGCCATCTCGCTGAAGGGCAGGTGCTCCTGCTGGTTGAGGCGTGTGAGATGGCGCACGATGGTGCTTGCCTCGTCGATGTCGCTGTAGGTGAAGAACACCTCGATGAGCCTCCCCTGGTGGTTGCGGCTGAATACCTGCTTGGGTATCTGGCAGCGGTTGTGCTTTATGAGGCTGCTGGCAGCATCCACGATGGTCTGGGTGGAGCGGTAGTTCTGCTCCAGCTTGAAGAGCCGCGACCCCTGGTAAGCCTCCTGGAAGTGCAGGATATTGTCTATCTCAGCCCCTCGGAAACTGTAGATGCTCTGTGCATCGTCGCCCACCACGCAGATGCGCTGGCGCCTCTGGGTCAGCTGCAGCACTATCTGATGCTGGGCGTAGTTGGTGTCCTGGTACTCGTCCACCAGTATGTAGTGGTAGATGCGCTGGTACTTGTCGGCCACCTGGGGGTGGTCATGGAAGAGCAGCCACGTCTGTAGCAGCAGGTCATCGAAGTCCATGGCGTTGGCCTGCCTGAGTCTGGCCTGGTACTCCTTATATATATGGCACACGGCAGGCATGTTGCTTGCCTGGTCGGCGTGCACGAATGATGCGGGATATTGGTCTGGCAGGAGCAGCTGGTTCTTGGCGCGGCTGATGCGTGAGAGTACTGATGCCGGCTTGTATTGCTTCTTCTCGTCGAGCTGCATGTCCTTCAGGATGCTCTTGATGAGGCTTGCGCTGTCGTTCGAATCGTAGATGGTGAAGTTGGAACTGTAGCCGATGACAGCGTGCTCAACGCGCAGAATGCGTGCAAACACGCTGTGGAAGGTGCCCATGGTGATGCGTGCGGCAGCCTGCGCACCCACCATGCCGGCTATGCGCTGCTTCATCTCGTTGGCGGCTTTATTGGTGAAGGTGAGGGCCATAATCTGATGAGGCTCCATCCCTCCGGCGCTGAGCAGATAGGCTATCTTGGCTGTCAGCACACGTGTCTTGCCGCTGCCTGCTCCTGCGATGACGAGTGAGGGGGCATCGGTACAGCATACGGCTTCGCGCTGCTGTGGGTTCAGTTGGTCGATATATGAATGTTCCATTTGAAGGCTGGTTGTGTGACGGGGTAGGGATGGCACCCGAGGCGGAGGCTACAATACGTAGTGCAAGGTGCCGTGGATGAAGGAAAGCAGCATGGCGGCTACTATCCAGATGGCGTATCGGCGAATGCCCCATGAGAGCATGAAGCAGAATTTGCCGGCCGATGTGAAGTAGAGGTTGAGGTAGGCATAGAGTATGGCTGCAGCCTGCACGATGAGGGCGATGATGACGGGCAGACCGCTCACCAGCGGCGATGGCCACAGTCCGCCTGTGATGGCACGTAGCGGACTGCCCGGCATGATGAATGCCAGCAGGGGCAGGGAGCAGAGTGCCAGAGCCGCCGTGGCTGCTACCCACACCGAGGTATGGTTGCCGTTTCGCCTGAATATCCGGGCACATATCTCCAGCGCACCTGCTGCCGAAGCATAGACAAGCGCGCAGGCCGTGAGCGGTGTGGCTATCAGGCTGTAGAGGTGCAGGAACAACCATCGGAGCCCTTCGTCGGATATGAGCGAGCGGCAAGGGTACCCAAAGGCCGACAGCATCCACGAGGCGGGCAGCACGCACACGGCCACACAGGCCAGGGCAGGTATCATCCAGCGCGCAGGACGGCTCTTAGTCCTCATCGGCTACCAGGTGGTCAACATCGAGGATATGTAGCTGGATGGCCCGCACGGCCAGCCTCACGGCGTTTACTCCATTGCGCTCCTGGGGCGGGAAGAGACGGCTGATGAGGTCGGCCTGACGCTTCTCCAGACTCTTGGTACCGAAGGGCATCTGGCGCAGCGAGGCTATCATCTCCTTGGTGTAGCCCAGTGCCAGGTGGCGCAGGAACCGCTCGTCGTACTCGTCGATATCGTATTGCAGCATCGCGTCGGCCTGTGTCGATTCGGTGCACACCACCTTGCGGAAGCGTGCGATGACCTTTTCGAGGAAAGGCTCATTGAACACATATCGCCTGCCGTGCATGACCAACATCACGTCGTCGCGCTCCAGCAGATTGCCTGTCTTCAGTATGATACCGTCGGCGCCTGCTGCCAGCACCTCCACCCACAGGCGCTCGTTGAGCACTTCGCCCGTGAAGACAAGCACGCGTAATGACGGGTAGCGGCTCTTCAGCTGGCGGCAGATATCCACCCCCACGGTGGTGGAGCCGCCCAGTCCCAGGTCGAGCAGCACCAGTTGGGGCACTTCGGCACGCATGAGTTTCCAGAATTCGGTTTCGGTGGCAGCTGTGCCTATAATCTCGGCCTCTGGTATTTCGGAGTGGAAGATTTGCTCTGTACCCTTGAGCTCAAGCTTCACATCCTCCACGATGATGACTTTGAATGACTCCATATATATAATGTGTGTTTCTTGTTTCTGTATATTCTCGGTTGTATGTTGCAAAGTTAACAATTTCTTCCCAACAGCGTGCAGATTATGCGAAAACCTTCTTCGGCCGGTTCGGCTATCAGCCTCAGTCCGGGATGCCCGAAGGCGGCATCGTACTCGCGCACGGCCTGACGAGCCACCAGATAGGGGAAACTGTGTGAGGCGGGCGTGAAGAGGTGGTCCAGGCTGACACCTGCGGGCGGCGTGCCGGTGCAGGTGAAGGTCACCCGTATGCGGTCGGCCTGCTGGGTGGCTTGCATTCTCACCTGCGAGCAACAGCCTGCCAGCGGGGTGGCCAGCGAGATGAGTAGTGTGCCGATGAGCACCTCGTCGCCCAGAGCCACCAGATGGGTCTCTTCGGCAATGAAGACGGCAGGCTTTCCCTCGGGCACTCTCATGCGGCTCATGCGCTGGCTCACATGCTGGAAGAGCGGCTGCAGGGGAACAGGCCTGCGCAGAGGCGGGCGTTGCTCGGTCTGGTGCGAAGCCTGCTGGTACAGCAGCATGTATATCTGACGGTAGGATTCCAGCAGGTCGGCCAGCTCCTCCACCGCCTGACTGTCTCCTGTGTCTTCACTCATCGCAAGCACCATCTGGCGCGTGCGGGCAGGATAATACATGGTCTCATGCTTGATGGTGCTGAGCGAGTTGTCCAGTATCTGGTTCATCACATACAGGCGGTTTGCCTCAAACTGGTATCTCTCCAACTGCTCCTCCTGCTCTTCGTCCTCATCCTCCAGTTGCTTGGTCTGCTTCACCCATCCGCTTGTCTCCTGGAACAGACTGATGAGGGGCGGCAGGAGCGGACTGTCCTGGGGCAGCAGGGATTCGGATTCTTTCTTGAGACTGGTGAGCCGCTCCAGCTCCTGCTGAGGCATTTGGGACAGGGAGGACTCTCCAGGCTGCTCCTGCTGAGGGGCGTCGGACTGATGGGGGGAGAAGGCGGAAAAGTAGGCCAACAGGGACTGGTGGCCCGTGTGCAGCAACTGGCTCACCTGTTCGAAGTGCTTGCGGCTGCGCAGGCGGTCGCGCAGGAACAGGTGGTAAAAGAGCAGCAGGGCCAGCAGCGAGAGGATGGATACCAGCACGTAGAGCACATTGGTGTCGAAACTGATCTTCTCCATCTGGCGGCAGTAGGCCGATAGCGAAGAGTCCTGGCTGTAGAGTCGGTGCAGGCGCACGCACTCGTTGTTCTGCCAGCGGTAGTCATCCCATCGCTTGAGAGCCAGTGCCGAAATGGCCATCTCATTCCTGAGCGACACCAGCAAGGCGGTATCGGCGGGCGTGCCCATCTGCCTTACGGCCTGTTCTGCCAGCGTGTAGGCTTTCTCGTATTTGCCTTCCACATTGGCCGCATATACCGAGTCGAAGAGTTCGGCTGGCGTAGCCTGGCGTGCGCTGATACCGAGCGAGATGCCCAGCATAAGCATGGTGCAGAGCACGCGGGGCAAACGGAACCAGAAGCGGCTTCCCTGCCCCTGCTCGCTTTCCACTCCGAAGGCGCAATGGCGGAAGAATGCAGAGGTCTTCTTGTACTTCTCGATGATGCCACGGCAGTTCATGATGCCGAATCCGAAGCCTTTTCCTTCCTTGGCTCCACCTATCTCCTTGGGGTCATACACCTTGCTGTGGTTGAGCGTGAACACATCGTCGGGCGAGAGTCCGTCGCCGGTATCCTGGATGCTTATCTCCACATATTCGTCGGTGGCAGATGCCTGGAGTGACACCCGTCCGCCGCTGGGAGTGAACTTGCGGGCGTTGTCGGCCAGCGTGTTGACCATGAACATGGTGAGTGCCTTGTCGGCTTTCACGCGCACATCGGTGGGCTGCACCTCCAGGGTGATTCCCTTTTGGCTGAAGGCATGGCTGCCCAGCGAGATGATGCGGAACACATCGGCCAGGGCAAAGGTGCTGACATGCAGGCTCAACTGGCCTCGCTGCACCTGTATCCACTCGGTGAGCAATTCGTTGATGCGCATGATTTCCTCGGCCAACTCACCCACGTAGCGCAACCTCTCGGGCTCCACTTTCCCCTCCTGACGCATGTGCTTCACCTCAGCCCGCATGCGGTCGAGATAGGGCACGATGGCATATACGAGCGACACTTTGGCCCGTCGTTCCAGATTGCCCTGCACCAGTTCGCGGGCATGGAATTGTGCTGCCTGGCATTCCTGCTCCAGTTCCTCGAGCCGCTCCTGCCACTTCGCGGTACATTCGTCCTTGGCGCTCACAGCCTGAAGGTATTCTTCAGAGCTGCGCATATTGTTCAGACTCTGGAATCTCATGCGCGTGTTGCGCTGCAGGCGGCGGGTGTAGAAGGCAAACATGCCCACCACCAGTACCACCAGGAGCGTGAGCAGAAGCAGCTTACGGTGGATTGCATGCACCTCCTCGGCCAGGATGTCGCGGCGGGAATCCAGTTCGCGGTTCTGGCGCGACTGGTCGAGGAGGTCCAGGTAGGCGTTGCGATGCAGGTCAGACAGCTCCTTGTCATCGAGCGCACTGTAGGCCAGGCTCAGCTTCTCATGTATGTTGGCCATCCAAGGCTCCACGGTGGTGGAGTCGCGCAACTTCTGTTCCTCCACCATCGAGAGTGCAGTCTGGAAGTGGGAGAGCGCCCGTTGGGGAGCCCCTTGGACGAAGTAGATTTCTCCCAGCGTGCGGTAGGCACAGGCGGTCTGATACAGGTCCTTGTAGTCGCGGAAGAGCGTCCGGGCCTTTTCGGCCATAAGCAGGGACAGCCTGGAGGCGGGCAGGGGGCTGCCGTCGGGCGAGAAGCGCGTGACCAGATAACTGTAACTCTCGGGTTCGCGTGTGCGCAGCAGTCGGGCCTGCACGCTGTCGGCCAGCATAGAGGCAAGCGACTGCAGGCAGTTGGCCTGGAAGTAGATACAGCCCGTGGAGTGTGCTGTGGTATAGGCGCCCAGCAGGTGGTGAAACTCCGCCTGCGTCACATCGGCGGCATCTCCGGTAATCAGTCCGCCGCTTCCCAACATATAGTTATAATAAATCCATTGCGTAGTGTCGCGCTCGAGAGACACTTCTGTGTCTATGCTGTGTATTTCGGCACGGGCAGCGGAATCCTGTCCCAGATAATAATAATAGGTGGAGGATACGATGTGGAGTTCGGTGAGCGCATAATGGAAGCGCTTCTGCTGCCTGGGGGTCAGGCGGTCCCTTTCCTCGAAGATGCGCGAAATGCGCCTCAGGGCATGGTTGCGGTGGCTGAAGAATGAGTAGCCGTCTCCTGTCTTCTGCGCCACCTTCATGGCCAGCACATCGGCACAAAGGAGCACTATCTGGTCGTTGGTACAATGGTATGACTGGTTGAGCAGACGCATGCTCTTCTCGTACGCCATCTGTTGATATGCGATGTAAGCGAGGTTGCAGCGCGCTGCGGCACCCTCTGCACCGTGCTGCGTAGCCAATCGCAGCGCGCTGCGTGCGTAGGTGAGGCTGCTGTCGATGTTGCGGTACCGCCATTGGAAGGCCAACTCATTGCAGCGTGCAGCCTCTTCCTCTGCTTCACGATGTGAGCAGGAAAGGCAGATGCCGATGAGTATGATGCTGACCAACAGGCCAATGACTCTACCTCGCATAGGCAATGGGGGCTTTTCTTACAGCATCGACACCGTCACCACGGCGCGGATGAGTGCATAGATGACAGAGAGAGAGGCTGCAAAGGAGATGGCAGAAAAACTGGTCTTCGCATAGACGGTGGGCGTGCGGAGTGAGGTGCTATAGTCGCTGCTGGTGGCATGGCGACCGCATATGCGTTGGCACACAAACCAGAAGAGGGTGCCGGACACAAGGCCGCAGAGTGCACCACAAAGGATATCGATGGGGAAATGGACACCCAGATAGATGCGGGTGTAGCTGGAGAGGCTTGCCCAGCAGAAGAGCAGAAGGCCGGTGGGAGCGTGACGGAACACGAGGGTGAAGAACATGGCAGCACCAAAGGTGTTGGCCGCATGGCTGGAGATGAAACCGTAAAGTCCGCCGCGATAGCCGTTTACCACATCCACCATGGCTGCTATCTCGGGGGTACGGGTGGGACGGAGCCTGTGGAAATAGGGTTTGCACAGGCTGCTCGAGAACTGGTCGGTGAAGACCACAAGCAGGATGGCCGTAAGGATGATGGTGAAGCACACGCTGGGGCGCTGGTTCTGGAAGAGCACATATATGATTCCCACCAGCAGGGGCACCCATGTGAGGGTCTGTGTGAATGTCCACATCAGACCGTCCATGAAGAGCGAGTCGCTGCCGTTGAGGGCAAGCAACAGTTCCTGGTCAAGGGTAATCAACTCTTTGAGCATAGCGTGTGCTTATGTTTGTCAGATGATTTCGAAATGCTTTTTCTCTATCCAGCCCACCTTGCCGTCGGCTATCTCTATCTCAGCCCAGTCCTTCAAGCTGCCGTCGCGAATCTCCACTCTGGTGCCTTCGTGCAGGATGAAGAGGTCATTGCCGCTGTCTGAGGGGGTGCTCTTGACAGTCACCACCGACGACATCACCACGCCGGCATCATGGCGGTTGGCCTCATGCCGCTGATACAGAGCGCAGGCGTTGCCCACGACGCAGAGCAGCAGGAGGAAAACGGAGGTGAAGAAGCCCGTCTTGCGCAGCGTGATGCTGCCGGCGATGAGGAACATTCCCATGGCTGCTATCGCCAGGATGAAGAGGGTGAGGCAGGTCCATGTCCACTGGTTCATGCTGAGCATGCTGGCCATGCGACGGAAGATGTCTATCACCACAAAGCTGTGTTTGGCCGTTATGCGGTCGATGGTCTTTTCGCGTGCCAGGCGCAAGTTGCATTCGATATTCTCGTCTGCAGGATTGAGCTTGAGCGCGCGCTCAAACCACAGCACGCTTTGTGCCATGCTGTCGAGGCGGTAATAGGTGCATCCCAGATTGTAACAGACGCTTACAGATGTTACGCTGTCGGCAATGCGGGTGTAGATTTCTGCCGCCTGCTCATACTTCTCCTGGGCAAAAGCCTTGTCGGCCTGTGCCTTCAGACTGTCGAGTGCGGCAGTTTCGTCAGCCATGCAAAGTGTGGGGAGCATCAGCAGCCCCAGCAAGAATATACCTATCTTTCTCATCTCCTTACTTGTTCTTCTTGATAGAGGCATTCAGTCTGTTGATGGTCTCTGAAGCCTCTGTGTACATCTTCTCCATCTTGGCGGCAGGCTCTCCTGGCGCAAAGCGTGCAAACTCGCACTCGGCCATCACGTCGGTGTAATTCTTCACCAGTTCGTCGGGCACGTGGTGTGCGGTCATCGCTTCAGCCACGTTGTCCTTGGTGAGGTCGCTCATCGATATGTTCAGGCGGTCGGCTGCGTAGCCCAGCAGAGCACGCATCACCTCCTCGTAGAACTGCTCGCACTGTCCCTGACGCATGAGCCTTTCTGCATTGCGCAGACGCTTGGAGGCCACCTTGCTTGCCTTGCGCTGTCCCTCTCCGCTGCGTATGATGCGCCTGCCGATGGTGAGGCTGAAGAAGGCCAGAAGCAATAGGGCAGGGTAGGCAAGCCAATAGGCACGGCTGCCAAAGGTGATGCTCCCTTCGGTGTCGGCATTTACGCCGCCCATCTTGATGTAGCGTATGTCGTTGCCCAGCACTTTCAGGTCTTCCTGCTCGGTGGATGCGGATGCCGAGCGTCCGCTTCCCTTGGCCACCTTGATGGTCATGGAGTCGGTCTGGAGCGTCTTGTAGGATTTGCTCTCAATATCGAAGTAGCTGAACTGCACGGCGGGTATCTGGAAGGTGCCGCTGTGTCGGGGGACAGCTATATAGTCATATACCTTGTTGCCCTTGGCGCCGCTGGATGTGTAGGTAGCCTTGTCGGTCTCCTTCGGATCGTAGAGCTCGAAGTCCTTCGGGAAGTTGACCTTGGGTGCGGTCATCAGTTTCATGTTGCCGTATCCGCTCACCACCAGGCGAAGGGTAGTGGCATCATTGGCCTTGATTTCCTGTGGGGTGAGGCTGGCAGAGATGGTAAAATGTCCCACAGCGCCTGTGAAGTTGTCGGGCTTAGGCGTGGGCAGAGGCATGACCTCCAGTTCGCACGAAGGAGCTGTAATGGATTTCCTCACCACCTGCGTAAGGCTTCCGCCTCCGAAGAACACATCGAAGGGGTCCATACCGGTGTTCTGCACCTCGATCTGTGTGTCGAAGGTGACGCTGGGAATCTTTAGCTTGCCCGATTTCTGGGGGAAGAGCACATACTGACGCCAGATGGCGGTGCCATAGTTGCGGCCATTCACGCGCTCATACTTGAGTGACATCTGCTGCTTGGCATCCAGTTCCTGTACGTGGAAACCGTCCAGCTGGGGAATCTCTCCGGCTATCTGCTGTATGTTGACCAGCGTGTAGAGCTTGTAGGTGAGCAGTACGGCTTCCTGCTCATACACCTTTGTCTTGTTGGCCGTTACGGTCATATATAGGTCTTTTGCCCCGATGTTTGTGCCGTTGGAGGAAGATGCGCTACCACGTCGGCCGCCTTGCTGCGGCTGTGCGTTCTGGCTGTTGCCCTGATTGCTGCCGTTTCCCTGTGCCGATGCAGGCAATACCTCGATGCTGGCGGTGTTGCTCTTGATGCTCTTGCCGTCCACTTTGATGGTTCCTGCAGGCAGTTTGTGGGTACCTTCCTTGGTGGCAACCAGCACATAGGTGAAGGTCATCGTGCTGCTCCGGCTGGTCTTTCCGTTTACCATCGTGAAGCTGTTGCTACGGCTGGTGCTGGGTCCATATACCACTTCGAAGCCAGGAAAATCACCCACATGGATGTCTTCCACGTCGGTGGTATTGGCCACATATTTCACGCGTATCTGCTGTCCCACCTCTGTCTGGCGGGGCGCTTCGATTTTGAACGTCACCTGTGCGATGGCCATCATGGCGCTCATCGCCGCAAGGGTGAGTGTAAACAGTATTCTCCTCATGTCGTGTGTCACCATTGTTTCTGTAGATGCTTCTGGTTGGGCTGCTGTTGTGCTTTCTGCAGACGCTCCTGCGTCTCCTTCTCATCCTGCATGGCAGCCTTGAGCATCTGTTCTGCATTCTCCTTGCTCATCTGCTGAGGGTCGGGTTGCTGCTTCTTTTCGTCTTTCTTGTCGTTCTGCTTGTCTTGCTTCTCCTTCTGCTGCTGTTGCTTGTCCTGCTGCTTCTTCTCGTCCTCTCCATTCTCGTCCTTCTGCTGGTCCTGGTTGTCTTGTCCGCCATTCTTCTTCAGTTGGTAGAGGCAGAGAGCGTAGTTGTAGCGCGTCTCCTCGGAGTGTGGGTTGTTGCGCAGAGACTGCCTGTAGCATTCGAGCGCCTTGTCGGGCTGCTTGGCGGCCTGCAGCAGAACGCCCATGTTGTGGTACATCTGTGCCAGCCGCATCTTGTTCTTCTCCAGTTTGACGGCAGTCTCATATTCCTTCATGGCATCCTTTGCCTTCGACTGCATCACCATCGCGTTTCCCAGATTGTAGTGTGCTCGGGCGTTGGCATTGTCGGCTTCGATGGACTTCTGGTACTGTACCTGTGCCTTTGAGAAGGCTGTATCGCGCATCAGACGGTTTCCTCTGCGGATATAGTCGCGGCTGTTCTGTGCGGCTGCGGGCATTGCCACAGCTGCCAGACAGAGTAAGAGTGCTGTTATCAGTCTCATGATTTCATCCTCCTGCTGAAGATTTTCGAGAAGTTGAAGCGCTGGTTCTCCCTTTCCTGCAGCATGATGTCCAGCAAGAGGAACATCAGCCCAAGGAGCACAAAGCCCTGGAACTGCTCGTCATAATCATTATACATCTGGCTCTCCATGCGTGTCTTGGCCAGACGGTTTATCTGCTCGTTCAGCTTCACCTGTGCCGAACTGCTGTTATCTACGTATATATAGGAGCCGTTGCCGGCCTTGGCTATCTCGCGGCACATGTCTTCGTTGAGTTTGGAGACCACCACGTTGCCCTCTTCGTCCAGTATGTAGTTGGAACTTCCCTGCTGTGGGATGGGTGCACCATTGGGGTCGCCTATTCCGAGCATATACACGCGCATGCCTTTCTTGGCGGCTTCCTTGGCAGCTTCCACGGCTCCTCCCTCGTTGTCCTCACCGTCTGTAATCACGAAGATGGCACGGCTCACGCCCTCCTGATTGGTGAAGCTTCGGGTGGCCAGGTCGATGGCGGCGGCGATGTCGGTACCCTGCACCGATACCATGGCAGGCGAGATGGTCTCGAGGAACATCTTTGCACTCACATAGTCGCTGGTGATGGGGAGCTGGTTAAAGGCTTGGCCGGCAAAGACCACCAGGCCTACCTTGTCGTCCTTCATGTTCTCCACCATGTTGCTTATCATCATCTTGGCTTTCTCCAGGCGGTTTGGCTTCACATCCTCAGCCATCATCGAGTTGCTCACGTCGAGCACGATAAGAGCCTCGATGCCCTGCCGCTCCTGCTTCTCCATGCGTGTGCCAAACTGCGGGCGGGCCAATGCGATGATGAAGGAAGCCAGTGCCAGTTGGCACAGCCAGAACTTCACCTCGGGCCGCCAGCGCGATACGCCCACGAAGAGTTGCTTCAGAAGGTCGGGATCACCATATTCCTTCAGTCTCCTCTTTTTGCTGTAGAGTGACAGGTAGTGTATCACGGCAAGCACTATGATGCCTGCCATGAGGTAAAGATATTGTGGATTCTCAAATCTGAACATGCTCTAATCTCCTTCTGTAAAGTTATGGAATACGTCTCAGAAGTGTCTCGCGCAGCAGAACGTCCATGCCGAGGAATATCAGCGAGAGCAACAGGAAGGGGAAGAAAGCCTCGTAACGCTTGGAATACTTCTTCACGTTCATCTTGGTCTTCTCCAGTTGGTCAATCTGGTGATACACCTCACGCAGTCTGCCTGTGTTGCCTGCACGGTAAAACTCGCCGTCTGTTTTGGCGGCTATAGCGGTCAGCGTCTTGCTGTCTATCTCCACGGGGACGTTCTGATACACGGTTTGTCCTGCCACGGTGAAGGGGTAGGGTGCTGTGCCGTTGCTGCCCACTCCGATGGTATAAACCCTTATGCCGAAGCTCTTGGCAATGTCGGCAGCTGTGTTAGGACTTATCTGTCCGCAGTTGTTGGTGCCGTCAGTGAGCAGGATGATTACCTTGCTCTTTGCCTTGCTGTCCTTCAGGCGGGTTACAGCATTGGCTATGCCCATGCCGATGGCTGTACCGTCGGAGATGAGCCCACGCTCTGCCATATCCACCCTCATGCCGTTGAGCAGATTGAGCAGTACGGCATGGTCAACCGTCATAGGGCATTGTGTATAGGCTTCACCTGCAAAGAGTGTGAGTCCGATATTGTCATTGGGACGTCCGTTGATGAACTCCACAGCCACTTGCTTGGCGGCTTCTATTCGGTTGGGCTTCAGATCTTCGGCTAGCATACTGGTACTCACGTCCATACAGAGCATGATGTCGATGCCCTCGATGTTCTTTGTGCTCCAGTTGTCGGTGGTCTGAGGGCGTGCCAGGGCTACTATGGCCAGGGCAAAGCATGCGAGCCGGCAAAGGAAAGGCAAGTGGATGAGCCTTTGCCTGAGCGACTTGTGGGCATGTATGAAAGGTGCTGCCGTGCTTACCGATATGCTGGGCGACTGCTTGAGATGACACAGCAGATACCAAGCCACATAGGGCATCAGCAGAAACAGCAGAATGAGATATTCTGGATTGGCAAACGTCATAGTCTTATTCTCTACCTCCTGTCTATTATTACATGAGCAGATCCGTCACACGCCACATGGCATAGGCCATCAGCGTGAGGGAGATTACAGCAAACACGGCAGCCGCTATCTGCATGCCGCGCACCTGGTTCATGCGTTTGGTGTCGGTCTCCTTGATAATCTCCGGCTCGGGCTTCGCATTCGGATCCACCTCTTGTTTTGTCTGGTTGATATACTCCACGGCTGCCACCAGATTGGCATCATTCTCATTGATGAGCGTGGTGTGTTTGGCAAACTTCACCAGGTCGGCTGTATTGAAGATGTCCCTCAACTCGCGCAGCGACTGCTCATCGTTCTCCTGCATGAGGCGGTCGATGATCTCTGCCGAGGTCATTTCCATAGCGCTGAAGCCGTATCGGCTCTGGATGTAGGTGCGTAGAGTGTTGGTCAGCAGCGTGTAGTACTCCTTGTTGTCAGTATCGGCCAGTGAGCGGTCACTCTTGATGCGTTCTATCTCGCTGATGGCTACCTGGTGGGGTGGCAGCTGCTTCTTGCGCCTGATGATGCGCACTATGGGCTTGCCCTTGCGCGCACGATCATATAATATATAGGCGGCTATCAGCAGGAGCGCAAAGAGGAACGAGCTGGCAACAACTCCCCTCCAGTCTTCCCAACTGAACTCTGGCTCCATGTAGCCATAGGGCGGGTTGAAGCGGTCCAGATGCGTGGTGTCCAGCGGTTCTACCGTGAGCACCTTCAGGGCAAGGCTCTTCGTCTGGTACTTCTTGCCATCCACTTCTATCTCGAAGGGCGGCAGATAATAGAACGAAGAGTCCCATGCCGTCACGGTGATGCTCTGTTTCACCTCCATGCGCTTGCCTTCATCAAGCAGGCTGGTGTCGGGGGAGTTGACAGACACAATCTCCACGTTGGGCATCAACTCGTCTCCCACCTTCATCTGAGGCAGCATCAGTTTCTGTCCCTTGCCGCAGGTTACGTCCAGTGTAATCCCTGTCTGCTCACCTATCATCAGCTCCAGGGAGTCAATCTTTGCGCTGACTGTCACCTGTGCGCTTGCTGGCATGAGCCATGCACACAGGAGCATGAGTGCCAGCACCATCTTGGTCCTTATGGATAAATGCTTGTCCATTGTCAGTTACGTTTGGCAAAGAGAGACATCAAGGCAGCCACATAGTCACCGTCAGTCCTTACGCTCACGGCATCCACGTTGCTCCGGTTGAACGTATCAGCCAGTCTCTCCTTCTGTTTCTTCCACCATTGGGCATGTTCGCGTCGCACTTGCCTGCTGCTTGTATCGACGATGATTTCCTGCCCGGTCTCGTTGTCCTTCATCTTCATCAGGCCCACGTCGGGCAGTTCAGCCAGTCGTCGGTCATATACCTGTATGGCCACCATGTCGTGCTTGCGGTTGGCTATGGTGAGTGCTTGGCGGAAATCCTTCTTGTCGAGGAAGTCGCTCAGCAGGAATGCAGTGCATCTGCGCTTGATGGCACGCGTGAGATATTCCACAGCTCCGCTGATGTCGGTGCGCTGGCTCTCAGGTTTGAAGTCCAGGAGTTCGCGTATGATGTACAGGATGTGCTTCCTGCCCTTCTTTGGGGGGATGAATTTCTCTATCTTGTCAGAGAAGAAGATGACGCCTATCTTGTCGTTGTTCTGTATTGCCGAGAAGGCCAGAGTGGCTCCTATCTCGGTCAGCATATCACGTTTCATCTGCTTCTGTGTGCCGAAGTTGAGGCTTCCGCTCACATCCACCAGCAGCATGACGGTCAGTTCTCTCTCCTCTTCGAAGACCTTGACATAAGGCTTGTTGAAGCGCGCGGTCACGTTCCATTCTATGTCGCGTATGTCATCGCCGTACTGATATTCCCTTACCTCAGAGAATGCCATACCGCGTCCCTTGAACGCAGAATGGTATTCTCCGGCAAAGATATTGTTGCTCAAGCCACGGGTCTTGATTTCTATCTGCCTGACGCGCTTTAGAATCTCTGATGTCTCCATCGCACTTTTCTCTTGCTTCTTGCTGTATGGCGGGTGCATTAGGGCACCTCCACCTTGTTCACTATCTTGCTTACCAGTTCCTCGCAGGTCACGTTGTTGGCCTCTGCCTCATAGGTGAGCCCGATGCGGTGACGCAGTACGTCGTGTGCCACAGCGCGCACATCCTCGGGAATCACATATCCGCGGTGCTTCAGGAATGCGTATGCGCGAGCTGCCAGAGCCAGATTGATGCTGGCACGTGGTGAACCGCCGAACTCGATGTAGTCCTGTATCTCCTTCAGTCCATACTTCTCGGGATAACGTGTGCAGAACACTATATCAGAGATGTATTGCTCGATCTTCTCATCCACATACACGCTGCGTACCACCTCACGTGCGTTCTCCACATCCTGTGTGGTCACTACGGGCTTCACTTCAGTCTTCTCACCGCTTATGTTCTGGCGTATGATGAGCTTCTCTTCATCCTGCTTGGGGTAGTCGATGATGACCTTCAGCATGAAGCGGTCAACCTGTGCCTCGGGCAGGGGATAGGTGCCTTCCTGCTCGATGGGGTTCTGTGTGGCAAGCACCAGGAAAGGCTTGGGCAGGGCAAATGTCTCCTTGCCAATGGTTACCTGACGCTCCTGCATGGCTTCCAGCAGCGCACTCTGCACTTTGGCCGGAGCACGGTTGATCTCATCGGCCAGCACAAAGTTGGCAAATACCGGACCGCGTTCCACCACGAAGCGCTCGTCCTTCTGGCTGTAAATCATTGTGCCGATGACATCGGCGGGGAGCAGGTCGGGAGTGAACTGGATGCGGCTGAACTTGGCCTCCACCAGTTGTGCCAGTGTCTTGATGGCCTTTGTCTTGGCCAGTCCGGGTACACCCTCAAGCAGGATATGCCCGTCGCTGAGCAGTCCTATGAGCAGTGACTCCACCAGATGTTTCTGTCCCACAATCACGCGGTTCATGCCTGTCACCAGGTTTGTTACGAAGGGGCTTTGCCTCTCTATCAGTTCGTTCAGAGCACGAATATCTACTGATTCTGCCATAATGCTATGTTTTGTTATCTTTTTCTCTGTTCTAATTTGTCCACAAAAATACGGCTTTTGGCACGGATAAGCCACATGCGGAGTGCAAAAAATGGTTACTACGCATGTGGCTTAATGTTAAATGTGTTTAATGCCGGCCTGCCTCATTCTCCCTTCTCCAGCAGTTCGGGCAGTTTCACTTCGTATCCCAGGGGGATATTGTCGGGGTTGGGGAACTGGTTGAGTACCTTGATATACTCCACGATAGCCTTGTCTCCATACTCTTGACGCGCCATTCTGTAGAGGTTGTCACCGCGCTGCATGGTGCGGGTTTTGCGCACGCCCGTTATCAGATACTTTCCTCCCTCCACTTGTGGGAAGTTTTTGGCAGCATTCAGCAGTTTGCTCCTGTCAGCAGGCTTCTGCTTTGGCTGCTCCTGTCTGGCAGGTTTCTGTATTTCCGTCTCGGGTTTGCTTGCTTGGGCAGAGGCGGGAGTAGTGGCAGCCTGAGCATCCTGCTTGCTGCTCTCTGCGGGCTTCTCGCTTGGCTTCTCAACTGCCTTTTCGCTTGGAGTCTCTGTAGTATGAGCGGGCTGTGTGGCTTCTGCTTGGGCGGCGGCAGGCGCAGGCTTCTGCTCGGGTGCAACTTCGGCAGGAATCTCCGTTCCGTCTTCGGCGGGCGGCAGACAGAGCCAGCTCATGTTTATCAGTCTCAGATAGCCGGCCATGTAGCATGACAGCATCAGCAGCAGAACCACCAGTGTGAGGAAGAGTGTGCGCCAGATGTTGTGTCCGCTATTGGGTACAACGGCAGCCTCGGCCTTTTCCGTTGGGACGGCAGGCGCAGGCACAGCATGCTTCTCCTGTGTCTCTTCGGGTTTGGCTTCTGCCTGTGGTTGGGGGGCAGTCACGATGGGAGCAACCTCCACTGGCTCCTTGCCGGCAGCCTCTTCGCTCTTCTCCTCAGCTGCAGGAGCGGTAGGCTCGGGTTGCTCTGGAGTTCCGGGTTCTGGAACAATGGCTGTAGCCGGCTCCTCCTCCTGTGTCTCTGGCTCTTCTTCCTGCGCTTCGGACTCTTCCGCAGGAGCAGGAGCAATGGCTGTTTCCTCGGTGGGAGCGGCAGGAGTGGCGGGTGCAGCATAAGGCGAAGGTGCATTGCCAGCCTCGGGTTCTGCGGCAGCAGGTTCCTCTGGCTTGGCTTCGGGGGCGCTGGCAGCTGGTGCAGGTTCGGAAGAAACGGCGATGGGAGGCACCTCGTCATCAGTCTCCTCGTCGGCGTCCGATGCGGGATATTTGCGGTCGATACGCTCCATATCCTCGGCGGTAATGCCCTCGTTGAGTATTACCGTCTGGAAGTCGGCGAAAGGTTTGTTGACCAACTCCTTGAGCGCAGTGTCGGGCAGAAAGCCTATCTTGGCGTGTCCGGAGATGATGAAGCGCTCGCCTGTGTTGACGTTTACGCTCTCGCGCTCCTGCACCTCCACCATCTTGAAGGTGCCCAAAGCCTTCACCTTGACCGACTTCTCCTCCTTGATTTCCTTGCCCAGGGTGTCGAAGAATGCGCGCACAAACGCATCGGCGTCCTTGCGCTGCATACCTGTGCGTGTAGCCAGTTCGGCTGCCAGGTCTTGCCCGTTTATCTTGTTTCCTGTCATTCCTTTGTGGTTTTCTGGTTGACGCGCTCTTTCAGTGTCTGTGCAGGCTTGAATCCCACCACTATCTTTGGCGGAACCAGCATGCGCTGCTTGGTTTGCGGGTTGATGATGACGCGCTCCATCTTGCGCTTGACCTCAAACTGTCCGAAGCCCGATACCGTCACAGAGTCCTCTTCGGCCAGGTGTGCCGACAGGGTTGCCACCAGAGCAGCTGCGCACGAGGCGGTCTCCTTGGTCGAGAGACCGGTCTGTATGCTTAGTTCATTGATGAATTCCTTGTTGTTCATTAGTCTTGGTGTTGAGCGTGATAAAGTGTGCGTGCGTCAGTTGGCAGGGCCATCCACGCAATGTCCGTAGAGGTCGAAGTCGTCGGCGCTGTCTATCCTTACCCATTGGAACGAGCCTGTGGGCAATGCCAGACCTTCATCGGCATGGATGAGCACCTCGGGATCCACTTCGGGGGAGTCAAACTCGGTGCGTCCTACAAAGTAGTCGCCCTCCTGGCGGTCGATGATGACGCGCATGGTCTGTCCCACCTTGCTCTCCTGCACATCGGCGCTGATGGCCTGCTGCACACGCATGAGTTTGCTCAGGCGTGCCTCCTTGACCTCCTGTGGAATATCGTCCTGATAGTGGAGGGCGCTGTAGGTGCCTTCCTCCTCGCTGTAGGCGAATGCTCCCATACGCTCGAAGCGTGCCCACTTGACAAAGTCGATGAGCTGCTTGAAGTCCTCTTCCGTCTCGCCGGGATGGCCCACCATGAGCGTGGTGCGGATGTGTATGCCGGGCACCTCAGCGCGCAACTTCTCTATCAGCTCATAGGTCTGCTGGCTGTTGACGTGCCTGTGCATGGCGCTCAGCACGTTGTCGGCGCAGTGCTGCAGGGCGATGTCGAGATACCGGCATATATTATTATGTTCGCGCATGACGCGCAAGAGCTCCATGGGGAAGTCGGTGGGGTAGGCATAGTGCAGGCGCACCCATTCCACTCCCGGCACTTCGGCGATGGCCTCCACCAGTTGTGCGATGCGTCGCTCATGGTACAGATCCACCCCATAGTAGGTGAGTTCCTGTGCGATGACCTGGAACTCCTTCACCCCCTGCTCCACCAGCGAGCGCACCTCCTGCAGTATATCCTCCATGGGGCGGCTGCGATGGCGGCCTGTGATGATGGGAATGGCGCAATAGGAGCAGCGGCGGTCGCATCCCTCTGATATCTTGAGATAGGCGTAGTGGGATGGGGTGGTGAGGTGCCTCTCATCGGCACACTCGGGGTGATACTGCTTGCCCAGTTCGGCAAGCAGTTCGGTCCAGTTGAACTTCCCATAGAAGTGATCCACCTCGGGCAGTTCGCTCTCCAGGTCGGCCAGATAGCGCTCCGAGAGGCAGCCCATCACGTAGAGTTTCTTGAGCAGCCCTTTGCGCTTGCGCTCGCCCAGCTCCAGAATCATGTTGATGCTCTCCTCCTTGGCGTCACCTATGAAGCCGCAGGTGTTCACCACGGCTATCTCCCCTCGTGGGTCATCGCTGTCGTGTGTCACCTTGTATCCGCTGAGTTCCAGTTGCCGCATGAGTCTCTCGCTATCCACAAGGTTCTTGCTGCATCCCAGCGTGATGATGTCTATTGTGTTCGTTCTCATTGTCTTCTGTTGTCCGTCGGCCTTTGATGGCCGTTTGGCAGCCCTTGTCCAGAGTTGCCTTTGCGCTTCTGCTGTCAGTCTGTGCGCCTTTGTTCCGGGCTTCGATGAAGCTCTTGCGGCGTGAGGCGGCGGCAGGGTGCTTGCTGAAGTGTGGTGGTCGGGTCAGTCCTTGAAGAGTGAATCCACAAACTCCTTCCTGTCGAAGGGCTGCAGATCCTCCATACCCTCACCCAGTCCGATGTATCGCACGGGGATGTTGAACTGGTGGCTCACTCCGATGACCACGCCGCCTTTGGCCGAACCATCCAGTTTGGTGATGGCCATACCCGTCACCTCGGTGGCAGCCGTGAACTGTTTGGCCTGCTCGAAGGCGTTCTGTCCGGTGCTGCCATCGAGCACCAGCAGCACCTCGTGCGGAGCGTCGGGTATCTGCTTCTGCATCACTCGCTTTATCTTGGTGAGTTCGTCCATCAGACCCTTCTTGTTGTGCAGTCGGCCGGCGGTGTCTATCAGCACCACATCAGCATCATTGGCAATGGCGCTGGCCAGAGTGTCATAAGCTACGCTGGCGGGATCGCTGCCCATGTTCTGCTTCACCACGGGCACTCCCACGCGCTCGCCCCAGATGCAGAGCTGCTCCACGGCGGCAGCACGGAAGGTGTCGGCTGCACCCAGATACACCTTCAGACCGGCCTTCTTGAACTGGTAGGCCAGTTTGCCTATCGTGGTGGTCTTGCCCACACCGTTGACGCCCACCACCATCACCACGTAGGGTTTCTTGCCCTGTGGGATGGCAAACGAGCTTTCGTCATGCGCACCCGTTTCGGTGAGCATCTGCACTATCTCGTCGCGCAGCACGCTGTTCAGTTCGGCTGTTGTCACGTACTTGTCACGCGCCACACGCTCTTCTATGCGGTGTATGATGTCCAGTGTGGTCTCCACACCCACGTCGCTTGTCACCAGAGTCTCCTCCAGGTTGTCGAGCACTTCGTCATCCACCCGCGACTTTCCCACGATGGCACGCGAGAGTTTGCCCAGAAAACTCTGCTTTGTTTTCTCCAGCCCCTGGTCGAGCACCTCTTTTTTCTCGCGAGAAAAGAAACTAAAGATTCCCATTCTTGTATGTTTGTGTGTGTTACAAAGTGCAAAGGTAACGAAAAATATGAATATTGTGAAGAAAAAAGCACTTTCGCTCTCACTTTCCTGCTCCTTGATGGCCTGAAACGCGCAGCGGACTGCCATTTGAATGGGCTGTGAGGCGAGATTGGCAGGAGAACGTTTGGCGGTGTTTTCCTGACAGGTGGGGAGAGAAAAGAACCATTTTCGTGTTTTAGTCGCACCCTGCTGCATGTGCCATCGCAGCGTGCTGTATCCGCCATTGCAGCGCGTTGCGTTGCCCGATGCAGCACGCTGCGTTTTTCTGGACAGAATGGCGTATCTTCTCTTTTGGTGGGTACCGAGGAGGAGAAGAGCGGATTCTGTGAGTTTTCGCAGCCTGGTTTTTGAATTGGAAAAAGCTCCTGGTCAGATTTCCCCGGCCTTTTCCCTCCTTTCTCTCAAAAAGGCTCAATAAGTTTGTCCGGCCCGAATATTCGGCCGCTCAGTACGTTGATATTTCCCCAGAATTGTGTAACTTTGTATGCTTCATGCCCCTTCTGGCTTATGGAGAGGCTGCATGAGCACCATTTTCATTTCATCAAACTATACAGACATGGCACAAAAACTTTATCAGAAAGGCAAGTTCTACATGCTGCCTATCAAGGAAATCCGAAACGAGGGAAGCGACTCGTTTTTTATTGTAAATGCTAACGACAGGGAATACGCCATCAGGCTATTCGGTTTCCAGCGGACTGACCAGGCCGTGCTGGAAATGACGGAGTTGCCGTGCATGGTGAAGGATGTGCACGGCGACAGTATTGTCTTTGTGCAGAATTTCGCCCGTATGTTTGCCGAGAAGTACATCTCGGGCAAGATATATCCCTTTGTGGTCAGGGAAGAAACCAATAGTCCGCAACCCGACACCAGGTATTATGATGTGAGGGATGCACAAGGCATTCCTTTCAGACTAAGGTGCAATAGGGAAACGCTGCTGGTGCCGGGCCAGAGGATAAGTTGTCTGGTGACCAGGCCGTCGCGCGACAGGATGCTGCTCACGTTGGAAAAGGAACAGAGCAAGGCGGCTGTAAAAAGCATCACACCCGACGAACTCTTCAGTCACGTGGGGCTGGAGGGGGCAGTGGCACGCTTCATCCTGCGCGGATTTGCACGTGAAGAACGGTTGGCCGAAGCAAGGGCTTGTTACCGTCAGGGGCAGGCCGAATGGGTGGTGAAGGCTGTGACGGCCATCCCAGGCGTGGAGACTTGGCACAATCTGACCAATGGAAACAGAGGCCGGCTGATAGATGCACTCTACAGGATAGGGCTCTATCTGCTCGAGGATTCCGATTACCTGCTGCAGTTCAGCGAGTCGGACCGCGAGAACTATCAGCAGTGGATAGCCGACCGCGTGTCGGTGGCAGAGACCTATCGCAAGTGTCTGGCGCTGATAAAGGAAGGCCGCTGCGGCGAGGAGACCGATGCCATACTGAGGAAGATAAAGAGTTCGGGCTACATCTACCACCCTCATCGCAGGATGCAACTGCTCATCGCCATGTTCTCCATGCAGCCCGATCTGCTGGAGGAGAAGATAGACTCCATCCTCGACCTGGTGCAGGCTTGCGCCAAGGACTGGAAGCAACCGTCCTTCTATGATGCCTTCTCCAGTTTCCTGCGCTTCTATATCATGTCTAATAGAGAGAAGGCCAACCGCATAGCCATCATTGGCAACAGCCAGAGCCGCAGCCTGTTGGGCCGTATGGTGCGCTCCATCAGTTTCCTCTTGCTGATGACCGACGGCAAGGAGCCTAATGCCCAGCTCTATCGCTCGATGCTCTATCATTACCTGTCATTCGTTCGTGCCAGTTCGCCACTGGAGCGCGACAGCACGCACCGAGGATTGGCCGAGACCCTTGTGGAGCGTGCGCTCAACGCGCTGCTGCTCTCACAGGAGAGTATGCTCGACTTCAACTGGAACAGGGACTTCGGCAACACGGAGATACTGGCCTATCAGATGGCCAACAGCAAGACGGAGAGCACCACCTTCCTGACACGTTCCTATGAGGCACAAAACGTGAGGTTCACGGTGAGCGCCGATGGTATCACCATCTCGCGCACCATGGCGGCCGAAAAGGAGAGGAACATTCTGCCGCAGGGATTCCCTGGCTGGCACAACCTGCAGATATTCCTCGACTCGCCTGCCAAATACAGTATAGGTGCCCAGTGCAAGACTCTGCGCCGATGGAAAACCTACTGGAACGATGTGGAGCAGGGGCTTTTTGAGGAGCGCGCCAATGTGAAGAAGAAGAAACTGAAGAAGATAGCACCCGAGGTGGGAACAGACGTCATCGTGAGAGTGCTCTGGAAGGACGAGTCGCGCCCAAGCCGTTACTATTGCCGCATAGAGGATATGCTTTACGAGGGCGAAGGCTGGATAGACACCTATCTGAGAGGTGGCTCCACGGGCATGTTCCACTACGACCCGAAGTTTGACATCGACTCCTTTTTCGAGGACGGGCGGCCGCTGCTTTTCAGAGTGCGTGTAAATGCCCTGGGAAGTCCCAATGAAGAGCACCGGACATACACTTTCGACTGTATGTCCTATCTCGATGATATGATCAGGCAGCAGGCCGAGTATGGCGAGGAGTCAGACTGCACCATCTTCCATATTGACGAGAAAAACCACGTGTTCTGTGCCGTGTCGGAATACGGATACGGCATCTTCCTGCCTGTTACTGAGGATAATGCCAACTGTCAGGTGGGTGACTCGGTGAAGGTGAGGCTCACCGACGGCACACGTCCCAACTCGATGCAGGGCATTATAATAGGTGTGGCCGACAATGCGGTGGATGTGCGCAAGGCGGCCACCGAGGTGTTTCGCGATTATGCCGAGGAGGAACCCTATGAGGAGACGGCCGAGGAACTGGAGGAAGAGGCAATGGCGGTGTCGGAAGACCTGTTCGACATCAGCTATATGCGCGAAATCATCAATATCGTAGATCACAAGGCGGTGCTCGAGACCGACAATATCAAGGCGTTTGCCTTCCTTTCCATTGGCCATATACTCTCACGCATGACGGGTGACCAGGCTATGATGGACTATCTGGAGCAGCGTCAGCGCCTCCTGTGTGTATTGGACGATTATGGTGCCAATGGTAGGGTAGATGACGAGGAACTGCAAGTGTTGGGCAACAATAACACCGACATGGCTGAGAAGTACCCGCTGCTGAAGCAGAGGCTCAACGAGGTGAAGATTGTCAATTGCTTTGGAATGGCAGAGCGGAACGCTTTCCTGTGGGAGATGTGCACCACCTATGAGCATGACCATATACTGGCCAGGCTGTCACGCTTGATGCTGAGTTACAATATGGCTGAGGGTTTCGGACTGCAGGAGCACCAACAGGTGATAGTGGCAAAGATAAAGAGTCTGCTCAACATCAACGTGGAACTGCCGCGCATCTACTCTTTCGGCGAGGAAGATCAGCAGACGGAGTTCAAGACCTCCATCGTCTTCCCGCCCAACAACAGCATGAGGGAGGACATCAAGCAGCAGACATTCAACATCATGAAGGTCATCTGCGGAATGGTGAATGCCTATGGCGGAACCGTCTATCTGGGGGTCAACGATACGGGTACGGCCAAAGGACTGGTGGAGGATCTGCGCTTCTTCGAGGACAGTACCGACAAGTATGACCTCTACATACGCAACAGCATACGCACAGCATTGGGCGACCATGTGAATGCCTCTATCGTGGTGGAGCATCCCGATGCCGGTAAGCATTACATCTATGCCATCAAGGTGACACCCAGCAAGACACCTGTGATGCTCACGCTTGACAACAAGTTCTATCTCAGAGAGGGAACGTCCACTTATCCCATTGAGCAGGATCAGCTTGCCGAGATAATGGCAGAACGCAACTTTGCCCTCTACAAGACGGAAGCAAGGGATATGGAGGCGGTGGAGATACCCGAACCGGAACCGGAGAAGAAGCCCGAGGAGGCTCCCAAGATGAAGGTGCTGAGCATGCAGGGCGACACCATAGCCACCAGTTCGCTTCGCACGAATATCACCGAGAACTGGGTGGATGGATATGGAGTGGATACTGCCTGCTACGTGCGGGTGCAGAAGCAGGGCGACTGGTGTGTGCTCGACGATATCGAGTGGGAGGATGGCATCCTCACGCTGGCCATTCACGATGATGAGGCCGATGGCTATCTGGTGGTGGTCTATGATGACGGCAAGGTCAACAAGGTGCCCATGTCGCAGATTATCGACAAGACGCGAGGCAATACATATAAGATGTACGCGCATAAGCGTCCGCTCTTCATCACGCCAGCCCGCCGCAATGCCGCCTTGCTCACAGCCTACGAGGATGATAAGGGCAGACAGTTTCTCCGCCTCGACGACCTTGCCAAGATGGAAGACGGAAAGATGCTTGCCGCAGGCAACACGCTCACCGATGTGGAGTTCAGCAGGCTCTTCTACTGCGAGATAGTCTCCCAGGAGTTCCACGACGACCTCCATCGCATGCACAACCTCAAGCGAAACTCGCTCGGTCAACAGGCTCTCACCAGTTACGGCACCAAGGAGCAAACTGTCCTGCAGCGCATCGGCATCGAACTGTAAAACAGGTAACCGTCCGACAGGCTCCTCTATAGGAATACCCGTCGGACGGTCGTTCGAAATCGCTTATATTCGGCTGTGGATGTTGTTGTTCTCTGCTGGGATGTGTGTAGGATGGTCGTTCGAAATCGCTTATATTCGGCTGTGGATGTTATTGTTCTTTGCCGGAATGTGCGTCGGATGGTCGTTCGAACCACCTTATATTACATTTTACACAGACCATGAAAGAGTTCGTGGCAGAGGAGTACGGATTTTACTCCATCGGCAGCATGCGGCTTGCGGAAGGCTTGTATCTTGCTTGCCGTCAGTTACTTCCTCGACGTGATATGGAAGCAACGCTGTTTGCGTTCGTATTTCACGTAGCAGTAGCCCTCGTTGCGCAGCTGTTTCAGTACCGTTCCCAATGCCTTTGCCAGTTGCTTCTCGCTTGCCGACTTCCCGAAAAGAGACTGGCGGTCATATCGCACATAGGTAATGTCAAAGGTAGTGCCATACTGATGGGCAGAGTTCTCTGAGGCATTCCCATTTACCTTACGAAGCCGTTTGGCATCCTCGCCAGTACGCAGAACCGAGGTTACGATGACGCGATGCTTCTCAAACCCTTGCTCCTTCAACTCCTTCTGAAAACGAGTGCCGATGTCAGAAAGCAACTCTGCTGTTGATTTCGTGAGGTAAGGCACCGAATGTGTCAGGTGTTCAACCATATACTCATCACAGCTCTCAATCTTCACCAGCTTATCCGTCTTCAGTTCGTCGCGGCTGCTCACAGGCTTGATGCCATTCTTCTGGGCAGCCGTAAGATGAGTGCTGTTGACATCCCCAAAGCGGTATTCATTATCAACTATTTCCGCAGAAATCGCCCCAGACAACCTCCTAATCACCGATGGATAATACCGACAAAACACATGCCAAGCGCCATAAGCAACCACTGCCAACACCACCAAGCGCACCAGGAATGCCATTATACCCGGCTTCCCAACCCTCTTCTCACCTCTCTGTTTCTTTCTCTTCATTTCTGTCGTATATGTTCCTCGTAAAATCCTAAGCACTCAATTGCTTCCAACCACTTATAAACAGGGGCTGGAGATCCATTGATTATTTTTGTTTTAACTTTTGTTTATTTGTATTTACCGTGCGACAGCACTGGGGAGAAGCTTTTCGTAGTCCTTCTCACCCTCTA
>ENA-OZGC01000364-OZGC01000364.1-human-gut-metagenome-genome-assembly--contig:-NODE-364-length-35284-cov-6.199041_pt1 | contig 35284 bp, 25 predicted proteins | sample MGYA00245109_ERZ653643 | MGnify/ENA primary metagenome ERZ653643 (study PRJEB26926, sample SAMN06165107) | human gut metagenome | biome: ENVO:00009003; feature: ENVO:2100002; material: ENVO:00002003... | reverse complement strand
ACAGTGGATAGCACCGTCGCTGGACCATGCCGGAGCACCACTGCTACGCAAGCAGTTTGACACCCGCGGCAAGGTGAAGCAGGCCAAGGTATTCGTGTGCGGACTGGGCTACTTCGAGCTATACGTCAACGGGCAGCGCATCGGGGACGACTACCTGGTGCCCAACATGACCGACTACACCGAGCGCCACGATCTGGACAAGGGACCTATAGCCATCGCAGGAAACATGTCGGGACACCGCGTGATGTACCTTGCCTATGACGTGACCAAGCAGCTGCAGAAGGGAAGAAACGCGCTGGGCGTATTGCTCGGAAACGGCTTCTACGACGCTCTCAACCTCAACATCCCCCTGTCCCACTTCGGCGAGAAATGCCTCAGACTGCAGTTGCAGCTCACCTACACCGACGGCACCACACAGACGGTGTGCACCGACGGCACCTGGCAGACCAAGCCATCGGCCATCACCTACAACAGTGTGCACGGAGGCGAGATATACAACGCCAACCTGGAGACCCCGCTATGGGCCACCACCCGCGACAATAGCGAGGGATGGCAAAACGTGAAGACCATCGAAGGCCCCAAGGCGGAAATGAGCGCCCACACCGCTCCCACCGACAGGATAGTGGAGACCATGAAGCCCATCAGCCTCACCAGGCGCGAGGACGGAGCGTGGATCGTAGATTTCGGCAAGGAGATATCGGGCTGGATACACTTCCGTGACCTCAAGGGCACAAAGGGCGACACGCTGAAGGTCGATTACATGAGCGAGTCGGTGCAGGGCAACATGCGCTACGTGATGAACGGCAGCGGCAATGAGGAGTATGCACCGCGCTTCACCTGGTTTGCCTTCAGCAAGGCCGTGATAACGGGCATCGACCAGCTTACCACCAAGAATCTGACGGCCGACGTAGTGAATACCGACGTGGCACGGGCCGCTGACTTCCACACCACAGACACCCTCTTCAACCGCATCAATGAAATATGGCAGCGCTCGCAACTGGACAACATGCACGGCGGAATAGCCAGCGACTGCCCGCACCGCGAGCGTCTGCCCTACACCGGAGACGGTGAGGCGGCCTGCGCAACGGTGATGCACAACTTCGACGCTGCGGCTTTCTACCAGAAATGGATACGTGACATACGCGATGCACAGGACAGCCTGACGGGATACGTGCCCAACTCCGCTCCCTGGGAGCCTACTGCAGGAGGCGGTGTGGCATGGGGCGCAGCCATGAACACCATGCCTTGGGAATTCTATGTGCAGTATGGCGACCGCAAGATACTGGAGGACAACTTCACTGCCATGAAGAAGCAGGTGCAGTATATGACCACATGGCTGCAGCCCGACGGCACGATGTACCAGAAGTTGGGCAACGTGGGTGACCCCACCCCATGCTACTGGCTGTGCCTGGGTGATTGGTGTCCACCCTATGCTGTACCGCTGGAGGAACTGGTACACACCTTCTTCCTATGGCTCTGCAGCGACTACACGGCACGTGCCGCAGAAGTATTGGGCGAGAAGGCCGACGAGCAGACGTTCCGCGCGCTGGCCAATCGCACACGCGACGCATTCCACAAGAAATACTACAACACAGAGGCGGGATCGTATGGCGACTATGGTTGCAACATCTACGCACTGGTAATGGGTGGAATGCCCGATGCACAGCGTGAGCGCGTGATAAAGGCTCTTCGCAAGGAAATAGCCGAGACACACGACGGGCATATCAACACTGGATACCTGGCCACAAAGTTCTTCTTCGAGACTCTGACCGACTGCGGACTGCATGACATCGCCGTGGGAGCCATGAGGAAGGAGGACTATCCCAGCTATGGACACTGGATCAAGCAGGGAGCCACCACCACCTGGGAACAATGGGACGGGCAGAACTCACACAACCATCCGATGTTCGGAAGCGGACTCACCTGGTTCTACCGCCGTCTGGCGGGCGTTTGTGCCGACCCCGCAGAGCCTGGCTACCGCCACATCATCCTGCGCCCCTACCCCGTGGACGGGCTCGAGAACGTGCACTACAGCTACCGCACGCCCTACGGCACCGTACTGTCCGACCTCACACAAACCAGCGAGGGCAGTACCCTCAAGGTGACCGTACCCGTGGGAAGCCGTGCCACCCTGTATCTGCCTACCAACCAGAGAGGCAACATCAGCGAGAGCAACAGGCCCCTGCGCGAGGCCAAGGGAGTGACCATGCAGGGCGGAGCCGACGGCTGCACCATCCTGCAGCTGGAGCAAGGCAGCTACACGTTCCAATACTGAGCACCCCGACCTACACAAGACATCAAGCCGTCCCACAGCGCACAAGTGCGCTGACGGGACGAACAATACAGCAAAGCCCTGCATGGCACCATGGCCGGCAGGGCTTTGCCATACAATACGATGAAGGCGGAAGCGCAGGACAGAGACGGGCGAAAAGCGATGGGAGAAGAAAAGGAAAGGAATGAAAGAAGAAGCGGAAAAGGATGGGAGAAGAGATGGAAAGAGATGAGAGAAGATACAGAGAAAGATGAGAGGAGAAGCGGAAAGCGCTGGGAAAAGGAAGCCTGTCCAATGCCCCAACTATCTGCACTACAGCCTGACTTCAGATGCAGTGCGCTGCATCCGTAATTGCAGCGTGCTGCAAGCGGCAACGCAGTGCGCTGCATCGGGCAACGCAGCACGCTGCGTTTTTCTGCCTAAAACCTTGCCGCTCCCCCGCCATGCCGCCTGGCCCCATTCCTCATGCCCAAGCACGGCAGAAGCCTCCAGGCTCTGGACTTGCATGCCAGTGCCTGGAGGATTCCGTTGGAACTAACTCTGTGGAATGACGCTCCTCAGTAGGAGCCGGATTACTTCACCCTGTTGTTCTCGGGAAACACCACTGTGGGCTTGAAGGTCTTGGCCTCCTCGAAGTCCATCAGCGCATACGAGATGATGATGACCTCGTCTCCCACCTGCACCTTACGTGCGGCGGCTCCGTTGAGACAGATGCATCCTGTGCCCCTCTCACCCTTGATGATATAGGTCTCCAGGCGCTCTCCGTTGTTGTTATCTACTATCTGCACCTTCTCGCCCGCTATCATCCCGGCGGCGTCCATCAGGTCTTCGTCGATGGTGATGCTGCCCATGTAATGCAGGTTAGCCTCTGTAACCTTTACGCAATGAAGCTTTGACTTCAGTACTTCAATCATCATGTCGGTCTCTGCTTTACTTATATCTGATATGATCGATGAGGCGTATGGGCTGCGAGCCACAATACACCGTGATACAACCCACCACGCTGTCGCTGTCGTCCCACGAAGCCACGTCGGCCAGCGTGTCGCCATCGACGATGCTGAAATACTGCACCTCGAGGCCATCTACCGCATTGATGCGGCTCACCACATAGTCATGGGTGCCAGGCACATCCAGCCCCTGCGCCTTGCTCTCCTGCATGATGCGGTAGATATTGGCTGCCGTGGCGCGCTCGACATCGGTGAGCAGGGTGTTTCTGCTACTCATGGCCAGGCCACTCTGCTCTCTGATGACGGGGCAGGGAACTATCTGCAAGCGGAAGCCAAGGTCGTCCACCATGCGGCGGATGACGGCTATCTGCTGGTAGTCCTTCTCTCCGAAATAGGCCCTGTCGGGCTGCACGTAGGAGAAGAGCTTGCTCACTATCTGGCACACGCCGTTGAAATGACCGGGACGCATGGCTCCCTCCATCACGCTATCGGTGGGAGGATAACTGAACTGCCGCGTGTCAGGCTCGGGATAAATCTCCTCCACGCTTGGCGCAAAGGCTATCGTGGCCCCCTGCTGCTCGAGCAGACGGCAGTCGGCCTCCAGTGTGCGGGGGTACTTGGCCAGGTCGGTCTTGTCATTGAACTGTGTTGGATTGAGGAAGATGCTCACTACGGTGGCATCGTTTTCCTGCACGCTGCGCTTCACCAGTGAAGCATGACCCTCATGCAAGGCTCCCATGGTGGGCACCAGTCCCACAGTGGCTCCCTCACGGGAGCGCAACTGCTGGAGCTCAGCTTGCAGTTGGGCAATTGTGTGAACTACTTTCATTTCTATATTTACATTCGATAGACCGTGCGCCACAGCCACCTGGGGCACCCATCGGGGCAAGCCCGCTGACACCTGTCAGAGCGCGGCGTATCCACATGCTATCCGAAAAACGATGCAAAGTAACACAGAAAAACACAAACAGGAAAAGGTTTTTCCGAAATATTCACCGCCTTTTTGCATTTCGGCCAGCAAACTTCGGCTCTAAGTGCCAAATTCTTCGTACCTTTGTACATTATAATAAAGGAGAGCAATGATAAAAGCGAAAAAGATCTTGTTTATCACTCAAGAAATGACTCCTTACGTTTCCGAATCCCCGCTCGCCACGCTGGGACGCAAAGTGCCACAGGCTACGCAGGAAAGCAAAAAGGAGATAAGGACATTCATGCCCAAGTGGGGTCACATCAACGAGCGGCGTAACCAGCTCCACGAAGTGATTCGTCTGAGCGGCATGAATCTGGTGGTGGATGACACCGACCACACTCTGGTCATCAAGGTGGCAAGCATCCCATCGGCACGCATGCAGGTTTACTTCATCGACAACGACGATTTCTTCACCAAGAGAGCGATGGCGCGCGATGAAAAGGGCGTGGAATATAAGGACAACGCAGAGCGTGCGGCATTCTTTGCACGCGGCGTACTCGAGACCGTGAAGAAGCTGCGCTGGACTCCCGACGTGATTCATTGCCAGGGATGGATGGCCAGCTTCATCCCCGTATATCTGAAGGAGGCCTACAACGACGAGCCTTCCTTCCGCGACTGCCGCATTGTATATACCCCTGCCGACGAGGATCTGAAGGCTCCGCTGCCCGAGAACATCAACGGCATACTGGACTTCAACGGCATCACACCCGAAGCCCTGGAGGGAACCAACGAGACTGGCGACATGCAGACACTCAACCATCTGGGCATGAAATATGCCGATGGCATCATGGCGCTGAGCACCGACACAGCACTGGTAGAGTATGCCAAGCAGACCGGCAAGCCCCTGCTCACCGCCGAGAAGCCCGAAGACTTCTGCACCACAGCACCCGACTTCTTCGACCAGATATGGGGAGAAGGCAAAGTAGAAACCCCTGAAGAAGATGAAGACTAAAGGAGCACTGGCCACACTCATTGCACTGGCTACACTACTCATAGCCGGATGTGACGACAACACATCCACCATGGGCATCCCCTCGAAAGACGAGGAAGTATTCCCCTCATACGGTACATTCCTGGCCTACACGCATTCCGAGGCCATGGACTCCGTACTGGGAAACAGCACAAGCAGCTATCTGGGCAGCATAGATGACCCAGAGACGGGCACACGCATCAGGGCTGACTTTGCCGCACAGTTCCATACGTTTGAGAACTATTCGTTCCCGAAGTTCGACCTCATGTTCCCCGATGACGGCGTGAAGCGCACCACCGACAGCATCAGATGCGACTCTGTGGAGGTACGCCTGTACTTCAGCAACTACTACGGAGCAAAGAACGCACCGCTGAAACTGGAGGTGTATCCGCTGGACAAGAACAATGTGCTGCAGGAGGAAGAGGACTACTACACCGACACCGACCTGGACCAGTTTGTCCTCCCGGGCAGTGAACCCATCGCCACAAAGGTGTTCACCACCGAGGACTACAACCTGGCCGACGCTGAGCGCAACAGTGCCACGCATGCCGACAACGTGCGCATCATGCTGCCCGACACAGTGGGCTCACTCATCATGAGGGCCTACTATGACCACCCCGAGTACTTCAAGGACTCGTACACCTTCATACGCAAGGTATGCCCAGGCTTCCTGTTCAAGATCCGCAGCGGCAACGGCAGTATGCTCAGCGTGGATGTAAGCACCCTGAACATCTACTTCAACTTCTACGACAAGGTGAAGCGTGACTCCACCTGCAGCGCACTGGCACGCTTTGCAGCCACCCCCGAGGTGATACAGAGCACGCAGTTCAGCAACGACGACATGCAGAGTCTGGTGGAAGAGGACGACTGCACCTACCTGAAGACGCCCGCAGGCATCATGACGGTGGCGCAACTGCCCATCAACGAGATTTACCAGAATCACGAGACTGACAGCGTGAGCCGTGCACAGCTGACCTTTACACGACTGAACAATACGAAGCCCTCTACACAGTCGCTCGGCATCCCACAGTCGCTCCTGCTGGTCAGAAAGGCCGACGCCACCTCGTTCTTCAAGAAGAGAAGCGTGGCTGACTCCAAGACGTCCTACACCACCTCGTACAGCAGTACGTACAACACCTACACCTTCAACAATATCTGCCGGCTCATCAGCCTGTGCAGAAAGGAGAAGCTGGCAGGCATGAAGGCCGAGAACCTGACGGAGCAAGAGTGGGAGCAGAAGCATCCCGACTGGAACAAGGTGGTGCTCATCCCTGTGACCATAAGCACAACCACCGACACCTACGGCAATACGCATCAGGTGAGTGTGACGCACGACATGGGCATGAACAGCATCCGACTGCAAGGCGGAAGCAAAAACCCCATCAAGATGCAAGTCATCTACAGCCGGTTCAAGCAGTAGGCACAATACACACAACACATCCCCAAGGGGCGGTTGCCAATCCAAGGCAGCCGCCCCTTGATGTTTCCATAGACTCGGCAGCTTTTTGAGGAGGACAAGCCAGCATGGTGAACACTACCCTATTGCATGCTGACGAGGACATGGGGCGAGGTGGACATTTTCAAAGACCGTATTAGCGAGAACATGCGAGCAAGACCAATACAGCCCAAAAGCATATTGGCGAGGACATGAGAACAAGGCGAGCATAGTCTGAAATCGTATTGGCGAGGATATGTGAACGAAGCGATTACAGCCCAAGAGCGTATTGACGAAGAGAAGAGGGAGAAGTGAACTTACCCCAAGAGACGAAGAGGATGAAAGAAGCAGAAAGTTCTTGTCATAAACACAGAGCGCTGCGATGATCGATGCAACGCGCTGCGATGATCGATGCAACGCGCTGCGGTGAACAATGCAACGCACTGAGGTAAACGACACGTCGATTTCCAGCAACTGACACATGGTATTTCCAACAGCAGACTCACTGCAGTTCAACTTCCGGAACAACCATCTCAAACAACCCATGCACCGACTCCCGACTGTCGGAGCAGAAGGGTTCTGCAGCAAAAAAACACTTTCAATCTGCCGATGCAACGATTGCCAACTGCCTAAGAAACAGTTTAGAACTGCCTACGCAACGGTTTTCGACTGCCGATGCAACGATTATCAATCTGCCGATGCAACGCATTTCACCGAACGGGAAAGCGTGTAGCTGATAGGCGAGCAACACAAAAGAGCAACCCATGCATTCGCACCTCGGCCTACGGAATATACTTTTCATCTGACAAGCCAATACTGCCCGCATACCAACTTTCAGCCCCGTGAAATGACCAGCAAGCCACCTGTTCCTTATATATATACGCGCGCGCCTGCGAACGGAGATAGGTACAAGGACAAGGACATTGCGAAAGCGCTGCCCAAGAAATGCTGCGGGGGAACGCCTGCAATTAACTTCAATTAACAGCGAATTAGCATACATTAACACTCGCGAGAATATTGTGTCGGAATATGACACAGTGTATATCTAACTTTGCAACGTGAAACAAAGAAAACAGCATTACAAACCCTAAAGAAAGGAAACGTTATGAAAACTGAATCTCTCTACATCAGCAAGAAGAACGTGCAGCAGCACACACTGAGACAGATGGTATTGGAGTCGAAGATTGTGCTGGCTATGGCAGAGCTATTCAGCGCCATCCTGGGCAAGAAGGTGAGCGCCATCAAGGCCATCAAACTGGCTAACGCACAAGCGGCAATAGCCTCCATGATTGTGTTCGGAGGCATATCGCCGCTTGTAGCTGCCATCATGCTCGCCTGGGTGGGAGCATCGGTATATCAGTGCAAGGATAAGCAGGACTGACCTGCAGAGCGAAGGGTCACTTCACGTTGCCCACCTCGATGAGGTATTCGGCTATCTGCACGGCATTGAGCGCAGCGCCCTTCTTGATCTGGTCGCCCACAAGCCAGAAGGTGATGCCGTTCTCGTTGGCCAGGTCCTTGCGGATGCGACCCACATACACATCATCCTTGCCGGCCAGGAAGAGGGGCATGGGATACACCTTGTTGGCGGGATCGTCCATGAGCTGCACACCCTTGCCATCCTTGATAGACTGCGCGAAGGCTTCGGGAGAAACAGGCTCCTCTGTCTCGGCCCATATGGCTTCGGAGTGGCTGCGGAGGCTTGGCACACGCACACACATGGCCGAGCACTGCGCATCGGTGTGCATGATCTTGCGTGTCTCATTGAACATCTTCATCTCCTCCTTGGTGTAGCCGTTGTCGGTGAACACGTCTATCTGGGGGATGACATTGTATGCCAGCTGGTAGGCGAACTTCTCTACGGTCACAGGTTTGCCGTCGAGCACCTCACGGTACTGCTGCTCCAGTTCGGCCATGGCTGCGGCTCCGGCACCGCTGGCAGCCTGATAAGAGGCCACGTGGAGACGCTTGATGTGGCTCAGGCGCTCCAGACACTGCAGTGCCACCACCATCATGATAGTGGTGCAGTTGGGGTTTGCAATGATGCCGCGAGGACGGTTGAGCGCATCCTCGGCGTTGCATTCGGGCACCACCAAGGGCACATCCTCGTCCATACGGAATGCCGAGGAGTTGTCTATCATCACCGCTCCATGCTTGGTGATAGTGTCGGCGAACTCACGGCTCACGCCTGCACCGGCACTGGTGAAAGCAATATCCACACCCTTGAAATCATCATTATGCTGCAGGAGTTTCACTTCCAATTCCTTGCCACGAAACATGTACTTGGCTCCAGCACTGCGCTGGCTGCCAAACAACAACAACTCTTCGGCGGGGAAGTTTCTCTCCTCCAACACTCTCAGGAACTCCTGTCCCACGGCACCGCTGGCACCTACAATTGCTACTCTCATGTATTTATTCGACTAATTGATTTGCCAGCGCAAAATTACTCAATTCTTCACAATAATGGCAGCGTAAGGCCGCACAATTCGTCAAAAGAGCGTATCTTTGTGTAATAATTCAATTACAGGACAGCCCACAACATGCTAACCACACTTGCGACACTCGCTCCAGCGCATGCTCTAATCACGGACCCCACATGGATATTCTTCGTGGTTCTGGGCATCATCCTGCTTGCACCTCTGCTGCTCAGGCGGCTGCGCATACCCCACATAATAGGTTTGATTCTGGCAGGCGTGCTGGTGGGCGAGCATGGTTTCAACCTTCTCAGGCGCGACAGTTCGTTTGAGATTTTCGGTCAAGTAGGCATCTACTACATCATGTTCCTGGCTGCCCTGGAGCTTGATATGGGCAGCGTGGCACAATACGGGCGCAAGGGATTGAAATTCGGAGTGCTGAGTTTCATCATCCCCTTCGTTCTGGGTTGGTGCACATGCCATTATCTGCTGCATTACAGCATACTCACCAGCGTGCTCATGGCCTGCATCTTATCGTCACACACACTGGTGAGCTACCCCATCGTGAGCCGATACGGCATGAGCCGCAACAGCGTGGTGGTCATCAGTGTGGTCGCCACGGCGTTCACCACATTTGCAGCCCTGCTCATAGTCGCCCTTGTGGAGGGTTTTCTGGAACCCGGTTCTTCGGTGCTCACATGGAGTCTTTTCCCCTTGAAATGTGCGCTCTACGTGGCATTTGTGCTGATAGTCTTCCCCCGGCTGGGACGCTGGTTTCTCCGTCGCTTCGACGATGGAGTGATGCAGTACATCTTTATCCTGACCCTGGTATTCCTCAGCGCTGCGCTGGCCAAGCTGGCAGGACTTGAGGGACTGCTGGGTGCATTCCTCGCAGGACTGGTCATCAACCGCCTCATACCGCGCACCAGTCCGCTTATGAGCCATCTGGAGTTTGTGGGCAACGCCCTTTTCATCCCCTACTTCCTCATAGGCGTGGGCATGATCATCAACGTGCAGTCATTCACACAAAACCCCGAAAGCCTTTGGCCAATGGTCCTGTTGGTAATAACGGGTATGTTGACCAAATGGATAGCATCGGCTGTGATGGCCTGGCAAAGCGGTTACGACCGCAATGGGATGTGGCTGATGTTCGGCCTGACCAACGCCCACGCGGCTGGTGCACTGGCCATCGTGATGATAGGCATCAACCCGCATGTGGGTCTGATGAGCGAAGAGATGCTCAACGCTACCATGCTGCTCATCCTGTGCAGCTGCATCGTGAGCAGTCTGGCCACCAGCAGGGGAGCCCGCGCACTGGCGCTCACCGACACTACACCCGACGAGAACCAAGGCTCCTACCACGGCAAGTGCCTGGTGACATATAGTCAGGAGAATACGGTGAGCGTGATGACCCAGCTGGCCATCCTCATTCGCAACCCCTACATACCCGACAGTCTGATGGGACTCTCGGTGGCATACGATGCCGACAACAACGATGGGGTGGACCGCCACAGGCGCGGACAGCGGTTGCTGGATGCCGCTCAGAGGATAGCCGCAGCAGCCAATGTGCGCATGGCTACACTCAACCGCATGAGCACGAACATTGCCGGAGGCATACTGCATACCATCAAGGAATATGACTGCGGCGAGGTGATGGTGTGTCTGACAGACCGCACCACCGGCATGTCCAAGTCGTCACTGGGCCCGGTGATAGACAATATCCTGAGTGGTTCACACCGCGAGGTGATGGCCGTACGGGGCATTGTTCCACCCGGCACACTGAGCCGCGTGCTGGTGGCCATCCCGCAAAAGGCCGAATACGAGGTGGGATTCTACAAGTGGCTAGAGCATGTATGCCGCATAGGCGAGCAGCTGGACTGCCATCTCGTCTTCCATGCCCATGCTTCCACCCTGCCCTACGTTCGCGGCTACATGCAGAACAAGCATGCCAGCCTGCGCACTGAATACATAGAGATGAACCAGTGGAAGGACTGGCTCAAGCTGCAACACGAGACTGGCAAGAGCACCATGCTCGTCGTGGTGACGGCTCGCCCGGGCTTCATATCCTACAGGCCCGAGTTTGACAACCTGCCTCACAAGATTCACAAATACTTTAATCATACCAGCATCATGCTGCTGTACCCCGACCAGTGGGGCGACCCGCAGGAGTCCGTATATGTATTCTCACCCAACGGCTCTGCTGTCACCCGCCGTACACGTACGCTCAAGAGCTGGCTCAAACAATTCTTTATTCAATGAACAAACTGAGACTTTCGGCTTTGGCCACACTCTGGATGGCACTGGGAGCCATCATCCCATGCACCATAGAGACACATGCACAGAACCTTCCCACCACGGTGAAGACCGGCCTGCAGGACAAATTCCACGTGCAGGGAATAGCCTACGACCATGAGCGCAACTGCATGTACATGTCCTTCACCACCAGTCTGGTCAAGGTGGATATGCAGGGACGTGTGCTGGGCAGCGTGGAGGGACTCACCGGACACCTGGGTTGCATCTCGCTCAATCCCGATGACGGCCGGCTCTATGGCAGCCTGGAATACAAGCACGACGCTATCGGAAAGGGCATCATGAAGGGCCTGGGCGGCGTGGAAAACGACGAAAGGACTGGATTCTATGTGGCTATCTTCGACGTATCACGCATCAACCGTGAGCACATGAGTGCCGCAGAAGTGATGACCAGCGTATATCTGCATCCCGCCGTAAGGGACTACGAAGCCAAGGTCACCAATCTGGGCCGCACCGTGGAGCACCGTTTCGGATGCTCAGGAGTGGATGGACTCACGCTGGCACCCCGCTGGGGAAAGAAAGGCGGACGCAATATGCTCTATGTGGCCTACGGCATCTACTCGGAAAATGACCGCACTGACAACGACTATCAGGTGCTGCTCTGCTACGATGTGAAGAAGCTCAAGAAGTACGAGCAGCCGCTCAGCGCACAGAACCTACACCAGAGCGGACCACAGAATCCTGCCTATACCTATTATATATATACGGGCAACACCAGTTGGGGAGTGCAGAACCTGTGCTACGACAGCCACACGGGCAATATGCTGGCTGCCGTTTATACCGGCAAGAAACCCGACTGGAAGAACTTCGGCCTCTTCGTGGTGGATGGAAAGCAGAAGCCTGTCAAGGAGGTGCTTCGCGGTGTGGAGCCCAAGACCAGCGGACTGGTGATGCCGCTCCTGCAGCAAGGCGAGCAGGATACAAAGCACGGCACTTGGGGCTGGAACTTCAAATGGGGCAACACGGGACTGACTTCTCTGGGCGACGGACGCTTCTACGTCTCGATGGGCGGACGCGACAAGGCCACAGGACGACAGTATTGCGAAGCCAAACTGTTCCGCTGGGAAGACCACAAAGGACTGGTGCCCATAGGACAATAGCGCAGCTGCTTCGGCCGGTTTACTGGTTGGAAATCGTGGGTCAGAGGTTTTCCGAAAGCCGACTGCCGCCGTGGCTTTGCCTGGGTTGCCGGCTGGGAAGCGGAGGTCAAAGGCTTTATGGAAGAGGAAAACCACTGTGGATTCGGCCAGGTAGCACGACGGAGGTTATTGGGCAGAGCAGAAGAGGCAGGAAGCAGACTGGCCCGGAAGTTTGCCTGAGAGTTATCCTCCAACAAAAGAACATGTTTGACTGAATATACAAAGAACAATAAGCATGCAGACAGACAGCATGATACAGCTACACGGAATCACCAAGAGCTTTGGTTCGTTGCAGGTGCTGCGAGGCATCGACCTGCAAGTGAACCGGGGCGAAGTGGTGGCCATTGTGGGACCAAGCGGTGCAGGAAAGACCACCCTGCTGCAAATCATGGGTACACTCGACCGCCCGGATGAGGGTGAAGTGATTATTGACGGGGAGAACGTAAGCCGCCTCTCGGCCACCAAGATTGCGCACTTCCGCAACAAGAACATCGGTTTCGTGTTCCAGTTTCACCAGTTGCTGCCCGAATTCACCGCGCTCGAAAACGTGATGATACCGGCTCTGATAGGCGGAACAAGCAAGAAGGATGCACGAAAGAGAGCACAGGAACTGCTCGACTTCATGGGTCTGGCCGACCGCGCAGAGCACAAACCCAACCAGCTCTCGGGCGGAGAGAAGCAGCGCGTAGCTGTTGCACGGGCTCTGGTAAACCATCCCGCCGTGGTGTTTGCCGACGAGCCAAGCGGTTCGCTCGACACTCACAACAAGGAAGAACTGCACCGTCTCTTCTTTGACTTGCGCGACCGTATGGGCCAGACATTCGTCATCGTGACACACGACGAGGCGCTGGCCAGCCAGACCGACCGCACCATACACATGCTGGACGGCTACATCACAGAACCATCAACCACGCAGACACAAACGGAGGAACGGATATGAGAGATAAAGACGAACTGCAGATAGGACGCACATGCCAGCTCAAGGTGAACAGGCAAGTGGAGTTCGGATTCTACCTGGACGGCGGTGAACAATATGGCGAAGTGCTCTTGCCCAATGGCGAGATACGCCCCGACATCGACGTGCATATAGGCGAACCGCTTGAAGTCTTCCTCTATCTCGACACCCAGGAGCGCATTGTGGCCACCACGCACATGCCGCTGGCCCAGGTGGGCGACTTTGCTTATCTGGAGGTAGCATGGGTCAACAACTTCGGTGCTTTCCTGCACTGGGGGCCGCAGAAGGACCTCTTCGTGCCTTTCAGAGAGCAGAAGATGAAGATGATGAAGGGGCACAGCTACATCGTGCATGTGCATCTCGACCCCGAAACATACCGCATCATGGCAAGCGCCAAAGTGGAGCATTTCCTCTCACAGGACTTTCCGCCCTATCGCACAGGCGACCAGGTGGAGCTGCTCATCTGGCAGAAGACCAACCTGGGGCTGAAAGCCATTGTGGATGGACGCTATGGCGGACTGCTCTACGACACGCAGATGTTCCGCAGTCTGCGCACTGGCGACCGTGTGAAAGGCTACATCAGCCAGGTCAGGCCCGATGGTAAACTGGACCTTTCGCTGCAGTGCCCGGGCCAGCGCGGTGTGGAGGACTTCAGCGCGCAACTGCTTCGGCATCTGCAGATGAACGGCGGGCAGACTCCTCTCGGCGACAAGAGTCCGGCTGAGGAGATTTATGCACTGTTCGGCGTAAGCAAGAAAGTGTTCAAGAAAGCCGTGGGCGACCTCTACCGCCAGCGGCTTATAGAGATATCCGACACAGGCATCCGCCTGACACCACAAGGCAAATCCATAGAATGAAGACACGACTCATCCTCCCCCTGCTGCTGCTCTTCCTGACCATAGCATCCTGTGGCGGGAACGACCCCATCATGCCACCTACTCCTCCTGCTCCCACTCCCGGCGACAGTACAGTGGTGCCCGACACCACGGGCAAAGACACTCTGCCCGACGTGAAGCCCGAAGACTTTGCACGCGGAGCAGACATCAGTTGGTACTCACAGATGGAGGATGAGGGCAAGAAGTTCTATTCGTGGAACCACAGAGACCCTATGGACTGCCCCGCCGTCATGCAGGATCTGGGGCTGAACGCCATTGCTCTGCGTGTGCTGGTGAATCCACATGACGGCTATTGCGCCGTGGATGATGTTTTGCGCAAGGCCAGACGTGTCCACCAACTTGGCCTCGACCTCCTGGTAAGCCTGCATTTCAGCGACACAATAGCCTCGTCGAGCCTGCAACGCACACCGCAGGAATGGCAGGACCATAGCATGGAGATGCTGGCCGAGGACGTTCGCTCACACACAGCCAGCGTGCTGCAGGCCCTCACAGAGGAAGGTATCGAACCGCGCTGGATACAGATAGGCAACCAGCTGGACAACGGTCTGCTCTGGCCCGCAGGCTACCTCACCCGCTATCCCACCCAATATGCCACCCTGGTGAGCAGCGCATGCAGGTCTGCCAGAACCATCTGCCCCAAAGCACAGATCATCGTGGCAGCCGGCAACCCACTGCATCAGCCGTCGCTATGTGCCGCCCTCGACGGGCTGCGCACCACAGATTATGACCAAATAGGACTGGCGCTCTACCCCACGCAGTCGGTCGGCTCTTCCTTCCAACTGCTCAACACCGCCATCTCCTACGGCATAGAAAACGAGAACGATGCCATTGCCTACACCATGCAAACCATCGACATGCTCTTCAACAAGTACAAGAAGCACTGCATGATAGTGGAATGCGGGGTGCCCGTAAGCCAAGAGACAGCGGGCAGCATGCACATGCGGCAGCTGGTGAAGGAAGCCCGCGCCAACACCACATGCCGAGGAGTCATCTACCACGAGCCCGAAGCCTACGAGGGCTGGCGGGGCTACACGCAAGGGGCATTCCTCAGCAACGGCCGACCCACGCAAATCATCGATGCACTGACCAAGTAAGAGTTCCCCTGAGGAACACGCACAATACGATCTACCATATTCATCAACAAACAAAAACAAACCTATGAAAAGGAATTACCTGTCAGCTGCTGGCACGTTGTGTCTGCTCCTGAGCCTCAGTTCCACGGTTTTGGGAGCCGAGCTCTTCTCGCCTGCCAGAACCAACGCATTGCGCTTGCCATCGGTTCCGCTGGTGAGCGTTGACCCCTACTTCAGTATCTGGAGCCCCTATGACAAGCTTTATCAGGGGTCGCCCACACACTGGCACAACACGCCCAAACCGCTCAACGGTGTGGTGCGCGTGGATGGACAGGCCTACAGATTCATGGGCATCACGCTGGAGACGCTGGCATCCATGGCCGATGAGAAGGTATGGACTGGCCGCTATACTACCTCTGCACCCTCGGGCAATGCATGGACCAAGCCCGACTTCGACGATTCGTCATGGCCCGAAGGCAAGGCCGCATGGGGAGGAGGCGACGACAACTACACCAACATCGGCACCAAATGGCAAGGCGAAGGAGCCGACATCTGGGTTCGTCGCACGGTGACTCTCTCCAAGATAGACGCTACAGCCGACTACTATGCCACCTACAAGCACGATGACACCTTTGAACTTTACGTCAACGGCCAGCAGGTACTCTCCACGGGATACACTTGGGATGTGAGCGGACAGAGCGTGAAGGTCAATCGCAGCCTGCTGCACGAAGGCACCAACGTGATAGCCGCCCACTGCAAGAACAATGCCGGCGGTGCCTACATCGATTTCGGACTGGCCAAGGACAATTTCCCCACAGCCACCCAGAAGTCGTGTGTGGTGATGCCCACCAGCACCTATTATACCTTCACCTGCGGAGCCATTGACCTCGATGTGGTCTTCACCACCCCGCTCGTAATGGATGATCTGCAGCTCTTCACCACTCCCCTCACCTACCTGTCCTATCAGGCCAGAAGCAACGACGGACAGCCACACGAGGTGAGCCTGCTCGTGGAGACTTCAGCAGCCATGTCGCTGAGCAACAGCGGGCAGACGGCTCAGACGCGCTTTATGGGTACATCAGTCTGCCCAGGGCTAAATGTGGTGCGTGCCGGCAATGCCAGCCAGAAACCTCTGGCGCATACAGGCGAACTGATAGACTGGGGCTATTACTATGTGAGTGCACCTGCCCAGCCGGGCAAGACACTCAGCATCGTCCCCCATGCACAGGCCATAAGCCAGTTCCTCGCGCAGGGGCAGCTCCAGGAGGCTCGCAGCCCGCGTCAGGACAAAGGCTCTCCCTACCACTCCATCGCCTTCAGCGACTCGCTGGGACAGGTGGGCACACAGCCCGCAGGCTCTTTCATCTCGCTCTCCTACGATGATGTGGCCTCCATCCGCTTCTTTGGCAATGACCGCAAAGCCTACTGGACACAGGATGGCAAGGTGTCCATCACTGAGCGCATCGCCGACCTGCACAGCCAGTATGCCAGCATCATGGAGCGCTGCAGACAGGTGGATGAGCAGGTGTATGACGATGCCTACAATACAGGTGGCGAGAAGTATGCCGAAATATGCTGTGCTGTGTATCGCCAGGTGTGCGCAGCGCACAAACTGGTGAGCGACTCTGAGGGCAACCTCTTATACATGTCGCGTGAGAATGACTCCGGCGGATTCATCAACACGCTCGATGTCACCTACCCCTCCCAACCGCTCTTCTGGATCTACTCACCCACGCTGGCCAAGGCGATGATAACGCCCATACTGCAATATGCATATACGGGACGATGGAACAAGGACTGGACTGCCCACGATCTGGGAGCCTATCCCCATGCCAACGGACAGACCTATGGTGACGGAATGCCAGTGGAGGAGGCGGGCAACATGCTCACGCTCATCACCCTCATCACGCACCTTGACGGTGATCTGGACTACGTCAGAAAGTACTGGAAGATACTCACCCGATGGACCGACTACCTCTATTCCCACGGCAAGGATCCCGTGAACCAGCTCTGTACCGACGACTTCATGGGCACCTCGGAGCGCAATGCCAACCTGGCCGTCAAAGCCTGTCTGGGCGTGAGAAGCTATGCCATGCTGGCCTCCAAGCTGGGCCTGGAGGAAGTGGCTGCCGAGTACAAGCAGAAAGCCGAGGAGATGGCAGCCTACTGGAAGCAGCATGCTTACACCACCGTGGGCGGAGCACATTATCTGCTCAACTTCGGTGCGGCGGGCAACACATGGAGCACCAAGTACAACCTCATATGGGATCAGATATGGGATTGGGGGCTCTTTGAGGAAGTGCGCACGCGCGAACTCACCTTCTACCGCAGCAAGGGAATTGCCTACGGACTGCCTCTCGACAGCCGCGGAGCTGGCTGCAAGAGCGACTGGGTAATGTGGACTGCCGCCATGGCACCCAGTCAGTTGTCCTTCCTCCAGCTCTCCAACCCCATCTGGAAGTACATCAACGAGACCAGCTCACGCGTTCCCGTGAGCGACAACCACCGCTCCGACAGCGGCAACATGTGGATGTTCCGTGCACGCTCGGTGCTTGGCGGCTACTGGATGAAGTGCTTCATGGAGAAGTTCAAGAAGGGCCAGCTGGGTACGGGCATCGCTTCACCCGATGCAGAAAGCGCACACCACCAGGGTGGCATGCGCTCTCATGAGGGAATCTATAGCCTGGGCGGACAGCTCATCGGGCAGCCGCAGCCGGGCGAAATCTACATTGAAGACGGGCAGAAGAGGCTTAACAACCGATAATCCACCTGCTGCCTGGCAGGAGCGAAATGAGCTTCGAGGTCAGCGCACAGCAGATGTAAGTCAGTACGGCTATCACTGGGATGGCCAACCCAACGGGGATCAGGGGATTAGCCTGGTCCCCGTTTACTATATACGAGGCTATTGGAGCCAGGAACAGCATGTGCATGAGATAGACGCCATAGGACATCCGGCTCACCTGCACAATCCACTTCGGAGCACGCTCCTGGCGGATGCAGGTGAAGAGCAGGAAGGCTCCGAAGGTGCTCAAAAGCACATTGGGCATGCAGAACTCCCACGCCCACTCCAGGTCGGGAGTGTTGATGACCTCACCGGGAACGCCCTTCCACCAGAACGCCCAACCAGTGAACACACTGCCCACAAGCAGGCTCACCAGTCCCACCCATGCACGCTTCCTGCGCGACCAGGTCAGGTGCACACGTATGTAGTGCGCCAGTACCAGATAGCCTATAAAGCCCGAGCAGTACCACAGCATGTGGTAGTGGTTCCAGAAGCATTCGCCCCACAGCTCCGCGCTCACGTAGCGGTGCAGCCAAGGCATGCAGGTGCTCACGGCGAAGAGACCGATGAAGATGAGTTCCTCACGCGGCCGGCTGCGCTCCAGCCACGGCGACACCACAGGAATGATAAGGTAGAGGCTGATGAGAGGATACATGAACCACAGGATGCCGCTCATGGATGTGAAGTTCCAGGGAATGGTCTTCAGGTCGGCCAGCGACTGCTCCCACGTCATAGCGCCCCACAATAGGGGCAGCAGCGAATAGGCCAGGAGGAACACGATGAAGGGAGGCAGGATGTGCTTGAAGCGCCTCTTGTAGAACGACTCCATAGTCTGCCCAGCCCGCATAGGCACCAGCAGATAGGCAGATATCATCATAAAGAGGGGCACACAATAGCGCGAAACACCACCGTCCCAGAATGCTACCCAGAAGCGGTTGCTCTCGCAGGCAAGTTCCGACACACTGCCGGCCAGCCCCGAGGCATCGGCCGCATAGAAATTCTCACTTGCGTGCACCAGCATCACCAGCAGCGGAGCCACCACACGCACGTAATCTACAAAGACTACCCTTTCCTGTTCCTTCATCATTAGTATAGTTTTTATTCAATTGGTTCAAGTCTGTTTGCGCCTTTTTCCCTAACTTTGCCCCATACATTATAATATATAGGGAGGAAGAGACATGGCAAGTTATTGGACCCGCAAAGACGACCAGAGTGGCGAGACTACCACACTGTATCCCTGGCAAGAGGAGATAGGAGGAGGCGACAAGGAGTTTCCCGAACCGCCCGAGGAGGAGTCCGATTCCCCCGGGAAGCCTTCTGCCGGATAGTCTCATGGGCGCAGAGCCTGACAAGCAGACCATTTCCATGTAGCTGCACAGCGGCTTGGTGATTCCTCACCAGGCAAATGTTTTGTGCCTGCCAAGCATACGTCTCATCTGATACCACCACGCACCTCTGCCTTTTCCGCAATCCTGCGTGACAGGCGGAAGGCGCTTTCTTAGCACCCACCTTACCCATCCTGCACTTCTCACATGCGGCAGCTGCAGAGCTGCCTTGCCGCCATCTGCCATCATGCTCCATAGCAGGCTGAGAGATGCAGAGCGCTGCATGTGGCAACGCAGCGCACTGCAATGGCCGATGCAGCGTGCTGCGTTGGGCATCGCAGCGTGCTGCATTTTCAGGGCAAAAACTTTGGTTCAGCCCGAAGAGCGCGCAAGGGGAGCCTGTTCACCCGCCCAAACATACGCAGGGATGCTTCTTCTCCCCCGCAGAAAACAGCGCAGCGCGGCTGCAAAGGTGTTTCCCTCGTCCCGCGCCAGCATGTTTCTCATTTCATCACAGTCGATTGACAGTTACTGCACCTTGTGCTCCTCCTCCTTGGGCAGCAGCAGATTGAGCAGCAAGGCAAGCAGGAAGATGACAGCCACACAGTTGTCAGCAAATACGGTGCGCACGATGCTGGGGAAGATGTTGAACATCTCGCTGCTGGCAGTAAAGCCCAGACCCACGCTGAGCGAGGTGGCTACGATGACCAGGTTGCGCTGGTTGTTGCCACAGCGGGCCACCATGTTGATGCCCGCAAAGAGGATACTGCCAAACATCATAATGGTGCAACCGCCCAACACAGCCTGCGGGATGGTGGTGAGCACGAAGCCTACGGCGGGGAAGATGCCGCCCAGAATCATGATGACAGCGCCGGTGGCAATGGTGAAGCGGTTCACCACACCCGACATGGCAGCCAGTCCCACATTCTGACTGAACGAGGTGATAGGCGTGCAGCCGAAGCATCCTGCCACTGTGCTGACGAATCCGTCGCACGCGATAGAACCTTGCAGCTCACGTGGCTTCACGTCACGGCCCACTGCGCTCGAGCATAAGGCAGTGGTATCACCTATGGTTTCTGTGGCCGACACCAGATAGATGGCCACCACAGAGAGTATAGTACCCAAGTGGAATTCTGGCTTGAAGGGCAACAACCGGGGCAATGCCACAATGCCCACATCGTGGATACCCTCGAAATGCACCATGCCCATAAAGCAAGCCAGTACGTATCCTACCACCAGTCCCACCAGCACCGAGAGCGAGCGCAGGAAACCACGGGCCAGCACCTGGCACACCAGGCATACCAGCAGAGTGACGCTGCCCACTATCCAGTTCTCGGCAGAACCGAAATCGGATGCTCCTTGTCCGCCCGCAAAACTATTGGCTCCGATGGGCAGCAGCGATACGCCTATGGCTGTCACCACCGTTGCAGCCACCACAGGAGAGATGAGCTTCATCCAATACTTGGCGCACAGACCCAGCACGCTTTCTATCAGACCGCCCACTATCACCGCACCCATGAGCGAACCCATACCTTGTGTGGTGGCAATGGTGATTGCCAGGCTAAGGAAGGTGAAACTGATGCCCATCACCACAGGCAGGCGCGAACCGATGCGCCACACGGGATAGAGCTGCACCAGCGTGCCTATGCCAGCTATCACCATACAGTTTTGCACCAGTGCAGCACTCAGTTGCGGCTCCAGTCCGGCCACATTGGCCAGGATGATGATGGGAGTCACATTGCTCACAAACATGGCCAGCACGTGCTGCAGACCGAAGGGGACAGCCTGCCCAAGGGGCACCCGACCGTCCAGAGAATAAAGGTTACTCATGGGAGTAAGTGTGAAATGTTGAGATGTTTATACAGCTGCGCCATTGGCCACACGTCCCATACTGGGTCGCCGCTTTGCACCTGGCACATTATTTTTTCCAGTTGGGGAAATATCACTTGTGCTCCTGAGGACGGAACTGGAAGGTCTGCGTCTCATAGTCCATACCGTCCAGTATGGCTATGCTCTCCAGATGATAGCCCGCTTCGCGCAGGATGCCTCCACCCTTCTGCTGCCCCTTCTCTATGGCGATGCCTATTCCGGTGACCGAAGCACCAGCCTGCTTCACAATGTCGATAAGGGAGAGAGCCGCCTGTCCATCGGCCAGAAAGTCATCCACAATGAGCACCTTATCCTCAGCATTGAGGTAGGGACGCGACACGAAGATGTTGTTCATGCGCTTGTGAGTGAAGCTGTAGGCCTGGGAGATATACTTGTCATCGGTGCAGTTGGCCGTTTCGCCCTTCTTGGCAAACACCACAGGCACGTCGTAGAGGTCGCCCAGCAGCACTCCGATGGCTATTCCACTGGCCTCGATAGTGAGAATCTTAGTGACAGGCTCGCCGCGGAAACGGCGCTTGAACTCGTATGCGATCTGCCGCATAATGTCGATGTCGATCTGATGGTTGAGGAAGTTATCCACCTTCAGGATGTTTCCGGGCTTGATGGTCCCCTCCTCCATAATCTTTTGCTCAAGGAAATTCATAAGGCTACAGCTTTATTCTTAATGCATCTTTAACGTTTGTAAAGACAAAGTTACGATAATTCCATCATTCCCACAGCAGGACAAAGGGATTTTTTGAAGACGCCCACATCAAATTCCGACTTCGCTCCGCCCAGACAAAGAACCAAGAATCACAGATTTTGAAGTGGGCAGGAAAGGACTAGAAACGGCACAGCGCTCTAATCCTTGATACGGAACGGGGTGGAATCATTCGTGCTGGAGCGGGAGTGACGGGAAGAATGAAGCGAAGAAGGAGGACGAATACAAGGGGAATGAAAGCGGATGAAGGGGAAAAGGAAAGGCAGACAAACCACCATGGGAAAGCAAAAAGCCAACTAAGAAAATGCGAAAGGCTAACTAAGAAAATGCGAAAGGCTAACTATGGAAAAGTAAAAGAGGGGCTACAATCACTTGCTGCCCCTCTTCCCACATATGAATATGCGTTATAGTACAAACATTTTGGAGTTTTCGTTTCAATGCAGGGAACATCCTGCCTTATCAGAACATCCAGCCTACACGAAGCAGATGATCCTTGTGACTGCCATCGTTGAACAGGCCTCCGAAGCCGTATCCCAGATAGAGTCCTTTATATACCTGCAGGCCGATGGTGAAGTCCAGAGCAAAGCAGTGAACTGCATCCGCATGGTCCTCAGCTGCCTTGATACCGCCATAACCCAGGTCAAGAGCGGCAAACGCACGCAACTTGGGACCGAATGTGGGCGAGAAGCCACGAATACCGGTAGTCACCTCCCACTCATGGGCATTGCAGTCGTCGCCATAATCAAATGCATACTTCACGCTGGCCACATCCCATGCCAAGTATTTGTTAAACTCATACTGTGCACGACCACCAAGCTCCAGCTCGCTGCCAATGCCACCTTCTACGGCCCATGTCAGCCCCTTTGTGATCTGAGCCGATGCAGTTGCTGAACCCATCAGCACCGCAACCAGTAAAATCATAAGTTTCTTCATCGCGTTATTGAGTTTGTTTGTGAATATAAGACAAAGTTAACACTTTCCAGTGAGACTGCAATCTACAAGGCACTTTTTTTGCGTGAATTTTCGCCACAGAGCACTATATAAGTAAAAAGGAACAATTCTGAGGGTCTGTGAGCATAATGCAAAGGTAGTCCAAGAGGGATTTTGGCCAAAAACATGAGGCAGCAAGGGACACTTATGAAGAAGCGGCTACCCTACCGCTCCAAATGGCTGAGCAACTGCTCGGGAGCAGGGTCCTTCAGCTCCACCAGTCCGCCTCTGCCGATGAGCATCAATGTGGGAGTGGCCCGCACAGTGTAGAGCAACTTGGCATTCACTTCGCCTCTGGGGCTGTAGCCATCAGTCCAAGTGCGGGGGAAAGCCTGCGGAGTGCGCTGCCAGTGCTGTGTGTCGCTGTCGGGATAGATGGCAAGCACTCGGGTGCCGGCCAGCCGATGGTCACGCGACAACTGGCTGGAAATGCGGTGGCAGTTGTCACAATCGGGGTCGTAAAAGAAGATGAGCACGCGCTCATGCCTGTAGTCGCTCAGCCGATGGCGCTTTCCCTGGCGATCGACAAACTGGAAATCGGTGGCACGATGGCCGGGAAGATTGCTGCCGAAGGTCTTTATCTTATAGTCCAGACTCTGCCGCTGGGTGAGTGTGAGTCCCTTGCGGCGGCGCATGGAGCGCAGGAGCACCACATAGACAGCATCATTGCGCAGGGGTGACTGGGGATTTTCCAGATAATGATGGGCAAGTGAGGTGAAGGTGTCGGCCGACTGCTTCCAGGCAAAAGCCTTGCCCACAAAGGCATCGGCACTGCGTGCGGCAGTCAGGCTGTCCATGCGCGAGAGCAGGTCGAGGAAGTTGACGAAGCCCTGCTCGGTAACATCCTTGTCGGCCAGAAGGGACTGGCTGCGGAAGTCAAAGCGGTCCCAATAGTGGATGCCCAGGTATTGGAGTCTGTCCTCAGGAGTGCGCAGGGTGCCGGGCACACTGGGAAAGGGGAACTGCCTGCCTTGTGCATGCAGCACCACACTGACTATCATGGCCAGCAGAAGCAGTCCCAGACGAACTGGGGAAGGGGTAAAACGTCTCATCCTAACATTCTCTTTTGCCACATGACGGACTCTGCTGCGGGGACGTTTCCCAAGATACTGAAAGGAGTCAGCAAAGATACTTGCCAAGGTTTGCTTAGACAACTCGGCAAGTATCTCTACTGACCAGAAAAAGTATCCTTGCTTACTTTACAAAGTATCCTTGGATACCTTCGCGGGTATCCCTGGCGACCTTGTTCAGCCAGTACGCAGGCAAAGTTACATCTATCAAATATCACCCTACTGGAAAGTGACCGGAATCTCGATGGCTTGGTTCACACTGGCAGCATCCTTGCCATAGTAGGCTGCCTTCATATAGAACTTTCCTCTGGCGCCGGTAGTCTTGGCACGCACATTGCGCATGGTCACATTGTAGGAGCCGGGAGCATAGCACTTCTTCACAAACCAGCAGTTCCACTCCTGATTGATAGGTGGCTCATTGGTGCTACCCACCTCCACATCCACTCCACGAGGGTTGACATCGTCGGAAGCGAACTTCACCTCCACGGGGAAGAGGTCCTGCGGATAGTTGTCGGGTATGCTGAATGTGAATGTAGTCTCACTTTCTGCTGCCTTGCCAATGCTCACTCCGCCTGCATCATAACCAAAACTGAAGTGGCTGATGCTGTAGAGGTTGATCTTGCGGCTCAGTCCGTGCTTCTTGTCACGCAGGAAGATGGTGGCTGTTTTGAGGCTTCCCTCCACGGGATTAAGGGTGAAGGAGAGGTGGCTCTCGTTACCGTTGCCCGCATAGGACATACCCAGAGTGGTTTGCTCAGCCAATCCCTTATTGGAAGTGAAGCGGTATTCGAAGTCAGCCTGACTCATTGTGGCATCGCCCGAATAGGTGAATGGAATAGTCTGGCTGGCTGCTGCCCCATGGTTATATACTATGGAAGTGGCACCCACCTTGCCGCTGGCTATCCTGAGGGTATAGTCTCCGGCGCTGATTTCAGAGATGATATCATCCACCTCCACCCAGATGTCGTTGCTTCCCTGGCCTTCTACAGCCTCCAGGGCAGTCTTGTAGCCGTACTCGGCATTGAGCCTCTTCACATTGATGCGGTAGGTGTGGTTGCGCCTCACCTGATAGTTCTGGTACTGGGCATCCTGCAGATACACCTTGTGATACTTGATGGCACCACCTGTGTAGGTGGCTTTCAGGATGACGGCAAGCGGCTCTTTGACGCTGTTCTCCGTCTCATAGGCAAAAGCCTGGCTGGCAAAAGCACTCTCGTCAAGCCCCAAACGCTCGTAGGTGAGAGGCTGGCAGATGAAGGTGAGGCTCTTCTCCCAGTCGGTCTTGTTCCTTATCTCGGGGAAAGCGAGTGTACTCTTGTCCATCAGAGCCATACATCCACGGTCGGACCCACCAGCCAGAGCCACCTGGATGTCCGTGATTCCCGACGTGTTGCCATCCCATTTGGCATCCACCCTTGCACGGTCTCTCAGCATATAGATGACATTGGCACTGTTGGCCAGATAAGCCTTCATCGCCTCAGGATCGGCCTGCTTGAGGTAGCCCCAATACACCATCCGGGTATTCACATCATACTTGCTCTCCAGTTTGTTCATCAGGATATTCTCTCCCATGCCCACCCACTGTGGATCCATAGTGATATTGGCATTGGCCAGGAAATGGATGCGGGCGGTGCTGTTATACACAGTGGCGCGGAGCGAATGATTGTTGTCGTCGCCGGCAGGATTGGCTCCTATGGTGACAGACTGCCCCATTCCCAGAAAGTAGCCGCCCTTGTCGAAGCAAAGCAGCTGCATGCTTCCCTCGGCGATGCCTTCCACACCCTTCACGCTCCCATTGGCACGTGTCTGCACAGCATAGTCGGCTGTATGCACCAGGAGGTTGACCTGCATCATGCCATCAGCCTGCTCCCCCTGTGGTACAGTGGTGATTTCGCTGTTGCAGCCTGCCAGTGTGAAGAGTGCAACCCACAGCAGGGCTATATACCTTATATATATATGCATTTTCTTCATTGCTCTGTCTCTTTGTTTATACTAATCGCTGGGGCGTTCTTGCCATTTACGGCAGTCGCCTTAGGCATTTCACTCACTTTTTGTTCCCCTCCAGTTTATCCACTTCTTCCTTTGACATGTCGCGGACACAGCGGACAAAAATGCCATCATTTCCTTTTTCATTCGCTGTAACTGTCTCCTGACTTAACGTCCGATACTTCTCTCCAGCCAGCACCACATCAATTGGAGAATCTGGTTTGCCCTGATAGTCACAAATCACCTGCACTTCCGCATTGGTAGGCAAACGCCAATTGTCATATACCGTACCATCCTTGGCCACCTCCCTGTAGGTCTTGCAATGAGTGATGGCAGTCTTCTCATTAAAGCCACCAGACTGCACTGCTCCCAACTGTGAGGCAATCATAAAGGCAGGAGAAACCACATTGTCTTTGGAGCCATAACTGTCACTGTTAGGATTGCTATAGTCTATCTTTGGATGACCTATCACATAATCGCCATTGGTACTGGTAATCTGTATCACGTACATATTGGGGTTCTTGTTCTGGCTTGTGCCCGATGCCTTGGCTGTATAAGGAGGAATCTCCGTGGGCCGCCAAGCACCAGAAGACACACCTTCATCTATCAGATATTTGATTTCTGTATTCCCATCATACGTTTTCGGCACATATATCTTGGCCCTATAAGAACCGCCATAGTCCGAATATGTCTTCTTCGTATTATGCGCTGTCTTGTCCCTCTGATAGTCTATCCAGCTCTCATCATTTCGTGAGGAATACCATCCGAAGATGGCCTGTGCATACTCGATAGGATACTGCTTCACCAACACCTCCTTGTATGTATTGGCATCATTGGCCAATGAGATGTGCAACTTGATATACTTCACCGTGAGGTTTGTGGGTATCGTTGAGTTGATATCTATGTGTCCCTCGTTGGTTCCAGTCAGCGTAACGGTGGGATACTGGACATTGCCCTTGCTGATGGTCTTCTTTGTATTATTCTTGTCATAATAATACACCTCGCTGATTTCCACCTTGCAGGCCGAGGAAGCATAGAACTTGATGCTATTGTCAGTAGCTACGTTGCGCATGAACACCAGGTCGGGAGTGACCATGAGATACTTGCGGTCGGGCACATTGACATCTACCTCCTGCTGAGTCCACGGCAGCACGCAGTACTGAATGTCGGCTTCCATGTCGGCACGCAACTCCGAACTGGCACCCAAAGATGTCACCTTGGCTATTACCTTATATATATGGTTGCGCTCCAGAGCAGTTTCCTCTGTGGGGCGAACAGGTATGCGATAATAGAAGAACTTGGTCTCGCTCTCACCGTTCTTGGTCAGAGGCAGCTTCACCAGTATGCAGGGACGCTGCTCCATTTCACCAGCCCAGGAGAAGGAATAGCTATAGGCCACAAATCGATTCCAATAGAGTCCATCCTCTCCATTGAAACTGTTGGAGTTTCCAACATACTGTTCCATCTCTGTCACAGAGACATGCCCTTCGCTACCCTTCTCCAGAATACTGGTTGATGTATTATAGTTCACCATGCGGAACATGGGTGTTCCCACGGTGTAGCCATCTACTACGGCATTCAGATCGAGCTGAATCTTGGCAGCAGCCCTCTTCATGGCATCCAGTTTGATGACCTGACGGCTGTCGGCAGTAGGTGTCCACTCCAGGTACTGGTCCATGAGGAAGTACTTCCTGTCGGCTGTAGTGTGTACCTTATATATATTGGCATCGCTGGTGGCAAGTGCCTTGAGTTCTGCCACTGTATTGCAAGCCTCCACTTCTGATGCGGGTCCGTTGGCAATGGCATACACATCATAGGCCTGGCCAGCAGTAAGCGTCAGGTCCTGAAGCCAGTTGCCTGTCTGCAGTGTGCTCTGCTCACCCTCCTTGGCATCCGTGATGCGGCGGTAAAGCTTCTTGTTTCCAGCCTTGTCAAACACGAATACCTGCAGTCCGCCAGCCAGACTACTCTCGTTGAGCGCGTCGTCAGAAGGCACCACGCTGGAGCCGTCGGCGCGTGAGCCACTCACCTGTGTCTCTGCCCTCAGCATGCCTCCCTGCTGCGGCAAGTTCTCCTCGCTCGTGCAGCCGGCCAGCACACCCAGGACAGCCACAAGTGCTATCCCCATGATGTATGTCCTATGTCTTGATGTATTCATGTCTGTGATCTCTTTATGTCAAATATCTGAATCGTCTCTATGACTTCTGCCAGAAGTCGATGTGGTCATCCCCACCAGGCAAACTGTTCTCGCCTACATTGATGAGCAGACGGCTGTTGTCAGACTCGGGAAGGGTCATGAAGATGCTTGCTTTGCGGTTTTGCTCCAGCGCCTCATCCACCTTCACACGCGGCATAAGATAGAAGTTCACCGTTCCGTCATAACCTGTCAACTGGTCGCGCAACTGGGTCTCTCCCTCAACAAGGAAGCCAAAGGCAGGATTGTCAGTCTGCAACACCCATCGGCGGGCACCTGTATTGACGTCGAAGGTAATGAGCGGAGAGCCAGAGATGGCAGCTCCTGTGGTCCAGTCCTGGTAGCTGATAGCTATATAGTTACCCGTAGCATCGAGAGTCACAGTGCCGTGAGTGAGCTTCACCTCACACTTGTCGGCAAAGTTGAAGTTGCTGGTCTCGGCCCACGGAAGCACCTGAGGCTCCACAGCCAGCAGTCCTCCCTCGAGGAAATATCCATATACCACCACCTCGTGATTTCTCCTGAGGTCGCCAGCCAGCACGTTTACTGTGGCAGCCTTCTCGCTTCCTCCCTCACCCAAGCGGTAATGGATGGTGATGGGCACTTCCTGGTCGGTCTCGCGCAGATAGGTGAGATAATGGCTGGTCATGCCTGCATTGGCCAATCGGGCCATATAAGCCTCGGCATCCTCCGAAGTGCCACGAATGAGCGACTTAGGCTCGTCCAACTCGGGAATGCCTGAAGCCTTGATGGTTCCCATCCTGCGCACGGCATGGTTGACGTAACTGCTGTAGGAGCGAGTGTCGGTCAGGTCGGCAGGAATAGGACTGGCAAACGTCACGGGCAATGGGAACACCAGACTGGCCTCAGGCACAGTGCCGGCTCCCACTTCGATGCCTGTCACCTCCACCTGCTCTGTGCCTGCATTGGAACGGCGCGAGAAGAAGAAGTGCAACTTGCTCACAGCTCTGGTGAGCGGGATATTGATGGTGGGGTTGGTCACATTGGGTGCCTCGGTCACATATCCTTCAATGGGAATGTCCTGCACTATACGGCTCATGGGAAGTCCGCCTGCAGGCACCACCACACACTGTGGGTCGCCCTGAGCATTGAGTCCGAATGACTCAGACACCACCTTCTCCTGCAACTCCTGACGTGTGAGCTGACGGTTCTCGGCCGGTGTGGCCAGATTGGAACCGCTCTCGGCATTGGCCAGGACATAGAGGTCTATCTTCTTGAGAGGACGTCCGCCGGTCATGCGTGGCAACTTCATAGTGAAGGTGTGAAGTCCTGTGGTGGCATTGAGTGCCGTCTCCTCCTTGTAACACAGAGCGGTTCCGCCCACCGATTTGCTGTCTGCGTCGAAAGCCCATACCCGCAGACTGGTGATGGTATTCTCATCTACTGTCCCCTGATGCTCATCACTCACGCCGCGTGTATTGGTTTCAGAGGAGATGAGATTGAGGTGGATATAGGTGTCGGCCTCATCATACGCCTCGGGTATCTGCTCATAGACACATGCCACAGGCAGCATGGCGCCAAGCAGCGTCAGGCACGAAAGGGCCATTCGGGTGGCTCCCCTCAGCATTCTCTTATATGTCATGTGCATGTGCAACATCGTTGTCTGTATTGAGTTTGTGAATAGATTCCTTTATTAGCACGTTCTGGAACAGCCCCACAGAGAGGGTCAGAATTCCACGTCGGAGAGGTGCACCACCCAGTCGTTCACCTTGATGCGGGCATAGAAGTTGTAGTTGGCATCGAAGAAGAACATGAGCGTGTAGTGGTCCTGGCGGTCAAGATACTCCTGCGTACTCCATTTCTCAAGTTTCTCACTGCCTCCGTAAAGGGAGAGCAGCCAGGGAAGAGAGTGGTTGAATACCACAGAACCATTGCGCTTGTCGGTGATAATCAGGCGTGCATCCTGTCCCTCGGGCTGGGGATAGAAGAGCCGGGAGGAGCAGAGGTCGAATGTGAGTGCCTTGTCAATGGGCGAAGGATCGCCGGCAGCTCCCTCATAAACTTCCATTCCCATATTGTATGGGCGGTAGGTGATGGCACCAGCCTGACGCAGAGAGCCATCCCAGTTGAGCCACGTGGCATATCCTGTGATGCGGATATCGAAGTTGTCCGTCACAAATGACTCGTCGCCACTGGTGTAGGGCATCAGTATCACGCGATAGCTATTGGTAAGTTTCTTCAGAGGCACTGTGGCAAAAGCGAACTTGCCATCGAGATGGATGGTCTGCTCACCACTATAGAGTGCCGCAAACTGTGTGCTGTTCTCGCCACGCGTACTCTGCAACTGTGCATGCAGGTCGGCTTCGGTACTCTCGCCCGGACGTAATGTGGAGATGCGGAAGTTGTCTTCTGCGGGCACCACCTGACGGTCATAGGCCAGAGTGATAATCTTGTAGCGGCCGGTGTCGAGTCCGGCAATGTTCATGTTATACTCCTTGGTAAACATGCTGGCAGCGGTGTCCTTCTGTGTGACGAACCTTCCGTTGGCATCAAACACATACACGTGCAGGTTTCTCACCTCGCTGTCAAATGCGTCGGCCTGCTTCACATTGTAATCATAGACGAAGTTGATGTAAATGCCTTCCAAAGGATTGCACCCATCGAGGTCGTCTTTGATGCACGATGTGAATATGAATGGAGCCAAGCAAGCCACCATCAGAGCCGCGCGCCAGGATTTCTTAAGCATCTGTGCCATATCTTGTTCGTTCTTTTGTTACGTTATTACTCTCTGTATATATGGTATGGGCTGCCTCCCTGCGGAGTGCTGCCACATCTGTCATTTTCTCATCCGGTGGTGCTGTCTGCCTGCTGGCAGTATGCACAAGGGGTTCCCCGGTTCCCACCCAGGAGTAGCATGTCGGGCATGCGGGAATGTTTCGGTTGGCAAGGGACTTGCCTTGCCCCCTGGAGACAACAGCCTCCAGGGGACTGACAAGTAAAATATAGAGTCTATTAAGGTTTACTTCAGATCAATATCGTATGACTTGAGCACCCAAGGATTAACCTCCACCTGTACCTGCATGTAGTAGTTAGGCTTCTTATCATCGGGATCTCCGTTGGGAACATCAGAACCTACGTTGAAGATATTCTTGACGTTAATCTGGTAAATGGTGTTACGCAGAGTGGTGTAGTAGCCAGTGAACTTCTGGTTCTGAGCCTCAACAGGAACATTGTAATAGCAGAATCCCTGGTGGAAGACTTCTATCTGGTAATTGGCACGGAATTCAGAAAGTTGTTCTTCTGTGGCATCGCATCCGCCAGCGTCATTTTTGTGCAGCTCTGCCAGCAATACTTCTACAGTCTTGCCCTCACCGAATGGGTTTGTGCCGCCAATGCTGTTCTGGATGCTCTCCAGTGAAGTATAGATCTTGTGGTCATAGCGGTAGAAGGTGCCGTCAGTGAAGTCTGCAGTTCCACCGTCAACATCTGAGTTCAGAGTCACCTTATACTTCATATACATAGCGGTATATTCATGTCCGTTGATTGCACCTCTGTTCTCGAATACGTAGTTGACTGCGGCATTGTCAAACGGAACGTCTCCGAGCTTAGTCTTTGTACCGAATTCGTTATAGGCATTGAAGTAAGTTGTAGGTGTGGGCATCAGGAACTCACCGTTGTCACCCCACTGCTGCATCACGTTGGTCTTCATGGGCAGGTTAGACAGTGCATAACCTTCCAGTGCGATGCTCTCCACCTTGGTCTGTGCATCCTGCTGGTCAGGAGTAGCATCAGTCTCAGGAGCAGTAATGGTTGTAGGAGTCACTTTTGGCTTATCTACGCGTGCTACGAGACGCTCAATCTTGATGGCCTTGTCACCCTTTATCTTGGCAGGATTATCCACCGACTTGTTTGCCTCGGTGAACTCCACCTTATACTGGTCGGCCTTGCAGCTGGGATCGTTCTGGTTGAACATCACGAATGCATCGGCATCAGCCATTGTGCCAGCAAACTTTCTCTCTGCATTATAGATGAAGCCCAGAGGATTGCCTGCCACATCCAGTCCCGCCTGATTGTCATTAGCCAGGAAATACACGCTGTATTCAGTATTGGGATCTACGTTGGACACGCTGACAGCAATGACATTGGTGGTACCTGTCACCCCCTGAGAAGGATTGTCGCCCATCCAGTCATTGGCGGTTATTTTCTTCTGGAACTTCAGAGCGGGTCCCTGGAAGAGGAACAATGTGCCGGTAGTAACGTTGCTCTCAGCCACAGTGGCATCCAGCTGAGGCTGCTCAAGCTCTGTACGTGTTGGGGTCTCACCTATCAGGCTCATCTGCAGATAGAAACCTTTCACGTTCTCCTGGGGTTCACCCACTTCGTTCTCACTGGTGCAGGCAGTGAATGCAAGTGCTGCGGACATTGTCAGCGCACCAAACAAATAATGCTTAAAATTCTTCATAGCGATAAATGTAAGAATTGATAACAAATTAGTTAAGTTTTCTCTTTTTTATTCTTTAAGTTATTGGAGGCAGCCTCGGCTGCACTCTCTTACTGTAATCTACGCTTCAGTTCCCTGAGGTTCTCCACAGCCTCCTTGAGTCCGGCATCGGCAGCTTTCTGGAAATGCGGGCGTGCCTTGTCAAAGTTGCCACGCAGCACCTCCAGTGCTCCACGTGCATTCTCGGCCTGTGGTGTGTTGCCAGCGCGCTTGAGATAGCGTTCTGCCCTGCCCAAGTCGCCTCCGTCGAGAGCCACATAGGCAGCATTCACATTGGCAGTCTCGTCATTTGGGAACATGGCCACAGCCACGTCATAGGCATGCTTGTATTCCTCCGAACCGCGTTCGTAACTGTTTGCCACCACATACATCTCTTTCAGCGAGAGCTTCTGAGGACGGGTGTTGATGATACGCCGAGCCTCTTCGAGATTGAAGTTGCGCACATCATAATTGACTGTATATTCGGTGCGGCGCAAACCCGGGAACACATTCTCCACCAAGTAAGTGTAGTCGGCAGGAGCCTTGAGCCTCAACTGTGCCTCCTTCTTGTCGGGATCCATGTCGCTCTCCATGATGCCAAGCACCACATCCCTCTTCTTCAAAACACTTCGGCGAGCACCTGTAATGGCACCTTCCCAGTCCTCAGGAGTGGTGTTGTTACGGTAAAGCTCATCGGGAAGATTGTACATATCACGCAGATAGAAGTAGAGTGCACGTATGCGGTTGCGGGCCAGGTCGGCATTGTGCTGATAGTTGCCGTCGGGTGATGCGTAGCCGTGCAGCTCGATGGACGTTATCTTCACGTCGGCATCATCCTTCACCTTGTCTATCGTACGGCGTATGCTGTCGAGTTCTGCCCTGTTGTTGCCCAGAGAGGGAACAATATCATACTTGTCGAGATGGAAGTTGAGACGAGCCACTCCACTCTCGTGACGCTCCTTGATAGGTTCGGGATCGGGCTCCACATAAGCGAAAGCGCACTTCCAGGGACCCAACAGCGCCTCACCACCATCGCTGATGAGCGCGTTGCCCAGCAAGGTCTGCGTGCATCCGCAGTTGTCCTCGGCCAGCAACAAAGCCGAATTGGTCATCCACTCCTCATATTCCACCTCAGTCCTGTAAGCCACAGTCTGCTCGTCACCATTGTGCCTGCGCTCCACCACCAAGGGGCTCTCGGTCATGGTGGAACCATTGCGTTGCCAATAGATATAGCGCTTGCGACCCAGCACCTCCACAGCCTGCATGCGCAGGGTATCCTGTCCGTTGACCATCATGGGCACAAGCATCAGTCCGCGGTTAGACTTCAGGCGCAGGTCGTCAAGACGGATGTCCATAGCCACCTTCACCTTATTGCCCACCTTTCTGAACTGCTTGTTCTCCACGCGCACCTGGCCTCCGGCCACGCCCTGAACCTCTGCCCTGGCATTGTCAGCCAGCATGAGCACCACCATCAGCAGGGTGCATCGTGCAGCACAAGCCGAAAGCCGGGTTAAGCGTGTCATCTTGGTGTTTGTCTTGCTATTGTGTATCATCGTGATTCCTCCTTCATAAATGTTCAGAATACATATACCAGTGAGAGGGCAGCCTTGGTGATGCCATAGTAATGGTGGTTCCTATTGGACTCCACCTTCTTGCCGCACTTCTCGCATGCATACTTGTCAGAGTCGGTGTAGCTGTAGCCTATGCCTAACTCCGCTTCCATGTTCCAGTGCTTGCCCAGTGTCCAGGCATAACCATAGGCAATGCCTCCACCTACGAACCAACCCTCGTAGCGGTGGTCACGCAAGTTGCGGAAATCAGTTCCCAGGAACTTGAAGTCCAGGTCGAGTCCGCCCACGTTGAACTGACCACCATGGGCATGAATGCCGATGAAGTGGCCCATGAACTTGTTACAGAACCAGTAACGTGCCTCGGGTTGTGCCATCCAATGCTTCCACTTCTTGTCACTCTTGATATCCCAACCATTATAATTGGCCGAGAGGTCAAGTGTCCACTTGGGAGCAAGGGCAAACTCCGCACCCAGATTGACCGTTGCCGAAGCATCGTAAATCAGGTTTGTCTTGACGGCAGCCTTCTGTGCCCAGCAACTTGCAGAGGCAAGCGCCAGCAGCATCAGGATACCCAGTACTCTTCGTTTCATGTATGTTCGCATCTTTTGTTATCTTTTAGTTGTTCTTGGCTCTGCCTTGGCTCGCCATATTGCCAGCCTCAGCTTTACCTTTAACCAGTACATTTCTCGGGATGATTTCTCCATTGAATGTCCGCCTCATCTCTCCATATCCGTTCCACAAGTTAGTTTTTGCGGTTCCTCAAGCAGACTTCCAATCAATCCGAATCGCAGTTGGAGTCACTGTCAACGTACTTGACCCAAACGGCCTACCAACCAACACTCGCCAGTGTTACGATTCTACTTGCAAAATTAGACTACATTTTCACAAATTTCAATAGTTCCTTAATTCCGCAACACTATAATTTAACTTTATTTATAAGTTCCTGAGCAACAA